>Ga0214542_1001721_pt1 | contig 45200 bp, 22 predicted proteins | sample CNSS1metaG_FD_160096 | JGI IMG/M metagenome (GOLD analysis project Ga0214542, IMG submission 160096) | Root nodule microbial communities from cowpea collected in UCLA plant growth center, Los Angeles, California, USA - CNSS1 | ecosystem: Host-associated > Plants > Roots > Nodule | place: USA... | reverse complement strand
AATTCCGTATTCGTTGTGAGACGACTCAGGGTTATCTTAACCCTAACTATTTTCTTCACTACAAACTGGCAATACTGAAGTTGCTAAAGTAGTGGTAATTTGATCGCCTAACGACAGCGATATCACTAATTTATAATCTAATAATAGTAAGTAGATAAAATCTTGGTAGCTAATGTTAAAGAGCGATTTAGACTCTAATTCACAACCAATTATAAATTTTTATCAATAATAGAGATTATTTTAGATATCAATAATTTTTAGCTTTTAATTGGTCAATATAGTAACTAATTATTTTTAGTCTCTACTTGGTTATTATTTGTTGATTTTCTTATAGTGAATATTGAAGGAAATGATCTTGTTCATGATGAAGGTAGTTTGATTACAAAAATTATTGATGATGTTTCTTTTATCATGAACTACTCAATGAGATTGGTCATTTTCAATTGTTTATCATGTTTTAAGTTACTTTTTGCATATACACACTTTGTATGTACTATAATGATGATGAAAATATTTAAGTTTTTAGATCTAAGGTTTTTAGTGAAGAATGGAATTCTTATAGAGAGGATGATGTGCGTAAATCCTAATCTATTAAAGATTTTTTTTAATAATATACGGTGGGACAAAATTACAATATTTTGACTTTGATCGAGCTTAGTGTCTGTCATTCAAATAGTTATAGTGTGTGATACTATGATGAAAAAGTGAAGACAATTATATACATGCAAGAAGAAAAGGAAGAAAATGATATACATCAACATTTTTTGATCTTGTTTAAAGTATACTAATAACAAGGTGGACTAAAAGTTTCACCCTTCTCCATTGCATGACTCATTGTCTAAATCTTATGTAAATGTATATTATCAATACTAATTTGTTTTTAATAATTTATTTCTAAATAATTAGAAAGTTAATAATTTTTAAGGTTAAATATGTTTTTGGTCCCTCAAGTTTCAGTGAATTTTGAAATTAGTCCCTCTTCAAAACTTTGTACCAATTTAGTCCTTCATCTTTAGAAATGCGGGGATTTAGTCCTTCTTACCAACTTTTATTAAGTTTATTTGACATTTTAAGCACATTTTATGATAATATTTGAGTTAAAATTGAAGCAAAAATGTATCAAACAATGTAAATAACTCAAATACTATCATGAAATGCGCTTCAAACGTCAGATAAACTTAACAAAATTTTGTTAAAAGGACTAAATTCACACATTTTTAAAAATGAAGGACTAAATTGGTCGAAAATTTTGATGAGGGACTAATTCCAAATTTCGCTTAAACTTGAGGGACCAAAAACATATTTAACCCTAATTTTTATAATATAATTTTTTTCTTAATTTGTATTTATAGGTATTATAATGAAAAATGACTTCAAAAGACTTCAAATAGGATCCCCAAACATGAAGATGAAGAGATTTATAAGGAGAGGAATAAGTTCCTAAAAAATAATTTCGCAAGTGGTGAGGATAGAAGAAAGTTTATACTTGAATATGTTGATCTCTCATCAAAAAGAGCGTATGCATATTGTAACAAATGAGTTGAATGAGATAATATTAGAAGAAGCACACAAGAGTAGACTTAGTTTCCATTTTAGTTAAACCAAAATGTATCAAAATTTGAAGAACTTATGATGATATGAGATGAAACGAGTGGAACATCAACTTATAAAAAGAAGGAGAAAACCTCTTGATTTTCAAGAAAGAGAGCACATATTCATGAAAGTAGCTCCAATGATAATAGTTGGTAGAGCTCTAAAATCTCAAAAACTTACTCCCATATTTATTATTCCTTACCAAATTTTAAAAAGGGTCGACCATGTAAGGCCCACTTCTTTTATCTGCCCTTTTTTTTTATCTTAAAAGTTGCCCTAAACCTTTGGGCCTTAGGGCTGGCCCAAAAGGGGAAGACAGACCCTAAGTCTGTCCTAACCACCCTTTCCCCTCACTTTGCTGAAACAGATCTCCTACCACCTTTGAGCTGTCGCAATCATCTCCGCTAGGGTTCAGTCTTTGGTCTCCGCCGCGCTTGTTCGAGCCAGTTCCGTCCCACCTCGCTAAACTACTCTAGGAGCTGCTGTAATCTCTGTTCGTGCCCAAGCACCCAGCTGTTAGCCCTTTTTTCAAGGTAAGGGGAGCTAGGGTTTTGAGTTTTTATGTCATGCTTGGCCTGTGTTTGAGTATGTTTACTGTTGTATGGATTGTACGTTGTTGTGAACGTGTGGGGTACCTTGTGTGGGTGTTTGGATGCAAAAACGTGCTTGTTGCAGGTGAGATCAGGGGCGGGAGCTGATAATCTCGCCTAGGCGAGTCAGACTCGCCTAAGCGAGGCTGGCAGAGACTCGCCCACTCTCTTTTGCGCGAGCCGTCGCCCAGGCGGATGGTCTGGGTTTTGAGCGAGAGATTGCCTCGCTTAGGCGAGATGAGCTCGCCTAAGCGAGCTGATGCGTGTGTTCCTACCAGGTTTATCGAGCTCTTGCCTAGGCGAAGGGGAGCTCGCCTGAGTAAGATTCCTTCTCACCTGAGCGAGACCCCTTGGCCTGAGCGATGAGCTTGGGCGAGGGTACGTGCTGGTTGGATGGTTACTTCATTGCTTTGTTATGTTCTGCATGTAATGGATAGGGCTATGGTATGATAGCATGTGGGGTGTAATATGAATGTGTGACAGTGTGTATGAACCATGAATAACATTCTTGAATAGACCCTTGGGATGAAATGAGCATGAAATGGTTGGTTGCGGAAGTGGCATGATTATGAGATGTATTTGGATTCTAATTCATGGGTGGAGCATGAGGTGCTCATATTGGCGTGATCTGGAACTATGAAAAAGGGAAGGTTGGTTGCGAGAGTTGAAATATCTGTATGTATGCGCAGTGATTATTAATTGGTTGCTTGTTCATGTTTAGTAGTAGTCAGTGCATAATTCCTTGGAACCTCTAGGTGAGATTCCATGGTCGTGCTTCAGTGGTCGGGACGTAATTCCATGACCCCTGTTAGTGGGTGTTCATGGTGGTGTCCCATCTGTATAACTAGGTAAGGATTCAAGGTAAGGTTGCATCCTGACACTCTAAGGAGCCAGTTAGTCTCACCTAGAGCGGACTGACTCCTGTGGTGAGAGTAGCAGGAGGCCTGAAATTCATTAAGGGCTAACCTTGTGGTGAGGGAAAATTGATCCATCGTAACACCTGTAACACATAGCTCGGGGGTGAGCAGCTCGGGGGTGAGAAGAGGTATCCACCACAAGTGCGGGCATCCGCTGAATCCGACCAAGTTATACCTATCCAAATGAGTCGAGTCAAGTCGTAGTGTATTGATTGAAAAGTCATAACATGCTTGGTTGTTGTATGGATATTGAATGGTGAAAGTATTTTGACTGTATGATGAAATATTGTTGGCTCTAGTTTACCCTGTTTGTCGTATGGTTGTCTTGTATGTGGTTCTTCTTTCTTGCGATGATCATCAATTTGATTGATGGGAGCAGATGGGCGAGGTTCCCGCGGTCAGCAAGGAAATGGCGACCCCGCTGCATAGTCTTTTGGACTGGACTTCACGTTTCTTGGGCTTTGTTAGGGCTAGGGCCCATGTATTGTTTGACTCTTTAATACTCTATTCCTCTTGTCAGACTTTTATCTTGTTCCCTTGGCATCGTGGTGTGCCTAGAATTGTAGGGGTTGTGTATAAGACCCCAGGACTGCGCTATTGATTTATTCGCGTGTGACATTTCTTTTAATTTCGATTAATAATTAAATGGAACGTTACAAACTGTTACTTATCAAACATCCTTACCACATGTTTCAAACTTACACCTTATTTTTCATGTTTCAACTTGGACTATACTCTGAACCCTTCACATATCATGCAACTAGATAAAAGTAATAGTTAGAGATAATCTTACTTATGATGTGAATCTCTAGTGAATTAGGTATTAGAGGATAAAGTTGCTAACTAGGAAGACCATGACTTCGAAGTCAGAGAACAAAAATGAAGGAATTGCTTTCCTAACTTTTCATACGAATTGTTTTTGAACCTTTATTAGATGCTTTCAAACTATTATCGAACTATTTGTCATTGTAACTTGTAGTCTTGACATCAAAGCATTCTATTCTTGATGGGATTGTTAGAGATTCAGCATCATCAAAGGATAATTTTTTCCCTAAAAAGGTATTAAAAAAAAATCTTAAATGGAGTGATTATTTTCTCAAATGGATCTATTTATAATAAAAGGGTGTTTTAATTTTTTTTATCTTTTTTTTTCTATAATAGAGATGTCAACACCTAATCTCATCCGGGTAACAATAATAAAAATAATAATAGAAAAAATTAATTAAAGTTCAATTGAAAAAAATAAATAAATAACTAATAAAGTAAAAAGGTAAAAAAAATAATAATAAATATATGTTTTAGTTTAAGAAAGAATGAATATCTATGTTTATTTTATTTTATTTTATTTTATTTTATTTTATTTATTTATTTATTATTATTATTATTACTTATTTATTTTATTTTATTTTATTTTAATTTAATTCTGTTTTTTGTTTTTTTTATTTATTTATTTGTGCTTTTTATTTTTATTATTACTATTATTTTACTATTACATTATTTTTCTTTCTGTTATTATAGGTCCATTTTGTTTTACGACTCTCATTCTAGTTTAATAAAAAAAAAGAAAAAAAATAACAAAATAAAAGAAAAGAAAAAAGAGAAAGAAAGCTAGAGGTAACGTAAGGTCTCTGTTATCAGACCCATGCCTGTTATGCTATCATGATTTCTGTATTGGGAATGACCTGTAATAGCTAGTTGGCCATGGTCATGATGGCTAAAGGAGCAGGAAGCAACATCTACTCTCAGCCTTATCCCACATCTCGAGATTGGAAGGTGCAGAGAAAAGTGAACAAAATAAAGGAGAGAATGACATAATAAAAACATGGAAGATTCATGAAAGGGGGATTGATTTTTTTTTACTACAGAGGGGAGAAGGCACTAGAAATCAGAGAGGGAGAGAATGAGTCAAAATTGAAAACGAAAGCAAAGCTGTTAATGCATTAAGTTTTATTTTCACGGTAAGTGTTCTTAACTCCTTCTTAGCTTATGTTACCGTGACTTGATATTGATGTTCATGAATGTATGAATTGGAGATGCTTTGAGGTGAGCATAGTTACATCTGTTATTTATTTTGTTTATTCCCATAGCATCTGTAACATCCCTAAGGAATATTACTTAATTAAAATAAACAAATATATATAGTGAAATTCAAAAGTTGTAATTTTATTATTCCCAAAGCAGAAAGTTTAAAATGTAAAAACACGCACCAAAATTTATGTGAAAGTAAATCATAATGTCGTTACAATTCCCAAAATTTCAAAACTTAATGAAAGCATAATAGTAATATCCCTAGCTCTAATCCCGACTAGCCCTCACTCCGTCGCCTGAGCACCCTCAGCATCACCTGCTCCCGTGTAACGAATTACACGATCATCGCCAATCACAAGACAAAAAGGGTGAGCTCAAAAGAATATAAGAAACATATCAATTAAATAATGTAAAACACCAGTTATATCATCAAAGCTAGACCATGGTCAAATCCTCAATAACCTCAAGGCTTTTCCACCTCCAATTCAACAACAAAGTTAGCCATGGACTCAGGATTTATGATGCTCACACGAACCTGCCCACTCGTGGTCCTGCCTCTACGAACATCCCCGTTCGTAGTCCTACTCTACGGACCTGCCCGCCCGTAGTCCAACACATGTGATCCACCAACTACGTACCTCCCCGCACGCAACATCTCTCAACTGTGAGCACGGAACATACGAACGTACCTCGCTCGTATCCCCACAGGAGAGTAAATATGTATGAACCTCCCTGCTCATACCATCACATATTAACCACCTCCATGAACCGACCTGCTCATGGCACAACATCTCCTGATCCACGTTCTCATCAATGCGTACTACACACACAAACTGCACTAAACTCGCTTAGGCTAGAAGTCTTAGCTTGAGCGACCAGGCCTGTCTCACTTAAGCTAAATTTCCTCCCTTGAGCGAGAGTGCTATAGGGACTAAATGTGAGGTCTCGCTTGGGCGAGCCCTTCTCGCTTGGGCGAGCTCGCCCTTCGCCTAACACCAAAACTCTCGCCTAGGCGGCGAGATAAACAAAACCACCAGACCCTGCACGACTTCTCGCTTAAGCGAGTACACCTCGTCTGAGCAAGATGCTTTGCTGCCCAAAGTAAGACTCTCTTCCTGAGCGAGGGGCTCAAGCAGAATCACACAACGCTTACGAGTACTCGCTTAGGCGAGATATGCTCGCCTGGGCGAAATGCTCGTGCACAACTGGTCTCACATTCCTGATATTCTCGCCTAGGCGAGCATTGCTCGCTTGAGCGAAAATATCAGACCTTTTCATTGTTATGTGCACAGAGACCCAAAATTTCATGCCTAAAACTGCTTCAAATCATTCCAAGCACTTCACCACAGAGTACAAGCATTATCAATGTGATTTAGACCCCAAATTTACCATAAACTTCGAGATTTAACAATAAACCATATGGGCTGTTTTTCTCAACTCGGTTGCCCAAGGCCCTAGGATTTTCCCAACCCTTTCACATTCAGACCACAATTATATTAGCAAAAAAAAGAGATTAATTTCATTCTGAACAAGATTTGAACACACACCCCTGCAATTCCAAAGTAAAGGCACAACTAATTCAACCAAGACATGTTTGTGTTAATTCCTCTAATTCTATAATTATGTTATCACCCAACATAATCATGCATATTATTAAAATTAATACTAAATCAAATAACAAATAAATGACATACATAGGACTTGAACCCAAGTCCTTTCACACAATCAAAGTACTCTCAACCACTTAAGCTAATACTTTTCCACATCACAACAATTAACATTAAATGCCATAAAGACTTCTTCTACCCGCATTTATTAAATAATTACTTATTTAATTATTTAAATTTCTCGGGTCTTACAGCACATGTGTAAAAACAATAAAGAATAGAGCACGAATTTTTTTTTTATATTTTATCTTCCATTGTTAAGACATGTTTTTGTTTCGGTTTTGCTATTGTTTGGGTGTTACTATTGCCCGAATGAGTGTTGGAAACCAATTTACTCATCAACCTCATTCTCAACCATTCACGTGTGTATTTCTTCTCCTTTCCTCTCACCGCCATAATCATCATCTCCTTTCCTGCCACATTCAATGCAAATTTTATCCCCTTCTTCCGGCCTTCACTCATTTTCTTCTCCTTTCCATCATTATGTTACATAAAAGCAGAAACACACATGCTTAGTTCACATTTCACTCCACTCATCATCACCCATTCAGCTCCTTCTTCATATTCGACCTTCATCTTCACCTACACAAAAAACTAGAGAGAACAAAAACCCAAAACCAGAACCCACACGCCCAGAACAGTAAAAATAGTGGTCGTTTCCAGAACCTCTTCACCATTAACTTATCTCCCCTCAACTCGCAACACATTCTTGCACCAGTAAAATTACAACGAAACAATAACAAGTCCCACCAGCACAAAATTGCACAATCCAATAAAAGTAGGGAAGAAAGGAAAATCACCACCGGCAATGCCGCTAGTGGTTCGGAGCTCGAATAGGATAAATGACGATGGTCTCCAAGGGACAGGGTCGCGCAGTCGTGAGCGAGGTGGTGCTCGTGCGAAAGCCATTCGATATCGCACCTGAGATGAAGGAGCATGAAGGACGAGCATCCCTGGGTTCTCGTCGACTTCTCCAACATCACCAGCAAGCTAGTCGCGGGATGGCACGATGAAGCAATGACGGAGGTGGTGTTTTGGTGGACGATGACGAGATAGAAGGTCTTGCGATAGAACGAATAAGAAACGACAATGGGAACACTACGGCTTCGACGGTGGCCAGCCATGAGTGAGTGAGGGTTGGTGCCGCTCACGTAGAAGAGGAAGAAACCCTCTTTAGGGTTTTCATATTATGAGAGTTGTTTTGGGTTGGGTTTAAATATGGTCTCGTTAACTTCCTGCACCACCACTTTTAATATTCTCACCCTTCTGTGTATTGGGTTTGCCTCCTTCGCGCACCCCATCTTTAATCTCTGCACACCCCTTTTTTTTATCTCTGTGCACCCCGTCTTTAATCTCTACACATCCCCACATTTTATCTCTGCATACCCCTTTTTTCTTGATCTCTGCACCCCTGTTTTGACTTCATACACCTCCATAATTGCTAACCTCGCACCCTAGCCACACTTGTTTCACATTTTACTCTGTGCACCCCCATTTCCTTTATCTCGCACCCCTGTTTTAATTTTATGCTGCGAGTACCCTCTGATATTTACTAACCTCGCACCCTTGCCTCACTTGTTTCATGTTTACTTCATGCACCCTCACATTTACTTCACGCACCCTGCTTGCTTGCTGCATGCACCTCCCATATCTGATAACTCGCACCCCTATGTCTTTGTTTCTCATTTTTGGGCCTGTGTTTATGCATTACTCGTTGCACCTCCCACATTACTCATGCACCCTACTATTGTTTTTTTTTTTTACTTTTATCTTTTTTTGTTATTAATTTTTTTTTCTTTTCCTAAAAAAGAGAAAATAAAAATGTTTTAAATTATAAAAAATTACAAAAAAAATAGAAAAAAATCTACGAAAAATGTTCTTTTTTGCTTTATTGTGTATGTCTGGTCGTCCGGACCGCGTGACACTCATTTTCAAAAATACCAAAAATAGATTTCTTTCTCTTTTAGTGTCTGTCTGACCGCTCGCGTTGTATGACACATATTTTCATGTAATTCAAAAAACACCAAAATATACAAAATTTTCAAAATGTAAAAATATTAATATTTCCAAACGAAAAAGGTCGTTTTTTAAGAACTACGTGATCCTTGATTCTTCCCTGTGAGATACGTAGGAGCAAGGTCAGTCTATGTCAGGTTCACTTCCAAAAAAATTAAATCACTTTTCAAATAGTTTTCCAAATCGTTTTTCTAAAGAACTATGTAACTCTGATTTCTCATTTTTAATGAGAATACATAGGACCAAGATCAATCCTTGTCGGGCCCAAAAATAATAAAAAAAAATTGTTTCTTTTTAGTATTATTTGTCTCTTTTTTTAGGGAAAATTAATGTTTGAAAACTGCATCAACTTTGCATGTTTAATTAAGGGTACCGCCCTTGGGCGGGCGCTGTAGGGTGCTAACACCTTCGCTATGCGTAACCGACTCCCAAACCCAAAAATTTGGTTTTTTCGTAGACTTGTCTTATTTTCATGGTTTTCCATAGTTTTCCAGAAACAACTATGGTGGTGACTCCAATTCTCTTTTCAAACTCGTTTCCTTTTTTGGTTCGTCGTCTCGTCGCGATTGTAGTTGCGACAAAGAGGGAAAATAAAAAATAAAAAATAATAAAAAAGTAATATAAAATGTTGGATTTAAGTTCTAATAACAGAGAACAGGGTTAAATATGTTTTTAGTTCATAGATTTACGTATTGTAAAATTAGAATTCGTCTCTTTCTCAAAATTCATATAAAGTTCATCCCTAAACTTTCAAAATGTGTGAAATTCATCCTCCGCTTCAAACCATGCTAATTTTTTATGTGTTGTGTGACCAGTGGGGGACCTAAGACCTCTACATCAGTGGAAACAATTAGGAAATAAATGATTCTTGTAATTGAATTTTGTAATTAGAAATTAAGAGGGACCAAATTAGAAGATTACGGGGCAAAATATTTGTTTCAAGATATTTGATAATAATTTTAAACAATTAAGGAGAGATGTTTATCCACGATCAGTTATATGTAGGTTCACCATTGTGTGTAACAGAAAATATGACTCAATTAGAATGTCCACATGAGTCTGACACATGGATGCCACATGTAACTTAAAACAATTATGGTTTATATTTTTTCTTTTCTTTTATATTTCTTTTTTTCTTTTTTTCCCTTCTACATCTTCATCATGCATGGTCATAACAGTACCAACCCTTCCACTCGTTGTTGCTTCTTCTTTGCCAAACCAGGGACGACAGCGATGACATCGACCACCACTAAAGGCCTTGCTAACATCACCACTTCATTTTCTTCCTCTATTTAGGGCCAACTCAAAGGTAAAGCCAGTAAAGTCACTCGCTTTAGACCTCCAATAAAATAAGATCTTAAAAAATATTTTACTACTAATGAGGAATCCACCCCAAGGCCAAATCCTTCACTTATTATTTTAAACCCCTCAAAAGATTTTCCAAAAACAACCTTTGACTTAGAGTTAACTTTTTGGTTTCAATTAAGTCAAAATGACAATCAAAATTTTTGTGAAGTGGGCTGAATATCACATTTTCCAAACTTAAAAGCCCATCTTCACACATTTCGCCTCCATATCTATTGCATGGTCTTTATGATTTTACTGAAATAATGTTTATGACTATTGCAGATATATTTTTTATCCTGGTGGAACCAAGCTTTTGTTGTTGTGGGCCTTGAAGAACCCTCTTGATTTGAGGACAAATCCTCTTCAAGAGGAAGAGGATGATGAATCCACCCCAAGGCCCAATCCATGGCCTGTAACATCCCTACTGGAATTTACTTAAGTAAATAGATAAATAATGATTGAAAACAATACGATGAAATTTTATTATTCCCAAACACGGGAAAATTTAAATCATTATTCCATGTGCCAAAACTATTTAATACCGGTATTAAATTTATTACAATTTTCCAAAATCAAATAAAAGAGTAGTAATATAAATAAATCCTAGCTCAAATTCCAAGCTAGCCCCTCTCTCCGTCTCAAGCATCAGCATCATCACCTGTAGCATCAACTACTCCCATGTAAAGAATTACACAATCATCGCCAAGCACCAACAGAAAGGGTCAGCTTATAATAAAAAAATTAACATATAACTTAACAGAATAAAATCAATACGCCCAATTGATTCATTCTAGTTAGTTCTTGGCCAAGTTCCTAATTCCCCAAGGATTTTCAACCTTCAATTCACATAACATAGTTAGCCTTGGACTCAGGATTTATAATGCTCACACGAACCTTCCCGCTCGTGGTCCTGCTTCTACGAACCTCCCCGCTCGTAGTCCTACTCTACGGACCTGTCCGCTCGTAGTCCAACACACGTGATCCACCAACTATGTACCTCCCCCGCACGCAGCATCTCTCAAGTGTGAGCACAGAACATATGAACCTACCTTGCTCGTATCCCCACACGAGAGTAACAGGATATGAACCTCCCCGCTCATATCATCACGTGTTCACAACCATCCATGAACCTACCCGCTCATGGCATAACATCTCCCGATCCAAGTCTGCATCAATGCGTACAACAACACACATAAACTACACTAATCTCACTTAGGCTAGAAGTCTTGGCTCAAGCGATCAGGTCTGACTCGCTTAAGCTAGGCTCTCTCGCCTGAGTGAGTGCATCACAGTGACAAATTGAGAAGGTTCGCTTAGGCGAGACCCTCTCGCTTAGGCAAGATCCTCTCGCTTAGGCGAGATTACTCATCGCCCAAAACCAAAGCCTATCGCCTGGGCGACGATTCGAGCAAAACACGCAAACCTCTCACGATTTCTCGCTTAGGAGAGGAACTCTTGCCTGAGTGAGATGCTCTGTCGCCCAAAACATTGGGCTCTCCGCTTGAGCGAGAGGCTCGAGCAAAATCAGGGTTGAGCCACTGCTAATTTCGCCTAGGCAAGCCTGGCTCGCTTGAGCGAGATTAGTAGTGGTTTTCCTTGTTTACGCACGCATAACACAGAAACAATGCCAAATCACAATCCAGACATTACCAAGCAACCTATTTCGATGACCCATTTACAAGGACATGTTATAAACCCAATTGGACCACCAAAACGTGGGATTAAGCCATAAACCATCATACATTGCAAAATCCTTCATCATATTCATACAAAACTTAGGGAATTGCTCAAACAACATCCAAAAACAATAAAACTCTGATCACATCGCATAGAGCACGAAAATTCAACAGAAATAGGATCTAATCATGCATTCCATACTATACATCATGCAATTTTTCACAAAAGTAACCATTAACAAAACTCAACTCCCCTAACCTGGAAATCACTGCTTAACAGTTGAAGAGTGATAGTTCTTCTTGACCCAAAATTGGCTCCTCTTAGTGCTCTCACAATTACGCTCCCTTGATTCACTCCAAACTCACTTCCATTCAGAATTTCGTGCTCCTTACCACACTCTCAGTTTTCAATCTCAAAAACCAATCTATAAAGCCCCTCTATTTGCCTTAGTTTACCCTGTCGATTGTGACTAGGGTTTCCCTACCCTTTCACATTTAGGCCACAATTATATTTAGCAAAAAAATAAAGGAGTTAATTTCATTCTCAATAAGGTTTGAACTCACAACCACTAAATCACAAAGCAAGTGCACAACCAATTCAACCAATCATGTTTCATGATAATTCCTATAATTTTAGGATTTCATTATCACTACTCCCATTCAATCATAACCTTAAAATAATGCACATAATAAAATATCATACAATTAGCATACATAGGACTCGAACCCAAGTCTTTTCACATAATTAAGTACTCTCAACCATTTAAGCTAACACTTTTCCACATCATAACAATTAACATTAAATGCCATAAAACTTTTACTACCCGTATTTATTAAATTATTTAAATTTCTCGAGCCTTACATGGCCCACGTGTACCTTAAGGCCCAACCCAATCAAAGGCCCAATAACAAGAGAATACATGACTGGAGCATTAGAATAAATTTTATTTTTTGGGCCAAATGTTAGGCCATGATTTGTAGAATAAAATGCCAAAGTACTTTATAATTAGCCTTCAAAATTGGGATAATCCAAGCCCAATTTGAAGCTTGGTCGAGAATGCTTGGAGGAAGCTATAGATTGGTGCACATATTTCACATGGAGCAAGGTATGGAGAGTGTCAGTGGACACAAGACTCTTGATCCCTAACTCCTTTGCATCTCACAACCACAAATTGAGCTTCTTCTCCAAGATACATTTTCATTACATTTCATGCTACATTTCCCATTTCATTTGGTCAACCATGATTCCTATAAATGGGGCCATTCTACTCTTGTATTTGGTTACTTTTGAATGGTAATATACTAGTTGTTGAGATCACTCCACCTTTATTACCATAAGAGTAGAGCTGTCAAAATGGGTAACCCGACCCGACTCGGCTCAACCCACCACAAGTTGATGATTTAGTGAGCCAACCCAACCCAGCTCACTTTTTAGCAAGCCAAAAAAATTTGAACCCGACCCAACCCACTACAGGTTGGCGGGTTAAACGGATTGGCTCACGGATTCACTTAATTAAAAAAAATACAATTTTTTTATTTATTTTTCAGTCAAAACTAAATTCTAATTCTAATTCAAATTTAAATAAACTTTAATACAATCCAAATACAAACCAAAATTAAAAAATACAAATTATTTATGTGTTGGCTAAAAAAACAACCTAACATATGACCCAAATATAAAGTCCAACTTAATAAAAAACACTTGTGTGACCCTCTTATTTGTGGGTTGGCTCACCAACCCGGCTCACCAAGGGTTCAACCCGGATGAGCCGGATAAAAAATCAACCTATATTGAAATTTGTAAAAAATTTTCAACCCAACCCGACCCGAACCCGTGGTGAGTCGGGTTGGCTCGCGGGTTCCAACTCATTTTGACAGCTCTACTCAAGAGTCACTTGCTAGACTAGTTTCTACTCTAAAATCCTCTAGCCTCCTTCCCTAGAATGGACCTCTATTCTAGACTTCATCTCCACTTCATCTCCATTGCTTCAAGGGCCTTCAAAGCTTGACTCCACTCCTCCATTCCAGCTCCATTTCCGCTGCAACCATGGACCTTCTCCTCTTCAATTTCGTGCTTCAAGGTCCATAAACTAATATTTTCATATTAATTAATTAATTATAAAATTAAATTTAAGAAAAAAAAACCTCAAAAAAATATTTTTTTACTAATATACCTTTATTAAATTATGTTTAAGATAAAAAAGGCCTAAGGAGAATATTTTATTATTAATATAGCTCTATTACATTAATTATAAGTTTATGTTTGAGAATAATGTGTAATTAAATTATTATTAGTGTATGTTAATTTTTATTGGTATTAAAAATAATAATTATTGAGTTAAAACATTTATTTAGTAAATTATAATTTTGTTTACGAAGAAGAGAATGATTATCTATTCTTATTCTCTTATAATTCTATTTTCTTCTTTTATCTTTTTATCTCTTTGTCACTTCTCTTGCCCCTCCTTACTTTCTCCTCTTATAAGAATCATTTTTTGAGAGTCTTGGTAGATTACATTCCTTCAATCTCATATTGTCCATGTGTACCAATTTTTCACCCTCATCTTTTTTTAGTATGTTTTTTCTTTCTATTTGTGTTGTTGTAGGAAAGAAACCATTTGATGAAAACATTGAGAGTGGAATTATAAAATCTCTTCAAGAATCATTTAGAATTGATTACTTTTTGTATATTGTAGATAAAGAAATTACCACACTTTAGAGTAGATTTGAACAATTTAAAATATATGAAGATATATTTTGTTTTTTATGTAGTGTTAAAAATTAAAGTCATTAGATTATACATTTTTGCAAGAAAACTGTTTAAACTTTGAATAATCTTTAAAACATGATAATTTGTTGGATAATGATGAATTTGATTTTTTTTTTCATAATTAAATATCTTAAGAGAAATTATAGGTTTGAAAAATGATAAACTAAATGATATTCTTAATTATATAAAAAATTAGATTCTTTTCCAAATGTATATGTAACTTATAGAATAATGTTAACAATTTCAGTGTCAACCATGTCTCAAGAAAGATTAAATGGATTAGCCTTATTGTCTATTGAAGAATAAATGTTAAATGAAATTAATTATGACAATTTAATAAATAATTTTACATAAAAAAAGCTCAAAAATATATTTTAAATAAAATATCTCCATTTTTAAGTTTGCTTTTAAGCCTTCCAAACTCTTGAGGTGCTATGCCTCTCTCTTTACTCCTTCTCTTCCAAAAACTCGTAAAGTCTTCTATTTAATCTTTTTATATTTTCTAAATAAGGAGGAGAAATAAAAATAAAAAATATTAAAAAACTAATTTAAAATGTTGGGTTTAAATTTTAATAATTGAAAATAATATATGACCTTATTTAATATAATTTGAAATTAAATTTGTTATTATTATTTTTTTAAACATTAAAACACTATATATGATTAATATTATTATTATTATTATTATTATTATCTTATAATAACAAATTATATTACAAATTAATATTTTTAAATTATTTTTCTAAATAATATATTTTCTGATAAATCTCAAACATACCAAATAGAATATTATTTCACCAAATGTATCTTGGGAATTCGATTCTCAGCTTAATTTTTTATGTCCAATATCATAAATTTCTTCAATTAATAATGTTTTTGTAACATGAAGGGAGATATAACCGTAAGAAAATACTATGTTATTGACGAAATGTTATCGACAGAAAAAAAATCATTAATAAATAAGATTTATAGATGGAAAAAATGTATCAACCAAATAAATTTTATTGACAAATTTTAAGATTTAAATTGTCAATAAAAATATTTGTTTACAATGAATATATTGATAAAATTTATCGGTTAATACTTAAATTTTATTATTGATGGATACTTCTATCGATAAAATCTATTATTAAAATGGGATCATATAAGTTGTGGTGTTTATTTTTGTATATTACAATATTTTCAAACATTGTTATTTACAAGTGTGACGTTTTTCAAAAACGTCGTAATTCCTATTACAACAACAAACGACACTTTATATATTGTATATAGTGCCGTTTTAAAGGGACAATTAAAACTTAAAAATATCACAATTTATATTATATTACGATATTTATAAATATCACTATTATAAATAATTTTTAAATAAAATATTTTATTGTTTAGTGTTGTCAACTATGTTTATAATTTCATAATTCAATAATATTTTATTATTTACCTATATTTATAATTTTATAATTCAATATATTTTTTGGTTAATAATGACAATTTAAATTATATAAAAAATATAAAACTCTAAAAAAATATGGCAATATAAAAATAAAAATGAACAAAAGCAAAAATTTCTCTGATTGTTCAACAATTTCAAAGTGCCCTAGAGTTGAAAGATCCAAACACAAAATAGACAATATTAAAAGTCATTGTGAAATCATAATATTAAAAGATCCAAATTAGTGAGCCTATTTCTATACAAGCAGAATTTAAACACTTAGATTTCATAGCTTTCACATGTCACAAATCATTTAACACTTCAGATAAAACAACCAATCACATTACAACAATTTTTTTTTGATTGGCAATTGTTAGTTGTTAGTTTTTGTTAGCAGGGGAATTGAACCCACAACCTCTCTCACCCTCCCTTCTAAACCCCTTCAAAGACACCTTATTTATCGAACTCACAACCTTCCCCTCCCTTCTCTTCCTTCTAACAACTAGGCCACCTTATCACTCCCACAATAGAACAATATAATCTGTAATTCTAACATTTTTGTAACTTAAAAAAATGAAATTAGCTTTTCTTATCTGATAACAACTCTATAAATGTCAATCAATTAAGTCAAGGTGACCTGACTTGACTTGGCCTAACGGGGACTTAACTTTATTTTATCAACTTTATTTGATCCGATATAGGCTCGATTCTAGTTTGACTTGATGTAGACCAAACTCTATTAGGTTTGACATGAGTTCAACTTAATGTAACTCGACTTCATTAAACTCGACTGGGTCATACTCAAGTTGATATGAGGTGTGTCCAATTTGCCTCATCATGAAGTGTGCTCATCTTGACTAATCCTACGTGAATTTGACTTGACTAAACATTTTGTGGACCTAACTGGAGTCGATAACCAGCCTCATTTAGACACAACCTAACTTGGACTCGACCTAAATGACCTACTTAACTTGGATCCTACCTAACCTTGTCTATCTTAACCTAAGACTAACTCAAATAGACGAATCCATGGACTTGTCCCATAGGATTTTTGTTGTCATTTTAGTTTTGTGGAATTTCTTTTAATGAGTTTTCTAGTTCTACGAACTTTTTTGGCCCTAACCTGTGTATGTTAATCATCTTGTAGATTAAGCCAAATTGACATATCAATAAAAAATAAATGATTGAAACAATTTTTTAAGAACACTGTAACAATATTTCTAGTCATTACATCTTATTAATAGTTTTGATCTGTTATATCTTTTATTGATGACAGTCCGATCTTTATTTTTTAAAACCTTCTATAGCCAACACAAAAAAGAAGGTATATTACTAAATCCGAAATGGGTATATAATAATTGGCTTCAGTTCTAAATTTGGGATTATACATAGGTCGTCAGTAGTAATTTGTTTGTTTACATATTCTATGCAAAACTTCTCTGGTTGGGAATGAATACAGAATCTTAATGATAAGATTGCAAAAGTAGATTATGTTTACTTATATTAATACATACACAACTAACTTCTCTACAAGCTTTTAAAAAACATAAAAAATAAATTCACTTTTTTTCTATAAATTAGAACCAACCACCAGACTTCTAAATACATACATTATTTTTATTTATAAAACTTGTTTAATGCATTTTGTTATTTTTTTTCTTTAATTTATAAAGAACTTTATTTAAACAACGGCACAGTTAGTTTTTTGAATCCATACATTTAAAAAGAGTGCATTTTAATCCTCAACTAACACAAAATAATCATCACTTTTTTAGATTTTAAAGACCAAATATATATATATAAGGCTAACCATAAGAAACATAATATCTTTTAACCTTATTTTCCAAAACTAACTTGAATTTTAGTTAAACATAACCACTTATTTTGAAAGCCACATTTCTCATCTTAAAACTCCGTTTCAACAATACAAACGTGAAAACAGAAGTTCTAAAACTTACCCCCTGATTTTCTTCTGCACAACATATTCTTCCAGCTAGTATTACACATCGGAGGTAATGAAGCAATTCTACTAAGAAGCAAACCTTTCATGGATGTGTAGAACCAATCAAGGAATTTGAGAAACAATTATCATATTATACAAGTACAAGTTAGGCACACAGGCCCTCCAGAAAAAGAAGAAAAAAAAAATAACAACAGTGATGTCCTCTGTGGGGTGGGGTATATGTAAGTACTACTTCTACATGAACACAAATTTGAATAGATGATACACTCGGGGGAACAGTACCCCTCTGTTTACAAATTCTTCACCCCTCTCTTGGACTGTCATACTTCTCTGTCATGAAATTTCATCTAATTTTCCTGTGATTACATAACTGATCTATGACTGAAGACTTTTATTCTAAAATTGAATAATCTCACTAGTCAAGCCTTCAAAAATCCTCTATCTCTACCAGCAAATCAATGATCTACGAAAGTCTATTATATACAGACTTTGCACCCCAGAAGAAGAAAAGAAAAGTCCAAGCAATTCTTTTGTAAGGGTGTTGTTCTATAGCACAAGGTTTCATTTGAAGAGAAGATGCAGAAACAGCTTATGGTGTTTAACAAGTAATTAAGCGGTTCCTCCCACGGCCTTTTCGAGAATATGCAATGTTAGCTACTAATGTGTTACCTGCTGAAAACAAGGCACTTGGTCCCATGAGCTTCAAGCCAAGGCTTTTGACCAAAAATGAAAGTCTTCTTTCATCTCCTCCCTCAACTAGTTGTAGCTGCTGGGCTTGTTCACGGGATAATACAGTGTACAGCTGCAATGGCCACTTAATCGAATTCTGATAGTTGTATAACAGCTCCTCATGGTTTTCTTCGGTGTCACCAAAAGTGACCTGCAGAAGACCCATTGAGGGTAGGCTTTCTGAGGAAGAATAAAAAATGAAAGCAAACTTCCCACATTCAAAATCGGGTCTCTTGAATAATTCAACTAGAATATCATGGTTTGGTCCAATATTCTTTGGCCCATATTTCTTAGTACTGTTTTGCAGACGTGATGATCTGTATATGCGTGAAGCTTCCCTCAAGCCACTCAAGAAAGCACCGTGCATAGTTGCTGGATACTGCCTGCTTGTAGCCTCACCAGCAAAGAACAGTCTGTTTCCCACGTTTTCGGCTAGTATATCATAATCATCACCAGATGAATGCACACTAACATGAGAGTAGGAACCGTAAGAAAGGGGGTCGCTTCCCCATCTTGTACAAATTGACTGAATTGGATCAGGCACAGTAATGCCTTTAGGATGAAATATTCCTGCAGAATAAGTAACATTTGAAACAAGGCAGATGAGGTAGTAATTAGAAATATCCATAGTATTCCACTAGCAAGTGTCACGAAATGAGAAAAATACATTCAGCATATATACTATCTATGCTATTATATAAAGAGAATTCGATTTTTTATGTATACTTTTTTTTCAATTTTATCCTAAAGTGAGTAATTGTTCACCAATTTTATCTTAAGTGATTTTTTTTTAATTTAACCATTTTTTTTAAAAATAATTTTTTTTTTAACTTTAACCCTTTTTAATAAAAATAAGAAGTTATTTACAAAATAAATAGAAATTATCTACAAAAAATTATAATTTTATATTTATTTTTATTTTTATAATTATAATTTTATTCATTTTTATTATATAAAAAGAAAGTGAACACGTATGCATGTAGGTGCACGTGTTTTCAAGCACAAGGACCTTAATATTACATATGTAGCATTTGACACACAAATAGAACATAAAGAAACAAAATGGAATGGAGTGAGACAAAATTGTTCCATTTAATGTTTTTAGTGTCAAGATATTGTAGAAAGTTTTAGATTCTGTTCCTATTGGTTTTAATTTTGCATATTTGTTGTATCTCGATTTTACTTGAGATTAAACAGTGAAAATATTTTTGAGGTCTTGTTCAGATCCCTTTATTGTTCCTTATATTTATATAAATGATAAAGGAGATACAAGGGAAGTTGAAACATTAAAGGCTACAACTAGGTATTAAGTGTAGAGGTTATCCAACACTCAACCTCCTAGCTTACACATAATGATTGCCTAGATATACTAATTATTTCTACACTCCCCCTCAAGCTGGAGCATACAAATTATATGTACCAAGCTTGAAACAAATAAACTCAATCCGAGGTCCCCTTAATGACTTGGTCAACATATATGCGAGTTGGTCATTCGATCCCACAAACTCGGTACATATTTCCTTTGCCAACAACTTTTCACGAACAAAATGGCAGTCTATTTCTATATGTTTTGTTCTCTCGTGAAACACTGGATTTGATGCAATGTGGAGAGCAGCTTGATTATCGCAATACATCTTCATAGTCTGGATGTCACAAAAATTAAGTTCTTGAAGAAAGTGCTTCAGCCATATAAGTTCACATGTTAGTGATGCCATGGCTCTATATTCAACTTTAGCTATTGATCTAACCACTACACTCTGCTTCTTACTTTTCCATGAAATAATATTACCTCCAAGGAATACACAATATCCAGTCTGTCCATAGGAGATCCTGCCCAATCCGCATCACAATATCCAGAGACATGAAAGCTTCCTCTATCTTCATATAACAACCCTTGCCCGAGAGCCTTTTTTAGGTACCTTAGAATGCGGATGATAGAATTCCAATGGCCAACACATGAAGACTGCATAAACTGACTAACCACTCCAACTGCAAAGGATAGATCTGGCCTTGTAATAGTGAGATAAACTAGTTTCTCGACCAGCCTCCTACATCTTTTAGGGTCAAAGAATAATTCACCTTCTTTAGTTGTTAACTTTTGATTTGGGCACATAGGACTCTACTGGTTTACAATCAATCATACCAGTTTCTTGTAGTATCAAGAGCATACTTCCTTTGAGAGATTACAACGTCATGTTTAAACTGTGCCACTTCAATGCCCAAGAAGTATCTAAGGCTTCCCAAATCCTTGGTTTGAAAATGCCTACATAGGTGCTCCTTTAATTGAGATATGCCAACAATATCATTTCTTGTAATGACTATATCATCAACATATACTATTAGATAGATACATTTTCCAGGAGAAGTATGTGAGTAAAAGACCGAGTGATCTACCACATTGCGTCTTAAACCAAAACTTTGAACAATGGAGTTGAATTTTTCAAACTAGGCTTGTGGTGATTGTTTGAGGCCATATAAAAAGCGATGCAATTTGCACACCATACCAGACTCCCCCTGAGCAATAAACCCAGGAGGTTGCTCCATGTAGACTTCCTTTTCAAGATCACCATGAAGGAAAGCATTCTTGATATCCAATTGATGAAGTGGCTAATGACGAATGGCAGCCATTGCAAAGAAGAGGCAAATAGTAGTGATTTTCGCCACAGGAGAGAAAGTGTCACAATAATCAAGACCACAAATCTGAGTGTACCCTTTGGCAACTAACCAGGCTTTGAGCCTATCAACCTGACCGTCAGAGCCAACCTTAACTGCATATACCCATCGACAACCAACAGCCTTCTTACCCGATGGGAGGGGCATGAGCTCCCAAGTATTGTTGTGTTCAAGAGCTTGCATTTCTACAATCATGGCTTGTCGCCATCTAAGATGATCAAGTGCTTCCTTCACATTTTTGGGAATAGTAACAGAAGACACTGAAGATAAAAAAGTACAATAGGAAGGCGTCAATCTGTGATAACTAAGAAAATTATAAATGGGATGGGGGTTTCGAGTGGAACGAATACCTTTTCTGAGAGCAATAGGCCAACCGGAATCACCTTCATCAGGAGGCAAGGGAGCAAGAGACGAGGGAGAAGAATCTAAAGTTGAGGATTCACCATATTCTTGGATAATTGGACTATCCATCGGAGTCCTGTGTTGAAGGTCGGGACTCGGGAGGGTATTAGTAGGTGGGAGTGGGGGCTCAGGAGGACTTTGATTAGCACTCGGGTTGACAAAGACATCCGAGATAGGGGACTCAACCACTGCAATAGGGAGGACCTACTATATGACATGAGCGTCTTAAACAGAGTAAGAGAAATAAGGGGTTTGTTCAAAGAATGTGACATTGGCAAACATGTAGTATTTCTTGGTTTCAGGAGAGTAACACCGATACCCTTTTTGAAGTCGGAAATAGCCCAAGAAGACACATTTGAGAGCACGAGCAGAAAGCTTATCTAGACTGGAGACAAGTCATGAACAAAACATACACAACCAAAAACCCGAGGAGAAATGTGAAAGAGAGGGTTATCTGAAAACAAGATGGAGAAAGGGACTTTATGATTGAGAGAGGAGGATGGCATCTGATTAATAAGAAAACATGCAGTTAAGATGGCATCTCCCCAATGATGGATAGGAATGTGGGCACCAAGTAAAAGTGTACCAGCAGTTTCAACCAAGTATCCATTTTATCTTTCTGCTATACCGTTTTGCTGTGACGTATGTGGACAAGTGGACTGATGCAACATACCATGTGAACTTAAAACCATAGACAAAGTACTCTTTGGCATTGTCACTTAAGATTTCGATTACTCGACCGTATTGATTCTTGATTTCATGTAAAAAGGATGTGAAGATGGATAACAATTCAAAAAGATCTTTCATAAGATAAACACAAGTACATCTTGAAAATTCATCAATGAAAGTAACAAAATACCTAAAACCAAAAGACGAAACACGACTAGGTCCCCAAATATCGGAATGGATGATAGAAAAACTAGAATTACATTGTGATTGAGACCTTTTAGGAAAGGCAGATCTAACATGTTTGCCTAATTGACATGACTCACATTCTAAGGTCTGGAGACCACTAAGTTCAGGACATATTTTTTTTAACTTGGACAGATGAGATGACCAAACCGATCATGTAACATTTTAAGACTAGGTGGTTGCAACACATGACACTCGCAAACGAGATCCAAAATGATATAATCCTCTTGCTTCATATCCTTCTCCAATCTGTCCCCCCGAACCACGCTCGTGTATAACAAAATATTTGTTATCGAAGGTTACTGAACAGTTCAACATTTTGGTCAACTGGCTTAAGGAAATTAAATTGAAGGGGCAATTAGGGACAAAATGGACAGATTTTAGATTTAAGGGAGGAGATAGGATGACTCGACCGACTCCCTTTGAGGAAGTTTTAGAGCCATTTGCAAGGGTTATAAAATGAGGTTTGTCTTGAAATGAAATGGTTGAGAACGAGGAGGTATTATCGGAGATGTGGTGAGAAGCACCGAAATCAATTACCCATGAATTGTGACTTTCCATAGATTGAGAGATGCAAGCTGTTGATGTACTCGGAACTTGAGATGACTGTGTCAAGCTGTTGGACTTGAGGCGTAGGTACTCTTGATACTCGTCCTCAGTGAACTTGGACTCAGTAGTTTCAACCTGAGAGACATTGGCAGTTTTGGAAGAAAAACCATGTAAGGAGTAACAGTTTTCCTGAGTGTGACCCATCCTTTTGCAATACGTGCATTGAGGGCGCCCGCAACCTCCACGTCCACCTCTTCTAGGTCCACGTCCTCCTTTTCCTCGAGTTGCGGCCATAACAAATGATTCTACTCGAGCAGGAGATTCTAGAGTTTCATGTGTTGGGACTTTTGGGACACGAATTATGCGTTGGATCAAGATGTCCATGGAAGGGACCTCAAGAGAGGTCAGAAGTTGATCTCTGATGTGATTGAAGTCTGGATGAATGGCGCGAAGAATCATCACCATATAGTATTTGTCCAGCTTCTTCATTTCATCTGAAGCGTCGACTTCTAGAAACATCTGTAGCTCTTCCACGACTGATTGTGCTTCATTCATGAAGGAGATCATGTCATGGTTGGTCATTTTCAGATATGCCAACTTGTCTGCTGAATCATATAGGCGTTAGATATCGTTGGCATATATATTCTGAGTCCTCTTCCAAAACGAGTGACATGTCTTAAAGGCCCTAAGAGACATTAAAAGTCTTGGCTCCACAGATTGCCACAAAAGGGCACACAACTGAAAATCTGCTTACTTCCACTATTCGACTTTTTCTTCAGGAACATGGCTTCCATCTTTCTCAAGATGGTCATGATATCCCTGACCAAGGAACCACATCTCGACAGCAGCGGACCAGAAGAGGTAATTTTGTCCATCTAGCTTCTCGAAAGTAATGCAGGGGCTTCCAGAGAATGAAATAGCACTCCCAGTACCTCCCGTGGCCATATCTGATCAAAGGTGGCGCGATGACGAATCGGAGACTGGATGGCGGCGCGTAGACGACACACGCCTAGCTACAACGGACTGATATGACGTGCGTGGAGGCGCGTGGCAACGAGTCTGCCTTCGGCACCACAGAATTGGCTGTTGCTTGGAGAGGCGGTCTAGATCCGATGGTTTCCGGCGAAAACTGAGGTGGCCGGAGACGGCAGCCGACGGTGAACAGTGGCGGACGGCTACGAAACAGTGGCAGACAACAACAATTTAGTGAACAATGGCAACTGGTAGCTTTGGATAGTGTTTAATGGCAGTGGGTAGCTGTAGACAGTAACGACTAGTGGCGAATGCCGGCGGACAACTGCAAACAGCGGCAACAAATGCCGGTGGATAGGACCAAACGGAAACCAGAGCGAGATCAACCCGCTCTGATACCAACTTGAGATTAAACAGTGAAAATATTTTTGAGGGCTTGTTCAGATCCCTCTATTGTTCCTGATATTTATATAAATGATAAAGGAGATACAAGGGAAGTTGAAACATTAAAGGCTATAACTAGGTGCTACGTGTAGGTGCTACGTGTAGAGGTTATCCAACACTCAACCTCCTAGCTTACACATAATGATTGCCTAGATATACTAATTATTTCTACAATTTATTATTAGCATAACAAGGGATTTATTTCCTAGAATAGATTGTACTTGTTTTCAAAATTATCCAATCAATTTTTGTATATATATTGAATTGAATGTATGTAGTGAAATAATAAAGGAGAGATTATTTTCTTCTAAACTTGAGATGTAGCAGAGCCTTGTGAGCCTATGATCATGTGATTTAATTGCAAGGTTTACTCTCGTGTAAACCTAATTGCAACCTTAAATCTCATAAAAAACTAATTGCAACCTTCATTGTTGTATAAACCTAATTGCAAACTTCATTGTTGTGTAAACCTAATTGCAACCTTCATTGATGCATGTTATGCATCCAATCAATCCTTCATTGCTGCATAAATGTAGACCTCCATTGTTGTATGTCTCCATGGACATGCCAAAGAGAAATGCTATTCCCACTACCAAGACATAACTTTACGTTGTATGTCTCCAATGGACACGCGGAAGAGAAATGATATTCCCACTCCGACCAAAACATAACTTTACTTGTTCAAATAACAATTAAGGTGATGCAGAGCGTCTATGTCTAGTTCACTTATCAATTTATTTCTTACATATTGCTGAACAAGAAATTGGAGAGGGCGATTGAACGTGTTAGAGAATAGAATGGTCATAGAAGGTCTGAACCTGCCCATCTAGAGTAAATTTTGATGTCTAAATCCTCCATTACCAACATAGAAAAAATTCAATTGTTTCATTGTCGTCTAGAACATCCTTCATTTCGTGTCATAAAGCTATTATTTCCTATTCTAAAATTGAAATATGTGGAGTCTACATAGTGAGATGTGTGAACTGCCAAAGCACAAATGTATACCTTTTCCCATGAGTAATAAAATAAGCACTTCTCCCTTTTTCTTGTTAATATAGATGTGTGGAATCAGCATACCACCTAGAATAAAGACTTAATGGGTGCAAATGGGAGAATTGAGAGGTATAAGGCTAGATTAGTTGCCAAAGGGTTCACTCAAACTTGTGGAGTGGATTACTTGGACATCATTGCACCAGTTGCAAAAATGAAAACAACCACAATAATTCAGTCTTTGGCAGTTTCTTTTAAAAAAGGTTGTGAAAATAATAAGAAACTACGTATAAGATTAATTCCCTTGTGAAGAACATACATAGGATAATGTATTTATCATTAAAAATCATACTAGAAAATATAGACTAAACCCAGATACACATAATATTGCAACTAACACAAGATATTATAACTAACAATATCTAATGATATCTTAACAATATGTAACTCTACCTGAGGTTGATGCATATAAATCATATGTACCAAGTTTGTTACAAAATATCTGTTAATTAATCACTTGAGTAGACAAACTCAGTCCTGATGTCTCCAGATATCATCTTTTCTCAAATCAAATAACAATCAACCTCAATGTGTTTGATCCTTTCATGAAGTGTCATTTGAGTGTCAATCTGAATATAACATATAAGTGTCATTTGAGTGACATCTTCAAATTGCAACTCTAAGGCAATTGTTTCAGTCAAACAAGTTCACAAGTTACCATAGCTTGATATTCGGCTTTTGCACTAGATTTAACCACAACATTTTGTTTTTTGCTCTTCCAATAGCTAAAGTTACCACCAATAAAGACACAATAATCGAAAGTAAACCTTCTATTAGAAGGAAACCCTATCCAATCAGCCTTTAAATAACTGACAACTTTAGTATGGTCATTGTAAACATATAGAAAACATTTTTACAAGAGAATTTTTAATGCACTTTAATATATGAATGACTGCATTCCAATGATCTACACATGGAGAATTGAGTAATTGACTTATCACATTGACTACAAAGAAAATGTCAGGACAAGTAATAGTAAGATAGTTCAATTCGAATTAATCTTTTGTACTTCTCGATACCTAAGAAAAGCTCTCCCTAATTATATAGGAGTTTGGTATTGGGATTTTTGTATTGAGATCAATAGATAAGTCAACAAATTTTGAGTTCATCAGCCTAGTTTCCACTAAAATATCCTATGCATATTTCCTTTCATAATCATTTTTCAATTGTGCTACCTCAATCCTCAATAAATATGAGTTTTCCAAGATCTTTGATTTCAAAAGTGATGACAAAGGTGTTGTTTCATCTAGGAGATGCCATGGTGGCCATTACCTATAAGAACAATATCTTCAACATATAATAGATACACTAACACTTGAATGACGATAAGAGACTAAATGATTTGTCTCACTACGAGTCATACCAAATTATTGAACATTGTTAAATTTTCCAAACCAATCCTTAAGAGACTGTTCCAGACATTATACCAATTGAAAAGACTCTCACTGAGCAACAAAACATATAGGTTGCTCCATATAAATTTCTTCTAACAAATCTCCAATAAAAAGCATTCTTAACATTTAGTTGCTAAAAAGGTCATTGTTGAAGAACAATCATGGTTATAAATATTGAAATAATTATTAAGTCTACTTTTGTTGTTGTAGTCAATAGGACTAAGTAACATAAGTTGGAGTGGTTAATCAATTTATGCAGGCTCCATGTCTTGGCCATTGGAATGTCATCATACGCATTAAGGGTGTCAAAATAAGATGACTCACCACAGGTAGGTGGGTTAGTGGGTTTGCTTACTAACGAATGTTTTTCTTCTTGCAATTTATTTTATATATTTATTGTGTGATAACAATGAATTGACTTTTATTTTTTATAATAGTGAAATTAAGTATTCACCTGATTCTCAAAATATTATTATAAAAATAATAGTTAAAGAATAAAGTATCAACGTATATAATTTGACAAACAAATTAATTAAACATTCAACTTTTCAACTATTATTGAACAACATTCTAGCATTTAAAAATATGAATTGTGAACCTATATAATTAAAACAGTAACTAATTATAACAAAAAAATTAAAAATATCGTAAAAAATCTTGGTGGGTTAAATGGGTCAACCAACCTTCAACCCAACTCGAACTTATTTAATCCATGGGTTAAGTGAGTTGGATTCAATTCAACTCACTTGTGAAAAAATTGAATTTTTCTCAACCCAACCCGGCACAAACCTGTGATGAGCCGGGTTGGCCCACAAGTTAGAACCCCTTTTGACATCTCTAATTCGCATTCTAAGGTACCTCAAAAAGGCTCTCAAGCAAGGTTATTATATGAAAATAAAGGAAGCTTTTAGGTCTCTAAGTATTGTGATGCAAATTGGACAAGTTCGCTTATTGACAAACAGTCTACTACTGCATATTGTGTTTTCCTTGGAGGAAACATTATTTCATGGAAAATTAAGAAACAGAAAGTGGTGGCCGAAGAAACAGTTGAACTAATGTGTGACCTTATACGGCTGAAGTACTCCCTTCAAGAGATTAACTTTTGTGACATCCAAACAATGAAGATGTATTGCGATAATGAAGTTGTTGTCCACATTGCATCAAATCCAGTGTTTCACAAGAGAACTAAACATATAAAAGTTGATTGTCATTTTGTTCGTGAAAAGTTGTTGACAAAAGAAACATGAACTGAGTTTGTTGGATCAAATGACCAACTCACAAATGTGTTGACCAAGTGCTTAAAAGGATCTCAAATTGAGTTTATTTGTTCCAAGCTTGGTACATATAATTTGTATGCTCTAGGGGGAGTGTTGGAATAATTACTAAGTCTACTTATGTTAGTATAGTCAGTAGGACTAAAGTACAGAGTATTGTGTTGGGTTATCTCTACTTACTTTACCTAGTTTTGTACTTAGCAGTCAAGGACAATCCTTTGATCTTCCATCTCCCTACTGCATCAACTTTTTATCAATATAAATAGAAGAACATAAGAAGGCACATGAGACCAATTTAGGCTTCGGGATCGGTGGTCATAGAGAGAAACTACGACAGATGGTGGCGAACAACGATGAACCGCAGAGAACAGTGGTTGACAACGTTGGACAGCGTAAAAAAGTAGTGGATGGCGGGAGATAGTGCGGGACACTAGTCCTGAAGCCTAAATCGATCCCACATGCCTTCTCATGTTCTTATATTTAAATTGATAAAGAATTGATAGAATAGGAAGATGGAAGATCAAAGGATTGTTCTAGACTGCTAGGTACAGTAAGTAAAGATAACCCAACACACTACTCCCTACTTTAGTCCTACTGACTATACTAACATAAGTAGATTTAATAATTTTACCAATATAAATATGCAAATAGAAGTCATCTTTACTACTGGAGAAAAATTATCAACATAATCCAAACAACAAATTTGTGTATAACCTTTGGCCACAAGGTGAGCTTTGAAACGATCAATAATACTATATGCTAAGGTTTAAGCAAGGAGAAAGGTAGATTTGACAAACTACGTGAGACTTAGCTTTGGATCAATTGGCTTAAGTAATAACATGAGGAAATTTTGGATGAGATATAGAAGAGAATAATGAAGCAATACATAAAATATGATTAGAAGCACTTGAATCAATTATCTAGGAATTTTGACACTCCAAGGTTTGAGAAATGCAAGCTTTTTACAAAATAGAATGAGTGAAAGATTCTGCTTGGCTACCAAATTTTAACCTAGAATATTCCTTACATTTTTCGTTAGAGAAATTGGCTCAGAAACTTTAGAATTGAAAATATTGGCTGCCTTGTGAAGGAAACCATGTAAAGAGTAATAATTTTTTTGAGTGCGACCCAGTCTTTTACAATATATGCATTGAGGACATCTTCCACTACCAGAACACCCTCCTCTATTGCAACAACCTCCGCATTCACATGTAGAAATTATGACAAAGGAGATTGTTCCTGAAGACATGTTAAGCAAGGTATGCAACAAGTAAACTTAGGGTTTCAAGAGAGAAACTAGGGTTTCAAGGAGAGAAACCATGACTATTTATTCTAATAAGAGCAAACCATGATTGGAGCTTCCATCAATTTGATGTAAAAAATAGATTCCTACATGGGGATCTTGAAAAAAGAAATATACATAGAAGTATGACTTGAGTATACAGGACAAATTAAGGTCAATACTATTTGCAAGATGAGAAAAGCATTATGAATTGAAACAATCATCTAGAGCATGGTTTAAGAAATTGAGCAAAGTCATGATGAGCCTTAAATACAAATGAAGTCAAGGGAACCATGTTTTATTTATCAAGCATTTTAATTCAGCGGGGTAACAGTTCTATTGGTCTATGTGGATGATAGCATTGTTACTAGAAATGATGAAATGGAACAACAAAGGATGAGCCCATTCCAAGACTTTAGGGAATATATTAATGACTTGCTACAAGAAATAGGTAAAACAGCCTGCAAGCTACCAAGCATACATGTTGATCCAAATACAAAGTCAGGCAGTGCAAAGGATGATGTTTTTTGGATAAAGAAATGTACCAAAGACTTGTGTGAAGACTTATTTATCTATCTTACACTAGACTAGATATTGCTTTTTGTTGTGAGCCTAGTCAATCAATTTATGCATCAACCAAAGGAAGGGCATTTTCAAGTTGCTCTTAGAATTGTCCACATTCAAAAGGAACACTACGATGAGGAATTTTGTTCAAGAGAAACAAGAATGCTAGTCTTGAGGCATATATTGATGTTGATTATGTTGGTTCAGTTGTGAATAGATCAACTACTAGATATTGCACCTTCCCTGGTGGAAGCCTAGTAAATTAGAACAATAAAAGACAAAGTGTGGCATCTAGATCTAGTGTTGAAGTAGAATTTCAAGCAATGACTCAAGGAATATGTAAATTGTTATGGCTAAACACTATATTATAAGACTTGAAGATAAAATGGGATGAACCCATGAGGTTATATTGTAACAATAAATTTGCAGTCTACATAGCTCACAATCCAGTACAACATTATAGAACTAACATATTGAAGTGGACAAACATTTTATCAAAGAAAAGCTTTATAGTGGCATGATTTCCACTTTGTATGTGTCTACTAAAGGACATCTTGCAAACATACTCATCAAGGAGTTCAATAGCAATAATTTTGAGAGAATTATATCCAAGCAATGAATGGAGAACACTTATTCACCAATTTGTGAGGAAGTGTCAAAGATATGTCGAGATATTTTAAGAACTTTTAGATTTAATTCCTATTGGTTTTAATTTTGTATATTTTGTATCTAGGTTATATTACTAGCATAACAATCCTGCGATCTCAAGGATTTATTTCCCGATATATATATATATATATATATATATATATATATATATATATAAAAAGTTATTTTTTTTTTAAACTTGAGATTTAGTACCTACAAACCAAGCATAACCTTGTATACACACCAGAACAAGATCGTACATTGTCAAATCAAAGGTTTCAAAGAAAATTACATATGAATTGTTAAGACTTTAAAAGATTTAATTTTTTGTTCTCAAATTTGTTAATCATTAGTTGTTACAGATTCTAGGAAAAAAATTAAACAATAAGCATTAAATTGAAAAATATAAAGATTTTGAATACCCAATATATAGAAAAAAAAAATTAAAAGGAACTCAACTAAAAATACACAAATTTATAAGGGATTTGAAATTTAATTAAACCTTAAATTTAATTATTTAAATAAGTGTTTGTATCTATATGAATATTCGAAAACCTTCAAATATAAAAATTTTAATATTTGCAATAGAATTAAAATATTAAAATATTTGACAAGCATAGTACAATAGAACAAAAGTAGTGTCAAAATTAATATATAAATGAGTACAAGTACATCTCAAAGAGCAAGGTTACAAGTTGTGTTCCTTAGCCTAAAGCTACGTACTCCAAGAAAGGCTAATGTAAGTTGTACAATACTACATCAATCATAAATTTAACACTCTTCCTCAAGCTAGAACATATAAATTATATGCTCCAAGCTTGAGACATATAAACAAAATTCTACATCGTCTCAAAATGTCTATAAGTTGGTCCTTACAGTTTATAAATCCAATACATAGAGTTCCTTGGACAACAACTTCTCCATGATAAAATGGCAATAGATCTCTATGGATTTGGTCCTTTCATGAAACACAAGATTGTTAGCACTATGAAGGGCTTCCTGATTATCACAATTGAACTGAATCTATTCAACTTCACAAAATTTCAACTCTTGAAGGAGTTGTCCAATCCACACATGTTCACAAGTGGCCAGAACCATAGATTTATATTCAACTTCTACATGAGATTGACCATAATATCCTGTTTCTATCTCTTCCAGAAGACAATATTCCCTCCAATGAATACACATTAATAAGTGGTAGATCTTTTATCAATGGGAGAGTCAATCCAATATGCATCACATCGCAATAACCTACAATTTGAGTATTTCCTTTGTCCCCATACAATAATCCTTGTCTTGAAGCCTTTTTGATAATATCTGAGAATGATCAATGTGAGGAATTTTTGTGAATTAACTAACAACTACTACATAAGAGATGTCTAATCTTGTAATATTGAGATAAATGAGTTTTCCAACCAGCCTCCTATACATTTTTGGATATGAGAAAGTGGTAACTTCATCCGCATCATTATTTGACTTGGATATATGCTCCTTTACAATGTTAGGAGCATATTTTCTTGGTGAAATGACAACAACGTCCTGTGATTGAGCTTTCTTGATAAAAAAAATAAATTCCTCCAATTGAGCCACTTGGATGCCTAGAAAGTATTTTAGAAAACCAAGATCTTTAGTTTGATAATGGATGAATAAATGTTCCTTTAGTTGAGAGATCCTAGTGGTATCATTTCTTGCAATAACTATATTGTCAACATAGACCAAAAGATAGCACACTTTCGAAAAGAAGTATGATAATACAAAATTAAAAGGTCAGACTCACTTTGTTTCAATCCAAAACCTCACATAATGATGACTTTACCAAACCAAGATTGGGGTGATTGTTTCAAACCATAGAGAAAGCAGCTTAAATTACACACTAAACAAGACTCCTCTGAGCAACAAACCCAAGCGGTTGTTCTATGTAAGTTTCCTTTTCAAGATCACCGTGAAGGAAAGCGTTTTCAAAGTCAGGATGATGAAGTGGCCAATGGCAAATAGAAACCATGGCAAGAAAAAACCTACCAAAGTTGATTTTGGCCACTAGAGAGAAAGTACCATAGTAGTCAGACTCATAACTTTGTATACATCCTTTGGTCATCAGCTGAGTTCTAAGGTGAACAACTTCACCACTAGGTCCAATTCTAACATCATAAACCCAGCTAGCAACAATAGCCTTCTTTTCAAATGGAAGAGCAACAAGCTCCCATGTGCCATTGCTTGTAGAAGCCTACATTTCATCAATCATAGTTTATCTCCATCCAGGATGATCAAGTGTCTCATGAACAATTTTAGGAACAATGATGGCAAACAACAAAAAAGAAAAGAATATAATGGAGACAAACAATGATAACTCAAAACTATAAATAGAATATGAACTACAAGTACACTGAATATCGTTCCAAAGAGCAATAGACCAATTTGAATTGGAGCCATGTGAAGGAGTTGATGAAGATGAAGGAGGATACATAGCAAGGGAAGTTGATGGAGGAGGATCTAAATGACAAGAGATTTCACGAAGAATGGGAGGAGCTCTTTGTGTCTCGCATTCGTATGTAAGGGAAGGTGATGGGGGAAATGCCAGATTGGTGTACACTAAGGTTGGACGCAGAAGTCGGAATCAATAAAGGCCAAATGTTGGAAACAGGGAGAACTTGTTAAATGGATACAAGAGCTTTCATGGAGGATGAGAAAAAAAGTGTCCTCAAAAAAGGTAATTTCAATTTACAAATAGAATCTTCTTATAGTTGGAGAGTAGCATTTGTATCCTTTTTGAAAACGAAAATATCCTAAAGAAACACATTTAATAGCCTTTCCAGATAGTTTGTCTTAACTAGAAGAGACATAATGAACAAAACAAATACAACCAAGTACTTTGGGAGAGATATGAACTAAAAGGATCATTTAGAAAAAAGAGGAGTGAGAAATTTGATTTTCAAGAGAGGGAAAACGCATTCTATTTACTAAAAAACAAGCCGTGAAAACTATATCTTCCCAATGATGCACAGAAACATTAGTATGCAATATAAGTGTGCGTGAAATTTCAATGAGATGTTTACTTTTCCTCTCTACATTGTCATTTTGTTAGGGTGTGTGAAGACTAGTGGACTAATAAAAAATACCCTATGAGGACAAAAATATTCTTTAGCATTTTCACTTCGGAAAACTTCAATTATTTTTCCAAATTGGTTCTTAATCTCATTAAAGGGCATAAATATGGACATAAGTTCAAAATTGTCTTACATTACATAAACCCAAATACAAGAGAAATCATCAACAAAGGTTATGAAGTATCTAAAGCCAAAATATTTGACACGGCTAGGTCCCTAAATATCTAAATAAATGGTAGAGAAAGTTGAGTTACATTTGCTTTCATTTTGTTTTGGAAATGATGACCTAACATGTTTTCCTTGTTGACATGTTCACATTTGAACACTTAATGTTTCTCAACACTAGGAACTATTATCTTCAACTTGCCAAGACTTGGGTAACCAGGAAAATCATGCAAAAGCTTTGGGGTTATGGTAGCAAAACAAGACACAGGTGGGCTTACTTTAAGATAATATCCTCATGATTCATGTCATTCACCAACCAAATGACCCATACCATGTTGTTGTACGACAAAGGAATCAACATCAAAGGCTAATGCACATTTAAAAGAGTGGGTTAATTGGGTTAAAGATAGTAAATTATAAGAACAGTTTGGAATGTACACCACAAAATTGAGATTTAAAGGAGATAAAGAAACTTGACAATTCCTTGAGATGCAACTTTGGATCCATTAGCTACAATAACAAGGTAGGAAATTTTTGGAGAAGAGATAATGAGAATGAAGAACTATTACCAAAAATATGATTAATTGAGAAATATAAGTTGTTGAAACACTAGCACCAGAGAAGATTGACCTAGATGAATAAATTTTTCAAATATGTCTAAAATACCCTTGGTACTCCTCATCAAAAACTTGCCATCTCTTTTTCTAGAGATAGACATGAGTTTCCTTGTTTGCAAATCGTGCAAGGAGTAGCAACTCTCTTGAATATGACCCATTCTATTGCAATATGTACATTGTAGATGTCCACTCAGACCACCACATCCTCCTCAATTGCTATGTCCTCCTCCTCTTCTTTATGGTGCTACAACCATTGATGTTTCAATAACTTTAGCTAAATTTTCATCTTTTAAGGCACCCAAATTATTCTAGTGACTAAGTTGTCCATCAAAGGAATTTGATCACTAGCTAAATTTTGGTCACTTACATAATCAAAATTTTTTAGTGTAGATTTCTCAAAATTAGGACCATGTATAATTCATCATTTTTTTGTCAACATCCTCCAACAAATCAACCACAAGAAATCTCTTGAATTCTTTTACTACAGCCCAAGCCTTTACTACATGTGAGATCATATCATGATTGGTCTGCGTGAGACGCTACTCTTTAAGTTGTGCATCAAAGAAACTTTGTTACATGTGGGATCATATCATGACCAGAACTAATACTTTTGTATTACATGTCAAATGATTCATGTTTAAAACTTTGGTCAAGGTGGGTTAAGTTGGCCCCTTTTGACAACTATTCTAACAAGCTAACTTATTAAAAAAAGTTAAACAATTATGACAAGAAGAAAAGAGAGAGAAGGGGTCGAGCAAGTGGATTCCAGACATGCTAGATGGTGAGTGGGAAAATAGAGCAACAAATGCGAAGCAATAAGAAGGTGAAAATATATTAACAAAGAGGATTCTCGCAAACTTCTATGTGTTGGCAAGAAAACAAATGTGATCACTAGAAAATGTAGGTGAGGACAAGTAAAGGAGATAGAGGGTAGTGCAAAAGGCCATCTATTCAGTCTTCAGTAATGACAAAAGGATTGTCTACGCTCTTCCTCTAAAGAAAACCCCTATTTTACATTCAAACCCCCAAAATTTGGTTCTACAATGTTAACACTTATAACTTAAGAGCATTTTCTTGTTGATTGCTTTATCAAGACCAATCTATTCACAACAAGCAGCAATCTTGTCTACTACAGCAGCCAATGACCATGACACCATAACCCTACACTATAATCTTCAAATAGCAGATCAAGCTTCTAAAGCATGCTATTTTAAATCAAAGTAAGATCCCATGAATATAAAAGTACAACTTACCAAAAAGTACGAGAATATTATTAAATAATGCATGTAATACCCTTACAATTTAAGCAAGTTTATTTTGTAGTATTAATAAATCACAATCTATTTATTTGGTAGTATTATATAAAGATAAAAAACATATCCAAATTAAGGCCCAAAAGGAAAGGTTTAATTTCAAATGAATGCAAGCCAAAAGAACACTATTTCATGAGTTTCCAAAATAAATAAATAACATCTTTAATAGTGTTATGATGCAAGGGGATCAGCAAGTAAGTTGCAATAAACAAAGACTCAAGGGTGGAAAGGGACAAATTGGTGAAATCATCAAGGGTGTCTTAGAGATTGAGGCAGCCAAACGACCAAAACAAAGAAAGTTTCATGTGCTGAGTGAAAAGAACACCTAGATATGAAAGCTTCGAAGTCTGAGGGTGTTACATGAAGAGAAGATGAATTTGCGGAAAAATAATCCGCAGTGAATGAGTTTTTTCAATTTCAGATGGCACAAGTCTTGCCAATGGCTGATAGCATTGAAGGCAAACAGCAAGTTGCAAAGTAACTGAAGTATATGATATGTATCAATTACATATGCATAAAAGGTGGCATGCAAATAAAAATAAATTGCATAACAAATTGACATATTAAGTCAGTTTAATTTGTCAGATACCAGCTAGAGATGACAGCCAAATGAAGAATGCAAACCGCAACCACAACACTATAGTGGCCGCTATCGCATATCCAAGCAATTCAGTAACGCAATTGTTATTAAGGCTATTTCATAACACTGCTTTTATAATTAAAACAATATTGAATGAAGCTATTCTATCCTATTTTAGATAGTTCCCCCTTTTTAATAGAACTATGTTATATCACTCTATAAAGTCTATTTTCAGTTTTACTATATTTTTAAGACAGAACATATATGTTAAGTTTCATCCAGTTCAAATATGCCTACAAAACACCACCCTAATTGGATAAATTATACAATAATAACACAGGCATTCAATTTTTCATTAAAATTCATAAAATAGATCTGATACCTTTTAAAACAGTCAACACGCGATGGAGCAAAATGGAAGGATTTGTGGATTCAAAGACTTGTGCAGCTTCCCCAGCCACCAGCGCAACAAGTGCTGGGCCTCCAGAAACTGTGTGGTAACAGTAAAATAGGAAAAACTCCCCACGTTGATGACTATATTCATTGAGACATCCAAATGTGTCTTGATCTTCCCCCCAGAATACATAAGGAAAAACCATAGCCACTTTGTTCAGCAGCCCAAACCCCATCCTCTCAATTGCTGCCAGTTTCCTTGCAGGTAATTCTGGTTCAAAATTGATGGCCTTCTTTTTCAGAACTCCAAGGGGCACAGTACATAAGGCAATATCTGCTTGAAAGACTTGGTCCCCAGCAATGACCTCAACACCCTCGTCTCCATATCTTATAGTATTGACCGTCTTTCCATAGAAAATAGGAACCCCTTCACATAGAGCTTTTATCAACCTCGTATTCCCTCCAGCAAGAAAGCAGTGATCACCACTCATTTCATAAGGATCATCTTGATCCCAGTAGGCAGCCGAAAGATTTGAAAGGCACCCAGCATTTGCGTATTCCAAATTTGCAAGATGCCAATCAAGCAACTGCCTCTCGTCAGTACTTTTGGTCACACTATACAACTGCCTGAGCGTCTCCAAGACCGAACCAAGTGAGGTATCACTTGCAAACCCACCCATAATTTGCCTCAGCTCCATAACTTTGTCAAGCAACCTATTGAATACAAATTCAACCCTTGCATCCATTTCTGTATCAACCGGTGCCCCATTTGGCTTATATAAAGGGCAATTATCTCTGACTTTATGAAGTGGTATAGAAAGTTGTCTAGCCAGAACCCCCAAAGGGTTAGCATGAATGCCAGTGATAATACTCCCACCAAGATCAATGGCAGAAAATTTCCCCTCACGCCCTACCTTCTGAGTATAAACTCGCCCACCAGGCCGACTTCTGCCTTCCAAAACGACAACCTTGTAACCAAACGACAACAGCTGCCTCGCTGCTGCCAACCCTGCCAGGCCAGCACCAATAACAATAGCAGTCCCCTCATTTGACTCAGGCAATTGAGAAGTAAATGCTGGGGAAACCCCAAAATTTATGTAGCCATTGTACAAAAGGAAGTCATAAGCAGAATTAATCAAATGCTCATACTCATTGCTCACAGTTTCTCTAATCATCCCTTTACTCAACCACAACCTCACATTTCCCCTCCTCCACAAAGCCAATATATGATTCCTTATGACTATGTAATCATTCTGCTCCTTCCCACCCAACTGCCTCACAACCCCAGCCCTAACCTCCTCCTCAAGCAAAGCATCAATTGGGAAACCAAGCGACATCGCAATCATAGCCTCAGTCTCAGTCTCCTTTTCCAAATCCTCTTTGGTCCTACTCCTCTTCTTCAAACCGCCCCCCAACTGCTTCTCAAACAACTCATCCATCAGATCCTCATCATAGTTCCTCAAATTCACTTTCCTCCTCAGTGAACGCTTCGAAACCGATCCATTCGAAGACGGAGTTTCCATTATTATAACAGAAGTTCACAAAAAACACCAGAAACCCGAACACGATAACGTGCCTACCCCTTATTTCAACTGTTTTCAGAACTGCATGGAACAGCAAACTACGCTAGATTTGAGAAAAAGGGTATCCAGCATTCACCAACCAATACCAATCAACGTTAAACAAAAACAATCCTAAAAAAAAAATATTTCTACTCTTCTTTTTCTGGAAGAACCTTTATAACAGTTTTACATCATTCTTCTGCGCAGCAAAAAGGTAAAGTTCTACATCATAACGTAAGTGTCTGAAACCCCTGAGAAACAAAACGAAATCAATAACAGAAAAGGGAAGAAAAAGATAGGAAAGGGGCATACAGTGATAGGGCGTAAAAGCTCTTCTATGGAGTCACGACCTGCAACTGTGGGAAGGGCACTGTTGTAAAGGGGCATAGAAATGATATAACTGCTTATTAAAATGGATAAAATATATATATATATTGTATTGGGCCTATTGGGCTACTCTAACACAAGACTAAAGACAATTACTTTTTGTACCTCATGCCTTCTGTTTGCAGTCCGTCAAAGTGCTGGAAAGGTATAAAATGTTCAAGCTTTAGATTTTTAAATAGAAGAATTTGAAAATATGTTATAGATTTAAAACTCTAAATTACGCAATTTTCATATCTTGTATTCTTGATGTGGAATATATTTTCATATATTTAGACTACTAATTTAAAAATGTATTTTAAATTATGTAATTTAGAATTTGGAATAAATTCATAATTTAAAATGTATTTTTAATTTTTAGATTTTATAATTTGGAATGTATTTTTAAATTTATATAAAATGAAATACACTTACGAATTAGGAATTTTATAATATATTTTTAGATTATGTAGTCGACATGCATTTATGCATTTTGTGACATGAAAATATATTTTAGGTTGTACAATATAATGACTCTTTATATTACATAATCCAAAAATATATTTTGAATTATATGATGCAAAATGTTTTTTTTATCATGTTGCATGAAATATGTTTTCAAATCCATAATGTTTTTCAAATTGTATAATCTTTAATTTATTTTTAGATTATATTATTTGAAATACACTTTTAAGTTTGAAATTGTACGATGTAGATCAGATTTTCAAATTATGAAATCACAAATGTTTCTAACATATGGATAATTTAGTTTTTTTCTTACATATGAATAAGAATGTTAAAGTCAATAAATCCAGCTCACGTGACTAATATCAGACACTTATGTCACATTGAGTTAAAAGTAAATAAACTTAATCTCACTAAAGTTTGGGTGAATAAAAAATTTTATAGATACAACATATAATCCATAAAGGAAACAAATCAACTTAGTTAATACAAATATTTACATAAAGAGTAATGAATCATATGAGTATCAATCATATGAATCATATGAGTACATGTATCAATTCAATGGACAATCATTAATTCATAACACTCCCCCTTGAGTGTCCATTGATAAAAGAATGTGCCTTGTTAAAACCTTACTAGAAAAAACCCTTTGGGATAAAAACCTAGTGAAAGAAAAAGAGTACATCATTTTATATAATATTGTTCTTTGCATCTTTTATTTCTCCCCCTCATGTAAACTTACATCATCAAGATGACGAAGTCCAATCTTGTGAACCAATTGCTCAAAAGTTCTCCTTGACAAAGACTTTGTAAATAAATCTGCTAGATTTTCACATGAGCGAATCTTTTGGATCTCTACATCACCATTTCTTTGAAGATCGTGAGTGAAAAAGAATTTTGGAAGAATATGTTTTGTTCTGTCTCCTTAAATATATCCTTCTTTCAATTGAGCAATGCATGCACTATTGTCTTCATATATCGTTGTTGGTTTCATTTTTTCCAAGGATAAACCACAAGTTTGTCGCACATGTTGAATTATAGACCTTAGCCAAACGCATTCACGACTTGCCTCATATAATGCTAAAACTTTTGCATGATTTGATGATGTTGCTGTTATTGTTTGTTTCACAGATCGCCATGAAATCGTTGTGCCACCACATGTGAACAAATATCATGTTTATGATCGACCATTATGAGGATCTGATAAATAACATGTATCTACATAACCCATTAGATCTAGTTTTGAAATCATTCGGGTAAAATAAGCCCATATTCATAATTCCCTTAAGGTAACAGAGTATTTGTTTTACTCCATTCCAATGTCTTCTTGTAGGTGAAGAACTATATCTTGCTAACAAATTTATAGCAAATGCTATATCAGGTCGAGTATCATTAGCAAGATACATTAGTGCTCCTATAGCACTAAGATATGGTACTTCAGGACCAAGTAGTTCTTCATCTTTTTCTTGAGGTCTAAAAGGGTCTTTATCAACATCTAATGACCTCACCACCATTGGAGTGCATAATGAATGTGATTTGTCCATATAGAACTTTTTAAGCACTTTCGTTATATAAGCTTCTTGATGTACAAAAACACCTTTGTTAAAATACTCAATTTGTAATTTCAAATAAGACTTTTCCCTTCAAAAATCATTCATCTCAAATTATTTCTTTGAGTAATCAATTGCCTTTGTGAGCTCATTAAGAGTTCCAACGATGTTTATGTCATCTACATAAACAATAATTATGGCAAATTCATTTTTGGATCTTTTCATATAAATACAAGAACAAATAGGATCATTTCTATATTCTTATTTTAATAAGTACTCAATAAGACGGTTATGCCACACACATCCTGATTGCTTTAATCAATAAAAGAGCATGTTCAATTTTATTGAATAACTCTCTTTAGAATTTGTCTTGTTGAACAAATAAAATCCTTCAGGGATTTTCATATAAATATGATTCTCATTCGCAAAAGAACTGTACGAATAGGTTGTAACATCATCCATTAGATGTAAATGCAAACCTTGTTGTGCAAGTAGGATAATCGAATATTGCAATGTTGTTGCATCCAATACTAGTGAATATGTTTTTTTCACAAATCAATACAAGGTTTTGTGGACAACCTTGAGCAACCAATTGTGTTTTGTATCTAACAATTTCACCATTCTTAATTTGTTTTGTATCTAACAATCTTCAATGATCATTGCTTATTGATCCTCATTGTCATTCATAGCATTCATTGCTATGTTATAAGTAAAAGTTTTGTCAATGTTGACTTCATTTTGGTTCCACTATTATATGATTCATGACATAATTTATTGGGATCTCATCATTTTCAACAATTTCAGGTACCCGAGGTTCTTCTGGAACCAAAACATTATGTGAAATGAATCTTTTGGGATTTCAACCTTTTCGATTAGGTCATTTTGTATTTTAGCTCCTATTCTCATTCAAGAGTTTTTATTTTTGGAACCAATAGGTCTACTACGCTTCAAACGTGTCCACATGAGTTTTTCAACCTTTTTCTTTTCGCATCATAATAACTAATCATGTCAAACAAGGCAATCATTTTGATTTGTAAATTTCTGGTTTACCATGACATGCATTTCAATTGTACTAATAAACTTGTAGTACAAACTATAAGAGAATGTTGATAATTTCTCCAATACATTTTCTTTTTCAACTTAATCATAGAGATATAAAGATATTTCACATCTTTTTCATTGTTTGTCTCAATATAATATCCATTTAGACAAATATCCTTGAAACTTAATAAGTTTTTATTCAACTTCTTGGTAGAAGTATAATAGCTCTTCTAGAGTCTTCAAATATATTTGTAGTACTATAAATAATACAAACATTGATGTCTCGCATTATCAAACAAGAGAAAAATGTATTATTCTTAAGAATTGTATAAGTTGTTGCACTATCAATAAGACATATTTGGTACTAGTGCAAACATTCGTTTTTTATATAAATGTAAATTTTAATATGAGATTTTTTTTGTAACACTCTCATAATCAATGAGGTGATCAATGCTTCCATTTGCTTTAGCAAAGAAAATAATAATATCAAGATGAGTAGCATCCATATGGCCATAATCAGAATCATCATCTTCATGAGCAAAATGTGTTTCTATGTTCTTCTCGTTATTTGTAAGATGCTTTGGTGTACAATAAGTACAACTCAAATGGCCTTTACCACCATAATGATAATATATACTTTCATCTTTTTGTCAATATTTTCACATTTTCATTTTTCTCTTTTTCACATTATTGTGCCACTTCTGGTGACAAAACGTGTCTTTGAAATTTTCTTTATAACCATATCCATAATCAATATCACGATCAGAATCATGAAAATATAAATCAAATGTTACTGCATTCACTTCTAGGAATGGAGCAGAACCAATTTGGACAGGTTTCATGATTTTCTATCAATTGCTTTGTTAAGCCATACAAAGGCATGAAATAAATTCATAACATTGATTGTTGCATTCACTTATGGGAATGGAGCAGATTAGGCGGATCTCATGATTTTTCATCAAAAGCTTTATTGCTTTGTCCAGCCAGCCATACATAGGCATGAAATAAATTCATATTATTTGTGAAATCTTTTTTCACAATATTTTTGTCGCATGAGCAAATTAGTTGCTTAGATGCTTTATTTCTTTATTTAATGGTTTCCCAATATCCATTACATCTAAATGTATTTCAACATTTAAAATCCAATATAAGGAATTCTTTCTTGCAATATCAAGGGTCACAAATCCAAAATTTTGCAATGTTTTGCGTGTTTAGAACTAGCACATAAAATAATAATATTAATAATAATAATAATCACCGTCATAATAAAAATAATAAGACGAAGATCAAAATTGATAAAGTCAAACAATTCTTATCACAAGAGGAAGAATATAAGGTAAAATTATAAATTGAGGAAGGATTAGAAAGAGTCTGGATTGAGACACACAGAGTAATGTTGTTAGAGAGAAAAAGCTTCCACTAGTCCTCAATTGATTGGAGCATCGTGCTGATAACGTGTTATGAAATAAAGCGAATAACAGAGAGAATAATAGATAATAGAGAAGAGAAGAAACAATATAGAATAGAGAATGAGAGTATATGGAGCAACTCATATATATTATTATTGATAGGAAAAGTCTTATTTATAGATACAATATATAATCCATAAAGGAAACAGATCAACTTAGTTAATACAAATATTTACATAAAAAATAATGAATCATATGAGTATCAATCATATGAGTACATGTATCAAATCAATGAACAATCATTAATTTATAGCAATTAAATATTTAAATTATTCAAAGAGTATTATACGAACAAACGATATGTAAATTACATACGTAGAAGTAATAAATATTTTTAATGAAAATAATAATAAAAATAATAAGCAATGCGTGATGCGTGATAAATCAACTTAACTCAAACTCATTTAAAACAAAGAGTAAAACGAATCACATTCAAGAAAAAAATACTTACGAGGTAAAATTAGCAACAAAATAAGTGTATAAAAGAGGAATCATCTTTTGAAATAGTATAAATAGTATATAAATAGATAAAATTGGAATTAGTTTCTACTATCATCCCATGAAAATAAAAAATTTGCATAAACATTTTAACAGTTTATTTTTTATGATAATTTTGCTATTTTGAATTATTTAAGTAAATCTATTTTAATAGATTATCCCGGATAAATATTTTCATACTATTAAAATTATTATAAATAAATATTTTAAAATATACATGGTAAATAATATATCTACATTGTTTTTTTAATTATAATATTTTAAATTTATTAAAAATTAATTTAAAAAATCGTAATATTGAAATAATTGATAGAAACTTTTTTAATCTAATTACAAGATTATATGGGGTAACTAACTTCTAAAATCTAAAATATTTAAAGCATTTAATTGAAGAAATTTGTAAACTTTTAATGCGTTCTTTGTGAAAAAAAAAATGGCAGGATTCAAAATTTGCACATCTACTCTACTATATCTATAACAATATAAGAAAGAAAACTTGTAAGACTAACTTTTATCGAGTGCCCTAATATTAAGGGCTGCCACACTTTTGGACCTAAAGGGCTGGCTCATAGGGTGCCAAGGTCCCTAAAGCAGCCAAGGTCCCTCAATTGCAAGTTATTATGAAAAATCAGTGTCCTAACTCACCCATTTTCTCTCCACAGAACTTCTGCTAGGGTTTGGAGATCTACCCAAGTTCAAGTGAGCTCAACCTCCATTTCGCGTTTAGTTCTCAAACCTAACATTTCTAAGTTGTTTCCGTGGTTTATGTCGGGACTCATTGTGTGAATCTAATCTCCTTTGTTGTGCCACTGTTTCAGTTCATAGATTTGTCCTTGGAGCTACTGGTTTCGTTGGCTTAAGATTCGAAGTCCAATATTACCCCTTTTCCAGGTAAGGGAAGCTAGTATTTTCTCGTTATTTCTATTTTATGTGATTAATGTTTTGAGAAATATGAGAAAAGATTGGGGGATTTTGGTATATTTTTGAGTTAGGGGTTCAAATATTCATGAAACTGTGATATTTGACATTATTTCTCGTATTCTGATGCGTCGCACAATCACTAGGCGAGTGCCTTGGGTCGCTGGGCGACTGTGTGTTTTCTGATATGTGCAGTTTTAGTAAAATTGACTTTCCTAACTCATTAACAGTTGGATTGAGCTCAAATTTTGACATGTGGTTCATAATATG
>Ga0214542_1001719_pt1 | contig 45220 bp, 30 predicted proteins | sample CNSS1metaG_FD_160096 | JGI IMG/M metagenome (GOLD analysis project Ga0214542, IMG submission 160096) | Root nodule microbial communities from cowpea collected in UCLA plant growth center, Los Angeles, California, USA - CNSS1 | ecosystem: Host-associated > Plants > Roots > Nodule | place: USA... | reverse complement strand
ATGCTTTCATGTTCAGGGACCCACCGACTAAGTGTGTGTTTCAACAAAACTCCATTGATATCCAACGGTTTCACCATGTCAACACACCACCTAAATGGAGTGCGTCCAATTCGAGAGCGATGGCTTGATCTCAATAATCCATTAACTTTAACAATGTAGTCTGTTTTACACCGGTTGCGAACCACAACCTAAAAAAGAAATTAAATTGTTAAAAAAACATGTCACAAAACATCAATAAATGAACTTAATGAACTACGATAGCAAAAATGGTAAATGAATAGTTCACAACTTCTCCTTACAACTTCTCTTCCCACTCAAGAAAAGTAGTGACCTGCAACTTTTTTAAACTTATCTTGCAACCCAAACGCAATCATGATGTAACCCACCAATTAGTTTTTGGATAAATGAAGCTGACAGATTTTCGAACTTACCTTGCAACCACAAAACAATTAAGGTATAACCCAAACAACAGTTTTTGCACAATCTAAAATTGACGGATTATGGAAGTGCAACTGAACACACAATTTTAACCCTATAACATAGCAGACCCAATCCCATTTCTTTAAAAGAGGGTGTTACTTCATTTGGGGAAAACAAACTCTCCGAGATTTTAAAATTTATCTTTCAACCCAACACCAATTAAGGTGTAACCCACGACACATATTATGCACAAATTAACGTTCACACATTCTGGATTTGCAAAACAACACAAAATTCTACCACTTGCAAAATGGTTGGACCCCAACATTGCACACCAAGACCAGACCCCATCTCACTTCTTCTAAACCAGGTGTAACTTCATTTGGGGAAAGACTACCATACAACAATTTATAACTTACCTTGCAACCAAGGACCAATGAAGATGTTACCCACCAAAGAGGTTTCGCAAATTTCGGAACTACAATAGTACGCTGCAACAATTTTAAAATTATATTGCAACTAAAGAGCAATCAATATGTAACCCACCAAACAACTTCTGCACAAATTACAATTCACAAATTTTGGAACTATATAAAAAAACACAATTGTCCCACTTACAAAAAGGTGGGACCCCAACTGGCCACACCAAAACCACACCCCACCCCACTTCTTGTAAACAAGTTGTAAGTTCATTTAGTGAAAAACTAGCCTGCAACAATTTTATATTTATCCACGAACCCAAGACCAATTATGTTGTAACCCACCAAACACATTATCCACAAATGATAATTGGCAGGCTTTGGAATTACGTAACAACACAAAATTGTACCTCTAACTAAAAGGTTCGACCCCTACAATGCACACCAATACCATAAAGATTTGGGATTTTCTACAAAGCCAAATTGAATTGGGATTTTCTATCCAAAAGATCACCCACTTGCAGAGTCCACAGCTTTTTTTTCATCTCACACTTATAAAGCTTAAAACAATATGAAAAATATAAATGTAAATGCACAACATAAATCCAATAATCGCAAACATTTACCTTCCTTGATACACCCTCTTCTTCTTCTGCCATAGGTAGCCAAAATCTCCTACTGGGGTAAACAGTTATATAACGAATTCCAATTAATAAACAACAAACACCACAACCAAACAATATTTCGCGATTAAACAAAAATACACAATTTAAAAAGCAATCAACAATTACTTGGATTACAGGAAGAAAGGGCAATGCAAAACGCTCGTCAAGTTGGACAGAAAATGGAGCTTGCACCTGGATCGTGCTCAGCCCGCCAGAGAGACAGGACAATCGCTCGAAATTGGGTGTCAATGGAGTGTGCAAGTGAGCCTGACCAATGAACAACGTTGAGATTGGGTCAAAAATTAGATTAGGTTATCCAATTGGGAAATTGGGACTGTTCCAGGGGTTCCGGCATTGACCAAGGAAGAAGAAAGCTGCGGTTTCTAGGGTTAGGGTTTCTCGAACAAAGGGGTTTTGGGGTTACGACAATGACGCCGGAACGGGGTTCGGGTGCGGGAGGGTATTTCTGGAGCGTTAATGGATTTCAAGTGGTGGAGCAAAACTGTGTGTGCTGCGACAAGGTTTATGGACAGCAGCGGTTGCGGGATGACGTCCACCAGAGGTGTGTGGCTGTGCGGGACGATGGTTGTGGGATGCCGGTTAAGTCTCTGTGTTGTGCGAGGAAGGGAAATGGAGCGGTGGAGCGGTGCACGATAGTCGTTTTCAAAAAAGAAAACTGTTTGCGCTGGTGTCAGACGGCGCGAGAGAGGGAGAGGGATAGGGAGAGGGTTAGGGTTTCTGGCTGGGAGGGGTTTTGGGGTTTCTGGACCGGTAGTTGGGACCACGTGGAGAAGAGGTGTGTGTGGTTCGGAAGGGGTTATTTGGGGCTGTGTGTGTGCGGGCACAAGGCCAGGCAGAGGGGTCTGTGTGTGTGCGGGAAGAAGGCGCGCAGAGGGGTTTGTGTTTGAGGGCGCTTTGGAGAAATGGAGAAGCGGTGGAGCGGTGGAGAGGTGCGGTGGAGCAGTGAAAGAGTTTTGAAAAAATAAAAAACAAATGCGCGGTCTGGTGTTGGGGAAATTTGGAGAAGGCTGTGACCACACGCGCGTGTGCGGAGAATGACGTTCCCTTCTGCCAATTTAATTTTTCAATTAAAAAAAAAATTAAATTTAATTTCTGTTGCCACGTAAGGTGGTCATGAAAGTGGTCAAAATGGGGTGTCATTCTATCATTATTCTAAGTTAACTGAAGAAATAAGTAACATAGTTAGGAGAATGGGGAAAAAGAGGGAAAGAGGAAAATTTTAAACAAGTAGTGAGAAGAGAAAAAAAAGAAAGAAAAGAAGACACATAGTTATTTAAAATAATATGATATATGTGAAAGATATTGATGAAAGATATTGCATAACCCTATTCTTTCACTACCTAAAACTCCTTGGAAGCTTTCAAGCGTAGACGGGTAAGCAAATGTGAAAATTATATCCCACGCCCCTTCCTTATTGATAAATGAGATGCCTTCATACAAGAGGCGTTTATCCTCAAGTTGGTACAAATTTCACAACATACATCATCCTTTCATCATGTTGATCGTGTTAAAATGTGTAGGTATCATAAAAAATTATATGATCTTGGGTGTCAATGTATTTTGAATTTTCTTTATTACTTTTATCTTTTTTATTAAATATAGGAAATAATGGTTTACATAATGGGGATTAAATGTAACATAGTGGGTATTAAATATTAGTTATTGAGAATTAATGTGGAATGTAGAAGGTCTTGTTTAATTCATCCTACAATTGTGATACAAATGGGATATATATGAATTTTGACCAATGATGATATTTTTCTTTATGAGATAACATTTTTTGTATGAGAGAACCTTTTTCTTTATCAGGATAGTTTGTGGTGATCAATCCCTTAACTTACCATTCATATTCTCATTTTTCTTGAATGGGACATCAATATCTTTCTCCTATTGAATATTAAAACGATTCCCACTAGTTTCTCATTAGTTGGTATTAGAGTTCGACTCTTGATATTCAGTGAGTGTTTTTGTTATATATACATTCAGCTTTTATTTGTATTTTCAAACTTATAGAAAATATTAGTGCTCCCCAACTCAATGGCTATCACAAATTCTTGGTTGATGATGAGTTTGTTTCTAGTATGGAAAGAAAATTGACTGAGAATTTTGAGGAGAGAGAAAGGAAAGAATGGAAAGATCAAAGGTATAGAAATAAATAAAAAAAAATGTTTAATGAAAAGACATGCTCCAATTGTGATGAAAGAAAGAAACATGGAGAAAAAAAATAGTGAAAGAAAAAATAAATAGAAGAGTTGAGAGAAAAAGAAATACAAGATGAGTTGGGAGAAAGAAAAATAAAAGAGGAGAAGTTGAAAGAAAAAGAAATAAATGATATGATCTTAAGGAATCAACGTAATCTTGAATTTTCTTTATAATTTTTATATTTTTAATTAAATATATGAAATAATAATTCATATAATACATATTATACCTACGACATTAGTTGGTATTAAATATTAGTTACTAAGAATTAATGACTAAAAGGAAAAGAAAGTTCGGAGAATAGGAACACACATGTTAACCAATTACTCAAGGTTGATTTCATTGGGTAGACCACTAATTCCATGTTTTTATTAGGGTCACTCAAGAATCCTAAGATGCCAAGAAAAAGATTTATTTGTCACGTATATCAGTTTAATGTGTAATTAATTACGCCCTAACCATAACAGTATGCACCAATGTAAACACATCTACTCCTTGGAATCTATATCATTAATCCATACCAGAAACACATTCCAATATTAATCATGAGCCAACCTTGACACAAGAACTTTGAGCTTTGTATTAAAAAATATATTGGATTCGACTTTAAATTCCTAAGATCGCAAATCATTCAAAAATATATATAGATTGAGTATTTGGAATCAAATTGCCGTTCTTGTATAAGAGGAATATAAATAATATATTAGTTTCAGTAAATATTGGCATATTGTGCTTCCTCCACTATATTAAAATATGTTATCTGATACACCTTGTTTAACTCTTAAAGTTGGTTGTTAAAAGATATAAACTAGGGTACACGAAGCTAGAGTGGGTTATTAACTAACTCAAATAATCATTTAAAAACGATTAGAACTAATGATCATAGTTGAGTAATATACATCACAAGTCAAACTTTTAGGTTAAAATATTTTTTTTTTTACTATTATTTTATCAAAATTTCAAATACACTATTGTAGTTAGGGCTTTTGGCCCCGGTTGTTTTTTATATTCTGCTCCAGTTCCAGAACCGAGGCATATTAGGGCGAGGCCAAAAGGGGATAGCTTTTGGTCTTGGGTGTGAACCGAAGCCATAGAAACTACTCTTTTGTCTCGGTTCTAATGTGAATCAAAGCTATTGTGTTAAAAAAAATTTAATTAGTTAAAAGCTCTCGACGACACATCTGGAGCTCTTGAAGCAGTGGTGGTTGCCAGGAGACACGATAGTTTTTTGTCGCAGTGGCTGGCCAATCAAGAGCTCACGGTTTGCATTGGCCTCCATCTGCAACGGTGGCTCAAGCGCGTCCGCAATGGAGGCGTTCTTGTTGTGGTAGAGCGTTCGTGGTGGGGCTTGTTAGTGGTGGTTTGTGAATCTGCAGGGGTCGCGTTAATGTTTGCAGATCTAGTTTTTTGATTTGTAGGTTTCGCAATCGCCGATCTGGTTTGCGCAACCACTAATGGCATTGTGTGAATGCGGGAGAGCTCACGATGGTAATGGCACTTCTTCTCTTACGATGTCTCTTTGTGACAGTGCAATGGTGTGTTTTGAACCCTAAATTTGTGAACCCCAAAGCAACACAAACGAACCAAAATGCAAAACTAAAAAAGCGAAGAAAAACCCATTTTTCGAACTCACCGGCAACGAGAGGCAACGATGCAATCGACGATAGTGGATAGCGCGACGGAGGCGACGACGTGCGACAGTAACTAGTCAGGGATGGAGCTGGATAGTGTGCTGGCAGAGAGTGCAAAGGGTTCGCGCAGAGAGAACTATGAGAGATGATGAATAGTGGAGAGGGTTCGCGAATTGGAAATTATAACAGGCTTTATGGCCTCGGTTCGATTAATAACCGAGGCCTAAAGTACTTACTACCTCAGTCCAATAATAATCGAGGCCAAAACATCTTACGATGGTGGTACTTTTGAAATTTTGGTTACTGGCTTACCTTATAGGCTTCGGTTCATTTGTAACCGAGGCATAAAACTTCTTACTACACCGGTTCTTAGGAGACCCGAGGCAAAAAAGTTCGACAAAATTGCAAAAATGTCACAACCTCCTTATAGGCTTCGATTCCGCTATAATCGAAGCCTATAAGGCGAATTAAAAAGTCAAATTTACACTAGTGATAGGTCCTCGTATTTATATTAGTCTTAATTGGATACCTATTTTAAAAAGATATAACAATTAGGTCATTTTCATTAATATGGTACCAAGAGAGTTAAATGTGTCACATGTCAACTCCTTTTTTTCTATTTTTTTATATATATATATATATATATATATATATATATATATATATATATATATAATTTTCTTTTAAAAAGAATTATTTTTGCCACCGTGTCAACTCAGTATAGTGAAATGTGTCAAGTCATTTATGAATCTCAATTTGGTCCCAATATTTCTTATTTTGATGCCATTTTAGTCCTAATTTTTTTAGAAAGATTTTAATTTTTTCCCTCCAAATTGAGACCAAATTTAACTTTTATATAAATATTATAATGATATTTTTATTAAATATTTTAAAACATTAAATTTATTTAAATTTATATTTTGCATTAAACTTTATTTATATTTTGTTTTAAAATTTTAAATATATTTATTTTAACTTATTATAATTTTTTTTTAAAATTTTACATTTAAATTTATAAAATTGTTATTTTCAAACCAACTCTAACATTTTTATAGAAATTATTGATATATAATATTATACAAATATTTAAAATATAAATTCATCAATCTATATATTTAAAATTTTAAAATAAAATTTAAATAGTTTAATGTAAAATATAAATTTAAATAAACTTAATAATGTTAAAAATATGTAATAGACATATCCTTTTAATAAAAATACATTATAATGCTATATAAAAGTTAAATTTAATCTCAATTTGAAGGGGATAAAATTGCAAAATTTTAAAAAGTTTATAACTGAAATTGAATTAAAATAACAAATAATTGAGATTCAGACAATAATTTGATCACCATACTAACTTGACATATGGAACGATACTAATGTGACACGTAAAAAAATATTTTAAAAAAATTTTAAAATGTTAAAAAAATTAAAACAAAATAAAAAAAAATAGAAATAAGAGTTGACATGTCACATATTTAATGCTATTAATACTGTATTAACGTAAATGATATAATTGTTGATATTTTAAAAAAATATAGACAATTGAAACTAATAAAAATATAGAGACCGATATTTCAGATTTTGGTGAAAAAAAATTAAAAAATGTTTTAACCTATCTTTTATGCTTTCATAAAGAAAACATATTTAAAAGAAGAACTGGGTCTTAAATATATCAACTAACATAACAATACCAAAATATGAAACAGAAAAATATCGATTAAATATTGTAGAGTTTATCAATTTTACATTTTCACGTAAAGTCTATTAATTTAATTTTGTGTCTTTTTCTTTCAATATATTTTTGGATATCTGGTCAACCAGAAAAAAAAAAATGCATACGTGAAGCAGAAGCATAAAACATTTATTTTATGATGATTACAACTTTGACCCAAAAATGGATTATCCGGCGATTGAATTAGTATTCAAAATTTTGAATGATTTGATTAAATATGAATCAAGGGACGATCCAATCAAATCCTTTTTTTTTTTCATAATAAAGTCAGTTAAAAATTAGACAAGTTAGACTAAATAAATGAATAAAATGAGGGTAAAATTGTAATAAACATGTTGTGTGATCATGTTTTTTTTATTCGCATATGTTAGTCGAGTTAATCCCACGACCTTTTCTACTTTCCATTTTAAATCTATCAAACTAAATTTTTTTTTATCTAAATTGTTAGTGGGGATCAAACCTCTGATCTTTTTCTTCACACTCTTCTATTTAACTACCAAGTTACGTTATCATTTCATTTAAATAACTCTCATTAAAATCGTCATAATTTATACAATTTTCTATAATGATTATTAAATTACTCTTAGTTTAAATTATCGTAGTTTCATGGCTGAGATATTCGATTCTTAATGTGAAGGAATGTGCAGGAAACCTAACCAACTAAAATGATAAAGTCATACTATATAAATATTTGCAACCATTACCTTATCAACTAATTTGTGAAACTAAATTAGGTTGAAAATCTATTTTCTAATAATATCAATGACCAAAAGAAATACTTATAATTTTTTAAGAAAGCATGTTAAATTTTATTTTCAATCTTCATATTAAAACGTACAAGTAACAAACTCGCAATTATTTAGGTTAAAAAGTAATAAAACTTATAAGAAAAACTTGAAACAGAGCGAATGTACGTAGTCACAGTGTTAAAAACCATCTAGTGAGGAAATATGATGGGACCATATTACTTTGACACTCTAATTTTTCTCATACATTAAACTTACAACTTCATATACTATTATTTTATTATAATATTTTGTTTATATTTAATTTAATTACATTAAATATAATATTTTATTATAAAACCAATTGTCAAGATTAGTAGTGTTCTCTATACCTTTTTTATTTCTTAATCTAATCTTTTAATAACCAAATTAAATTTGTGATAAAGATCATAAAGCAAGAATATTTTGTAGAGAAACAAAGCACTTTCCACAAGCTAATTAAGTTTGAAATATAGCATCGCCCACTCAAGGTTAAAGATTAGAGATTGAAAGATTTTTTCACAAAAGTCTTAAAATGTCGTCATGAGACTATAAATGCTTATTCTTAAGCCGTTCGTTTAATCTTTGTAGATGTCCATTATCGGACTTTAATTGCATCGACAAATTTAGAAACAATGTATTTCATTCAACTTCAAGAGAGAGAAGATTGTTCAATGAATGAGTATAAAGGAAAGGCTGTATTTATTTTCTTTCACGTGCTTGTTGGTTTTTCAAATCACTTTTTTACGAAGCTTGATATATAAATTGACTAAAGGGTTCACAAAGTTCTTCTTATACAAACATTAAGTTTTCTCCGTATAATAAGTGTAAAGAAATTTCAACATTATACAAACATGTGGAGGATTTATTTCATGGATCCAAAGGTGTGTTTTTTTTAAAGGTTTATTTGTATTAATATTGTCAATGAGTTTGTCCAACTTGTAGGTGTGTGGTTAGTTTCAAGGGATTTGAAGGTGAGTGATATAAAGATATATATATATCTTTTGTGCTATTATTAGAGATATTATATATTTGATTCTCTTTTATTATTATCAAATATTTTGTTTTATTAGGTTTCACTTTTCCCTTTATATGATGGAACATTGTACTCTATATAAATAACAAGTTCTAATAAATCAGGAAGCAAGCTCTCATTAAGTTGTTTTCATCAAATACCTCTTGTTAATATTTTTCCTATACATATCTATTATGGTCTCAGATTTAAATCGCCTTCCGCATTTTCTCCTTTCTTGTTGATTTCCTGCCATGGCAAAAAAATTCTCTTTGATTCTTCAACAAGAACATGAATTTAAGGCTACTTTTTATTCTACTTCTCAAGAGTCTATTGCCAATCTTGCCTTTCATGAGAGACATGAGCAACATTTTCGTAGTGGTTTCTTTGGCAATCATGGACGAGGACGCTTTGGTGGTCACAATCCCAAGTATTATGACTAGGGCTGGGCAAAACAATCTGAATTGCACTACACTATTTAAAACTACACTGAACTAAAATATAGTTCACACGAACTGAACTGAACTGAAAAATAGTTCAGACAAACTGAACTGTTTTTTTTTCTAACAAACTGAATTGAATTGCACTGCACTGAACTATATTGCACTGTAATACGAACTAAATTGAATTTTTATAAACTGGGATGTTTTCCAAACTGCACTATTTTTAGACTGAACTACACTATTTTTGAACTGAATTACACCATTTTAAAACCGAATTGCACTAATTTTGAACTGAACTACTGTATTTTTTAACCAAACTATATTATTTTTGAATTGAATTGCACTAATTTTAAACTAAATTGTACTAGTTTTGAACCAAACTTCTCTATTTTTAAACCAGATTGCACTATTTTTTAATCGAACTGTACTGTTTTTAAATTGAACTACACTATTTTTGAATTAAACTGTACTAATTTTGAATTTAACTACACTATTGTTTAACCAAATTGGTTGTGAACTGTTTTTGAATTTCTTAACTAAATTATTCTACGAAATATTGCATTCAATTAAAAAACTAGAAAAGGTAGTACTTACCCACTTCATTCATAATATATGTTTCTTACAAACTAAAAAAACAAAGACATAAAACTAAGTAGATAGGAAAATTTTGTCTCTACTCAAGAATACATCTTCAAATAAAAAAAAACTAAGAAAACATAAAAATTAATACATCTTCAAATATAAGTTGCATTATAAAATACAACTTATTAACACATCTTGAATCATCAAAATTGATAATCAAAATTGATAAACGTTCCATTTTATCTTGAAAGGTTATCTTAAAAAATAATTTCATATTTTTAATCATTTCATTTATACGACTTTTTTCCTTATTTTACTTTTTTAACAAAACAATACAAGTTGTTGATTACAAGTATGACTTTGGTTTCGACATCTCATTGTGAAGATAATAATAGAAAAATCCATGAAATAAGAAAGAAACTAATACTAATATTTTATTGGCTTAATTACTTTTTTAGTCCTCTAATTTGTTAGCAAATTTCAAAATGGTCATTCTATTATTCAGAGTCTCAATTTAGTCCTCAAGTTTTCAAAAGTGACTCAATTTAGTCCTCAAAGTTAACAATGTCAAAATGAATAACGGAACAGTGACATGACTTTTTTACTCTATCTCACTTCGAATTACGTGGCCTAAGTTACACTATGCTTATGTGGAAGGTGAATTGGGTTGAATGTAATTAGGGTTACTAATATTGGAATTGGGATCAGGGGTGAAAAAGATTTGTCGAGGCATTGCGTTGGTGTGAGGAAATGGGAGCAGCATCAATTTCGTTCTTGGGGTTATCATCTGTAATCGAAATCGTGGAGCATATTCCAGGTGAGTTGTGCTTCGAATTTTATGGCTTGTGTTTTAGGGTTTTTTGGATTTTGGGTATAGGGTATAGGGTTTTGATTTGGGGGGGGGGGGGTTGGGTATAGGGTTTTGGGTACAACAACCTCTCCACATTGACAAATGGGAGACACACCCAACCCCTTCCACCCACCACCAAGAGAAGACACACCACGAATTTCATTGTGTAAACAAGTGCAAGACTTACCGGAGTTGGCTTTTGACATGTCTCTCAACAACAAAATCTGTGGCCAAAATAACTAGAAGAATGTTGTGCAGCAACGTAGCGGAGGAGAAGAATGAATTTAGGATGCTGGGAAAAATTTAGGGTTTCATGATTCCCATTTCTAAACAAAGTTAACCCTTTTCAACATATGTCACATCAATTGCTCTTGCTTCTTAAAAACGTTGACATGTATCAGTACAATTGTGTCACCTCACTACTGTTCGAACGACGTTTGTTTAAATTAAACGGAGAGGACTAAATTGAGTCACTTTTCAAAATTTGAGGACTAAATTGAGACTCTGAATAATAGAAGGACCATTTTGAAATTTGCTAACAAATTAGAGGACTAAAATAGTAATTAAGCCTATTTTTTTTATACAAATAATGTTAATTTTTTTGCTATTTTTTATGTTTGTATTTTCTAAAATTATAATTACCAATGTTTACTAATAGTGAGAGAAATACTTACAAAAAAATGAAAAATATTAAAAATGAAATACAGGGATATATTTCTCTAATCATCCGTTATTTTTTTTTTAATTGATGGAATTGAAAAATATTTACAAAAAAATGAAAAAAATGGAATATGGTTGATGGAATTGAAAACTTAATGCTTATCTTGTTTGGAGAGAAAAAGAAAGACGACGTCATATACATTTCACTGACCACCCGTATTTCTTTTGAATTGGAAAAAGCAGTTTCGGTTGTATGTAGTTAACTGATTTGCAATTGCATTAGTTCAGTTTTTTAAAACGGATATGTAATATAGTTCAGTTTAATTTTTACTTTAAAACAGTTTAGTAAATTTAGTTTAATTTAGTACAATTAATTGATAGTTTGGTACAATTCAATTAACTTTGCCCACCCCTAATTATAAATCTCTTCAATTTTTTGAACTTGTCCATGTTGATATTTGGGGCTCGATTTCTATCTATTCCATTGATGGATACAAGTATTTTTTAACTATAGTTGATGACTATAGTAGATTTACTTGGATTCTTTTTCTTAAAAATAAAATTGAAGTCAGACCTCTTCTTCAAGATTTTATTACTTTCACAGAAAATCAGTTTTCTTGCAAGCTTAAGAAAATACGTTCTGATAATGGCAAAGAGTTTCTTTTTAATGATTTCTATAATAGTAAGGGTATTTTTCATGAAACTTCTTGTGTCGCAACTCCTCAACAAAACGGGATTGTTCAGAGGAAGCATCAACATCTTCTCAATGTGTGTCGTGCTCTTCTTTTTCAAGCAAAAATACCTAACATTTTCTGGTCTTATTCACTTAAATTGGTTGTTCATCTCATTAATAGGTTACCCACTCCTTTTCTCAATAATCGATCTCCTTATGAATTGGTTTATTCTATTAAGCCCGATTTGTCTAATTTAAAAGTTTTTGGTTGTCTGGCTTATGCTAGTTCCGTTACTACTGGAAGAACTAAATTGGATTTATGAAGCTTAAAATGTGTTTTGCTTGGTTATAAATCTGTAACAAAAGGATATGTTTTGTATGATCTTCACTCCAAGTCTATTTTTGTGACTAGGAATATTATCTTTCATGAAAATAAATTTCCTTACTCATTCTCTTTGCCATTTGATAACTCTATTGATTCAATTAATGATTCTCATTCCTGTGATATTAGCATGTATGTTTTTCCCACTTTACCTGTTTCACATGCCACTGACCTTACTACAGAACTTGTTCCTAGTCTTGTTTCTGATAATGCTGAAGCTATTGATCCTGATCTTAGAACTTCTCATAGAGTGAAAAGCAGGCCTCGATACTTAGATCAATATTATTGTGGTGTTGCTTCCACTTCATGCTCTACATTTTCCACACCTTATCCAATGCATTTATTTGTTTCTTATGATAATTGTTCTCTTGACCATACTGCCTTTTGTCATAATATTTCTGCTCAAGCTTAACCTTTCTCATTCAAAGAAGCTGCTCAACATGACTGCTGGAAATAAGCTATGAATGTTAAGTTATATGCTCTTGACAAAAACCAGACTTGGACTTTAGTTCCTCATCTTCTGGCATCAAGCCAATTGGTTGTCGTTGGGTTTACAAACTCAAACATAAACCAAATGGCACAGTTGATAGGTTTAAAGCACAGTTGGTGGCTAAGGGTTTTACTCAAACTGAGGGGCTTGATTATTTCGAAACCTTCTCCCCTATTGTCAAACTTACTATTGTACGCATCCTTTTAGCATTAGCCACTACTAATGATTGGTTTATTCATCAGTTGGATGTTGACAATGCTTTCCTCCATGGAGATTTACATGAAGAGATCTATATGAAGCCTCCACCTGGTCTTTCTCTTCCTCAGCCAAATCTTGTTTGTAAGCTTAACAAGTCTCTATATGGTTTAAAACAAGCTAGTCGTAATTGGAAAGGTTTAAAGATATTATATATCTTCTGTGCTATTATTAGAGATATCATATATTTGATTCTCTTTTATTATTATCAAATATTTTGTTTTATTAGGTTTCACTTTTCCCTTTATATGATGGGATATTATACTCTATATATTGAACAAGTTTCTAATAAATTAAGAAGCAAGCTCTCATTGAGTTGTTTTCATCAAATACCTCTTGTTAATATTTTTCCTTCTCATAGCTTATACATATCTAATAGAGTGTGAAGAGATTTGAAGATAAATATGTTTTAATAGATTGAAATGCAAAATGTGATAGATAGAAATTTTTCATTATATATGTTTTAAAAGATCTGAAGAGATTTGAAGATAATATGTGTTGTTTATCAGAGTTTTTGTGAATAATTTTATTATGTGGTAGATAGAAAAATATATTTTAATAGATTGAAATACAAAATACAATCTTACCATTATTTGTTAAAATTAATATAAAATTAAAGGTTTAATAAGTTAAAATTAATTTAAAATAAGATTTTGATGATTAGTTTTTAAATAAAAAATTAATAGGTGTAATTAATTTAAAATATAATATGATTGGTAGAAAGTAATTAAAATTGTTTTGATGTTAATTTTTTTAACTTTAATAATAACAAAATAAACATTTTTTAACTTTAATTGTAGGTGCAGGAATCACTCCATGCCTAGATGAATAACATTTTTTTTTCAAAGATAGGAAGGGCAAATTTGTTATTTCATGGTACATGTACAGTAAATCCCTACCGCCATCTGTAAGGATGAGAATTTGTTACTTCCTTGCAAATCCGGTCTAAATACATTCAAACACACAGTAACAAACACATGAGTTATTTTCAAATTCGTCTCCTCGGGCAGCAAATGAGCGGAGCCAAACAGGCGCCGATAGAGATGTCAAAAAAAATTGTACTCATATGTATCTGTGGATAAAATTTGCAACGAGTCAGAAATGGATATTATAAATGAATACATGAGGGTAACAGGTATGAATATTTTTAATACTCGCATATTAACGAAACAGGTACGGGTATCATAGTATCCATACCCGTAGATACCCGTACCCGATGTACTCTAATTTAAATTAAAAAACACATGATTAAAATATTAATATATTGATTTTGAATGGGTTATTTTTTTTATCAATTAGTTTTAAAAAGGAAATTCATTTCTTTGTAAACTATCATTCAACACTATTTAAATGAGTTACTTTGACTTGTTTAAAATTTATGAATGTTATGTATTTTATTTTATTTGAATTTATGATAAAAATATGTTATTAAATATTTATTTTTATTTGTTTGTAAATACCCGCGGGTATCGTAAATATTAAAAAAGTATGCGGGTACCCACATAACGGATACCTAACGGATATGGGTACGGGTACGGAGCGGATATTTATCCAGTAGGTAGGGTAAGGGGGAGCTACTACCTGTATCCTACCCACCCCGTTGACTTCCCTAGGCGCTTTGTGTTTGGGTTGGGGAAAAGATTTAAGAGAGAGTGAGTTGATGGATTTGAAAGAATGAAGAGGGATTGTGATGTTGTTTGAATTAAGAGATTTAAGAGGAAAATTTGTGAGAGTTTGGGTATGATGTGATGGGAATGATAAATTAAAAAAAGTGTTTTAATTGATAAATTTAGATGATTACCACTATACCCTTAAAGATATAAATGTGATATAATTTTAAATATAAATATTAGAAACTATATTAAAATGGAATTGAAATTATTATTTACAATTAGTATAATTTTTTATTACTATATTAATTTTATTATTATTATTATTATTATTTATTATTTTATTATTATTTTATGGTTATTTTATTATATTATTTATATAAATAAGAAAATAAAATTTGATTCTTCTTCTATGCAATTATAAAGCCAAGATCATTTTGGTATTTTACCTGTACCACTATAATACATACTCTAATCTCTAGGTTGAAGGGCTATATAGGATGGAAGAATATATGCTCCTCTAAATTACTCTAATGTAGTGTTCTTTTGAGTTGATGACATTGTTTGTGTGTATTGGCACGAACCGATTTATGGCTTTGCGTGTATTCTTTTCAACGGATCTGCAATGATTTGCAGGAGCCGATTTTCGGGATGCAGTGTTTATTCCATCCACCCATATATGATCTGATTTGAGTGTATTGTGTGTAACATTACCAAATTAACCCTGTTATTTTTACCAAGCACGTGAACTAGCTGCTCATTTCCCAAGTGGTGAGTGGTGGTGTTATTTAATTGCATTTTGCACCGATGTGAGTGAATGCATTGGTGTTGGCGTGTGGTGTGGGTGTGTGAATGCAGGAAGAACATGGACTGTGAGTGAGGGGAGGAACGTAACATCCCGACCGGATATTACGAATTTAAATAATAAAATAAATAAATAATAATTATTTGTCAATTAATAAAACTTCATTTCCCAAAAACCCGAGAAATTTAAAGCTTTTATTACTTTCAATAATAAACCAAAATTCATAATTATAAGTAAGATTGTAATTATTCAAAAGTCCAAAAATATCCATAATTACAATTTATTTGCAATCATAAAGCTATATAAAAAATCTGATAAAATCTCCCAAGATTAGCCCTGCTCTGGCTCTATGCCTCACCAGTCCCACCTGCAACATCATCTGCTCACGCATACCACGTATACGATCATCGGCACACACAAGCAGATAAGGTGAGCTAACAAAATAAACATATATTTTTATAGCACATTTATATGTATATCACACAATCACACCAAAGGAATTCCATCCTTTGATGCCATACCACATGGCCACAACCATGTTAATCGTGTTTTACGTCTTCTAGTGAGTACCCCAAGATATCTTGCTGCCATACCTATCAGCCACAACCGATAGAGCACGTGCGGGAAACCATTGCTACAGATCATACACCGTAACTCCAGGTGGAGTTCCTAAATATGAACAAAATTCGTAAACGTTCCAAGACTACCAAACTCGTCAGCTAATTACTGAGGAGGGCAATCTTTCTGGACCCATCCATACTGGCCACAACCAGCACACTCACACTGGCAACACTCACCAACCCGAGCTCAACTGAAGGGTTCCTCGTGTTCATCTGCCATCCCGAGCTCAACTCAAGGAATGCCAGGTGCTTAACCCCTATCCCGAGCTCAACTCAAGGGATACGTTCTGAGCCACAACTCAAGGAAGACCAACAAGCCAACATTTGAAGCATCACTAAAACCTTGTAGATCACGCAACCAAACAACAAAAACACATCATTTTGCTGCCACCATATCGCCTGGCGCTGCTCACAAGGCCCTAGGCGCTGTCGCTTCTAGATCACCTAGCAGGGGATGCGTACTGCTAGGCGCCCAACGCCTCTGGAATTCCTAACACTACAGAGCTCGCTTGGCGGAACCATCCTCTCCGCCAGGCGCACGCGATCCAGAACCCCTCCATCTTCGTAGGTATCGCCTGGCGGTCCTACACCACTGCTAGACACTACACCAATAATTGTGCAGTACTAGTTTTTAACTCTGGCTCAGGCACACTTGCACATTCCACCCTCACTTTGCTATTTGTCCATCTTACCCACAACCCAAATACTTATAGTCTATAATATTCCTAGTTAGCATAAATCCTTTCATACCATTGCATTGCCTCACCCTTATTAGATAGACCATTCCAAATATTCATCTTTATCATTGATTATTGAGTAATATACTACCCTCACCCGTATAATACGCTATCTCACAGATTTAACATTCTCCTAGATTGTTATATGCCTTAAGTATACTTATTCCATACTCCATTGGGAACTCTACTCATAATTGTACCACACCCTTCAATACTCAGTACACTTAACTCATTCGTACTCCATGTTTTCCTAAGACAACCTATACAAATTGCTTTAATCTGTACCCCAAAAGCTCGATTCCCTCAACCCTCAACCCCTCTTATGCTTACCCTTACATCTTAAAGCGTCCTTATTACAATATTCCCAATTTAACATATTTTTCCTTTATTCTATTTTATTGGAACTCCCAAATGCACCCTATTACTCGAACCACACTGCACAAATCTCCAAAAAAACCGCTGGCAAACCTTTCGCCTGGCGATAAGCCTCAAGCCGTCAAGCTACATTATTTCTGGCAAAGTCCAGAATTGGTCTCGCACTTTGTGCGAGTTCCAACACCAATAAACCCTCTTGGTTCATCAATGTCTGCCTCAATTCACTTCCATCATATACTTAAAATTGATAATCCTATGTTAAACCTCCAAATACACAAAATTTCCTTAAATTTACTTAAGTAATTTTAACCAATAATCAAAATCCCAAATCCTCAAACCCTAACCTCATATTCACGAGTTTTTCATCCAATTGGCTCCCAATCCCATGTATTTCAATATTATATAATGTCTAGCCATTAATAAACAATTAGGACATGATTTCTCCCTAATCAAAATACTCCATGAACACAAAAAATACAAAAAATCAATTCAGTTCAACTCGTGTCGCCTGGCAGGTGTTCATCACTGCCAAGCAGTTCATTAGAGAACCCAAAAAATGGGTTACAGTCTTGCGTCGCTTGGTGGTACAGGGCTTCACCCAGGCGGTTCCTCGCAAGAACCTAGAAACACCAAACCAAGATGAGTCTCCTGGCGACAATGCATAGCCCGCCAGGCGGTTTTTGAAAATTTTCCAGAAACGCCACAATTCAAGCAGAAATAGAGAATATTCATGCATTTCATACTACTTATCATGCAATTATTCACGCACATAATCAATAACGAGTAAAACTCCCCTAACCTAGTTTCCTTTGCTTAAGAAAATTGAGAATTAGGAGCTCCCCCTTGTGATCACCAATATCTCCTTACTACTACCTCCAATACGCTCTTCACTTCACACCAGACCACGAATTCTCTCTAAATATTTCACTCCTCACAATGTTCTACAATGGCAATTCAGAAAACCCTCTTTCTTCCCACTGATTGGCTTTTTAATTAAGACTTAATGTGGGTTAATGGCACAAAAACGAAAATGGTTTAATGTTGGTGTTTATTGCCATTCATGGGTTCATTATGGACTATTTTTCAAACACCTCTAGGCTGCCCATTTAGGTAGGGTTTCCTTTAACTTTTCACATTCAAGCCAAAACTAAATTTAGCAAAAATAAAGTTTAATTCAGGTTCTTTAAGGCTTGAACCCACAACCATGCCAATGCCAAATCAATGTTCAACCATTCAACCAATTCATATTTCATGATGACTAATATAATTCAATGATTATATTATCTCTCAACATGATCAACATATATTTAAAATAATATTAATTAGATAACACACAATTGGCATACATAGGACTCAAACCCAAGTCCGCTTCACACAATCAGGTACTCTCAACCATTTGAGTTAGTACTTTTCTACGTCACATCAATCAATATTTAATGCCATAAAGGCTCCCAATACCCGCATTTATTAATTAATTAATTTTCACGGGTCTTACAAGGAAGATGACTGGTTGAGTGAAGGGATGCGCATCGGTTACATAACCAATGTAGTGATGTGTGTGTGTAGCACTAGTTACATAACCGGTGCCGGTGCAATTGAAAGAGTGACACCAGTGCAGAAGGGTAACTAAGTTGGAATTCATATGATAGTGCTTTTAAGCTAGAGCTAGAAGGCTATGAAAGTATGGTAGGATATTCAAGCAAAGCTTATATAAATATTATTTTAACATTTTGTTTGGATGAAGTATTTCAATAATTTTAAGGAATTGAAATGAATGCATTCGAAATTTTTGTAATTGAATTTCCTTTATTATCTATATAATTTGTTTGGATAGAATAATTGGAATACTTTACATTTAAATTTTTTATATGGATAAAATAATTGAATTTTTCTTATGAGATGAAATTTAATTTTAATAATATTTATTTTAATAGATAAGATTTTGAAATTAAATTTAAAAAATATAATTGTCAACCTAAAATATTTAAATTTGGTCAAATTTTGATTGGGCCAACTCGACCAAATTTGGCCAAATTTTGGTCAACATAAACTCAGTCCAATTCTAACAAATTTAGGTTGGCGTCGATTCGGTCAAATTCGGCCAAATTTCGGATAAGCCAACTTATGCCCAAGTAGACTCGGTTGCATTCGATCGGGGTCAACTTAGCCAAATTTCAACCAATGTTGACTCAATCGATTTCAACCAAATTTCGACCACGGCCAATTTGGTCACATTCAAACAAATTTCGGTCGGTGCTGATTCAACCCAATTTTTCCAAATTTTGGTCGAGGTCAACTCAGCCAAATTTAGACGAATTTAAGATGGGGTCTTCTATGCCTAATTTTGGTTGAGGCAATTTCGTTCGAATTCGGCTAGCAATGACTCTACCTAATTCGACCACATTTTGGCCAAGGTCAACGACCAAATTTTGGACATATCTCACTCGACGAAATTCGGCTATATTCAACTTCAACCGCATTCGGCCAAGTTTTTTGTTGGGGATGACTTGATCAAATGCTACCTAATTTCATTTGGGTTCCCTTTGGTTGAATACGGCCCAATTTCGGACGAGGCCAACTCACCGTAATTCGGTTGAATTTTGGCTGGATCAACTAGGCCAAATTTGACTAAATTTGGTTGAGTAAGAGCTAGTCAAATTTTGGCCTAGCCTAACCTAATTTGATCAAGTTGGCCCCAGCCAAATTTTGTCCATACTTGGCAAAGACGACCTCAATTGAATTTAGCCGAGTTAGTCTTGGCTAAATTTCGATTGAGTCAACCCCAACCAAATTTGGTCAAGTTGCCCTAGCCAAATATTTGGCCAAACTCGGTCGAATTCGGTTGAGTTAATTGACTCGAAATTTGGCTGAATTTGGCCGAGTCAGTGCGAACCGAATTTCGGCCAGGTTCACACCAATCTAAATTTGACTAAATTCGGCTGAGTCAGTCTTTGTCGATTGTCGGCAAAGTTGACTCCAACCTGTTTTTTCATCTTGAAAAATGAGGAATTCCACAAATTGTGCAAGTTCAATTTCCTTATTATTTCAATGAATTTCAAATTATGCTATTTTTGTTATTTGAAATATCTTTTTAAAATTCTTAAATTTCAATTTTCTTTTAATTTCCTCATCCAAACAAGTCATTTTACTTTAAAGAAATTCAAATTCTCCAAATAAAATGAATTACTCTGTAAAATTGTCTCATCCAAACACACCATAAATGTTATGTTGTGTTATTTTCAAAGGGTGAATTCATTCATAGTCCACAAGAAACAAAAAGAAAAAAAGGAAAAAAAAAAACCTTAAAATTTGTTTGATGTTTTTGAAAATTGATTTTATGGTTGAATCGATTCATTGATTTTAATCGTAAATCTTTGACATTAAATTGATTTTGAAACCAAACATGATTAATTATACGATGAAAAATCAATTCTATGTCAAATATAAGCTAAACCAAACATGCATACTACCTCATTGTTTATTAGAGATACAACTAACATTTATAATATCTAAGGGTGGTGTTGTTATTGATAGTATCTTCCCAGTGGGAGGTGTAAGTTTAAAACTTCTAGTTTGGAAACAATATTAGTGAAAAGACCATGATTAAGTTATTTAACAAATTCATATGCAAGTTATTTGATCGAGTACCAAGGTTCCTAACACAAGGTTGAGCCAGTTTATGTTAGTGACATGTCTTCTGTATTTGGGAATCTAAACATATCTTTTAGGCACTCCAACTTTTATGAAAAAGTATTTATTTGTTGTGTTCATTTTCATTCAATAGAAGCAAGTCACACGAAATGTGTATGATAGTTTTCTAGAATTTTAAAACCTCTTTTTATCAGGACAAATTCAAGAGCAGTTTTATCATGCACATTGAGAATTTAGGATGACATTTAGATTATATTTTTCAATAGTTAATATCGCAACTTCACATTATCACAATGAATAGTCACACAATCTTGCACAATATTCGACTCTTCAATTATCTCCTTCAATCACAATGTCTCCTTAAACCCCTTTGTGAGGATCATATACTCTTTTTGGGTAGTACATAAAACTATCATTAATTACAAATTGGATTTCTAGCAAATTGTTGTTCCAAACAATGTAAAAAACATACCTAGAAAGTGATGTTTTGGTATCAACATTTCCTACATAATCAAAACTTACAAAACCCTCTTTATCAGCTTTATTATGGGTACATTGTCTATACACTAGATGATATGATACAATTCCATTGAAATATCTCAACACCCATTTTAAACCCTCCCAATGAACATGTTCAAGATCTTTCATGATCCTACTAACCACACTAACAACATTTGTTAGATCCAATCAACTATAGACCATCCAATACATGATGTTCCTTAAATCATTAACATATGAAGTACTATTCATCTCCTTCTTTCTTCCTCTAAACTAGGAGCCTAGGTAACTATTAACTCTTTTGCAAACGTTACCAAATCATAGAAGTAGTAAATGGAAAGTTAAAGTATCATTTTCCCAAGAGACGTGTGAAATACCAGTTAATTATACAATTAATAACTAATTTAGAAAAAAGAATGCTTCCATAACTTGTGTTATGTGTAGGGAATTAAAACACTTTTGGAAGTTTAACAAGCACTTAAGATATGAAAAGGTTAGAGATGAAATGGAAGGCTATTGTTGAGGTTAGATTTCACCGAATCGCATTCTCATGCATTTAATCACTCAACTCCACTCCATTTTAATGCTAAAGGTAAACCATAAGTTTACTCAAACTCTAATATCTTGGAAGAATGAGCCTATATTTCCTAATTAAGATTTAATTCCCAGAACCTCTACTAAACAACCAACTTTAATAACAAGGGTTTAAGAAAACTAATGAGTCATGCTTCATTCATAGATACAAGTTTCATTAGATATTTTGTTCCAATTCTTGATCACAAAAGATATTTTTCAATACTTAATGAATCAAATATCAAGTTATGGGTGGTCAAATCACAATAAGCATTAAGTAATGAAACAAAAATACTAATATTTAATGGAAAGACATGCATATATATATATATATATATATATATATATATATATATATATATATATATATATATATATATATATATATATATATAATCAATACAAGTTACATGAGAGTTTAATGGGTACATCTACCCCCAACAAAATGGGTTTAGCTCTTCATTATCATGAAGAACCTAAGAATGAAAAATGAACAAAGGAATAAGATGGAGATGTACGAGAAGGATGAAAGTGATACTTATTCTGTAAGAAACAAGGATAAATAACACAAAATTGCCACATCTGAAAAAGTATTGCCCAATGTAGTCCTTCTCATGTTTGGTGCATACCCATAGAGGCAATGGTTGAAGACTTTGTTCCAACGACACTCAATGCCAATTTAGGCCCGCTTTGTAAGACCCTAGGAATTTAAATAATTAAATAAATAATTATTTAATAAATGCGGATAGTGAGAGCCTTTATGGCATTAAATGCTAACTTTCATGATGTGGAAAAGTACTAGTTCAAGTGGTTGAGAGTACTTAGTCATGTTGAAAGGACTTGGGTTTGAGTCTTATGTATGCCAATTGTGTATTATTTAATTGTATTATTTTTATGATATGTTTGAGCGTGATAAGAGAGTATAAATTTTTAGATTTATAGAAATTATCACGAAACATAGATTGATTGAATTGGTTGTGCACTTGCATTGATATTAGAGGGTTATGGGTTTGAACCTTGGCTTAAGAAAAATAACTTTCTTTTTGCTAAAATCATTTTTGGCATGAATGTGAAAGGCCAGAAACCCTAGCAATTTGTATGCACCGCCTGGCGGCACATGAACTGCCACCAGGCGACACATCAGGCGTAGAGAGTAAGCTAATTTTTGCTTCGCGTTGGACTTCTAGGCGTGGTTATCTGGAAATTTTGAATGTATGTGATTAAATTAAGCATGTGTATGAGTATGGCATAATTTGGAATAAAAGAGGTTAAAGGGGGTGAAATTGTGAAATGTGATGTGGTAAATGGCTGCTTTTGGAGGCTTTGCTTGTATGTAATGGGTTGTAATTCAGGGTGGTATGCTAACTTGGTAATAAAGTGTGTGTGTGTGTGTGTGTGTGTGTGTGTGAATTACATTAATAATTAAATATGGTTTGGACCCAACTTTGAATTTCATGAATGGGTTGAATTGTGATATAGCCATAGGAATATGATTGGAAAATCGTAATTGTGTTATGATTATGTGTGTTGTGCAATTGGGGTCCATTAGGACCTGTTCAAAGTGCCCAAAAACTAGTAGCATTACGCTAGTGGTATAGCATCTGGCGACACGGGACGAATCGCCAAGCAATTGAAACTCAAAACAATGGCAGGGGCCACTGGAATCGCATGGCGCCTGACGGCAAGGGAGGCTTCGCCAAGCGAAGGTTGTTAGTAGAGGCACTGGGAGGCACTGTCACTTGGCGACGCGAGAAGACCGCTAGGCGGTCTGGAACCAAGTTCCGCCTAGCAACACGAGAGGTGCACTAGGCGGTTTTGGGTGCAGAGTTGAATCGCAAGGAGGATTTCTACACAGCTTTGGATGGAGGTCATGATGTGATGCTTTGTTTTGGGCCCAATTACGAGTGTAACTTGTATTGGGGTAATACGTGGACACTCGAGGTTGTAGCTTGGTGGTTTTGGAAGTCCAGTGGAGTGTGCGAGATTGTGGCTCGTTTGAATGGGTTCCAGAAGATTGCCCTCTTCAGTGTAAGTGATTGAGTTTGGTAGTCTTGGGACAAATACAGACTACGGTTTGTATTGGGGAACTCCACTTGGTGTCACGGATCGTGATCGTGGTAATTTATTCCCGCGTGTGGACTATTAGGTGGTGGCCTATAGTCGGAGGGGAGAGTAGACACTTGTGCAGCAAAGATCATCAGTGTACTCATCAAATGGCGTAGAATCAAGAGGCATCCAACAGAAGGTTTGGAAGTGGAGGATTGAGGTTTGGGGTGCTAACACGGGTTATGGTTATGAAATGCTATAATTTTCATGTTGTATTTGTTTTTATTGTATTTGAGCTCACCCTATATGCGTGTGTTTGGCGATGATCATGTAACTTGTTACGTGGGAGCAAATGTTGATGCAGGTGAGCATGTGGATGCTTAGCGTCGGAGTTGGGGCCAGCTATGAAGACTTTATACTAGTTGTCGTCACATATTTTTATGGACTATTTTGTAATAGATTTTATAAACAGTTTATAATTGTAATAATTGAACGCTGTGGGTTTTATTTATAATTGGCGCATTGAAATAGATTGAAAATTTCCCACGTTTTTTTGGAAAGTACTTTTGCAGTTTATTATTATTATGTTCTTATTTTAATTGGCAAATAAGTAATTTCCGACTAGGACATTACACGTTCAACATAAGTGAGACTAAGAGATGGAGCCTAGTTCCAAAAGAGTGGTGCTTAGCACATGGAAGTTGGGCTTAGCCTTGTCTTTGGTATGCCTAACACTAGTACAATTTTCATCTTTGACGTTCTATGCTTCTTTGAATTCCAATCTTGCTTCCCTCGACCCATGTGCTTCTATTTAATTATTAGAAATATGATAATGGGATTATACATATAATTTTATATTATATTGGTTAATAATAAATATCAAAATCCTTATTACACAATGTTTTACTACAAGTGAGAATATCTCATTATAGTCTACCTACACCACTTCTGTAAAACATTTTGCCAACAATTTAAACTTAAACCTTTATCCTTTCATACCTAGTATTCACTCTCCTTCCTTGAACACCTACTTATATCCTACCTCCTTCTGGTTTCTTGGTAGATCAACAAGTGTTCATTTGTGGTTCTTCCTTAGGGATTATCTCTTGCTCCATGGAAAGCTACCATTGTTAACCTTTTATACCTTTTATGGCCTCTTGGAAGGTTTTAGGTTTTGAACTATCTATCTTTTAGTTGTTATAAAAGCAAAGATAATAAGGTCAACACATCCAAACCTTTGTGTAGGTTTGATCTTCATGTTTAGGCCTTCTTGAGTAATAGGTATAAGGTTGGTTTGCATCATTTGATGCCTAGTGAGATCCTAGAAATTATTATAATTAAAACAATATACAAATATGGTTAAATATTTTAAGTAAAGTTAAAATGGTTTGTTAGTTATAATTTAAAAGATATTCTGAGAAATAAGATTTGGTGAATAATTATTCAATTACAAAGATATTAATAGATATTCATGGTTATTATGTATTGTGAGAAACTAAAAGGTACCCTGAGATGTTGTTAGATATTATGAGATATTCTTATATATTATTTCTAGATAATAATAAGTGATAATAAAACGTTGTATTTTCCTTAGAGATATTATGCTTATAAATATATGGGAGAACAATGTTTATGGTGAGAATTTTAATATAAATAGTGACAAGTTAAGGAGGAAGGAAGAAGGAAGAGGGAAAAAGGAGAAAGGAAGAAGGAATATATGAAAAGTAAGAGGTAGGGGAAACTAACTTTTTAACTGTTTTGTTGTTTTAATTGTTTTAACATGTTTAAACTTGTTTTTTTGTGTCTTAATTCGAATAAGTTTTGGTGGTGTATTGATATTGTGTGGGAAACCCTATATGGACACGGGATGATATTTGATATGTTTGTGTGTGTGTGTGTCTCAGCAAGAGGGGAAGTATTGGGTTCTTAGTAAACTATGTGTGGTAGTAGAATTGGTGAACTTTGTCTGTAGGTCTCTCCGTGAGAGTAGTAGGGAGTGAACTCTGTCCGTAAGACTCTAGGAGTAGTGAGGAGTTCTAGCTCTAGTGGTGAGTGAATGGCTAGTAAGCTACGTGCATGAGGAATCAAACTCCCATAATCGTATTGTTCATTCTCTTAGGCAACCCATTTCGTTGTGATGTGCCTGCAACCATCATAGGTCTTTGTATACCTTCTATTATGCAAAACTCATTGAACTCTCTTGAAGTAAAAAAATTAATCCATTGTTTGTTGTAAACACTTTGAATTTGGTCTCCTATTGATTAGTCACTATGGTTTGTCACTCCTTAAACCTCTAATATCTCTCAGTCTTACTTTTCAAGATATATATATATATATACCATCCTTGAATAATCATTTATGATGGTGATGAAATAAAACCCTCTTCCATGAGTCTCAATGACATCGAACCACAATGGTCCACATGAGAATACATAAAGGGTCTACTATAAACATGTTTACCAATCTCAAGTTTCTACCTACGAGACTTTTCCTATATGTGATGATCATAAAACTCCAGCTCTTCCATCTTATTACCTCCTAGTGGGTTTTCCTTCTCTAGCTCCATTAAACCCTTCTCATTGTTGTGTCCTAACCATATATGTCACAACTTTGTCTCATCCTGCATTGATTGACTAGCCAGAGATACATGAGAGATCATTATTGAATCAACTAAGATGTAAAGATCATTCATTTTCTCCCCATTAGCAACTATAAACACTCATCTTAGAATCAATATCATTCTTTGTTCAATCTTGGTTTTAAAACAATTTGATTAAAGATACTGATTGATAAAAGACTCTTGTTGAGCTTTGAAACATTCCTTACTTCTTGCAACAACAGCTCCCACTCATGAAACATATTTATTTTGATAACTACATGTCTTGCACCTTATAGGATTTATTGTTCTTAAGAAAGACTACTTCACCTTCTTTTAATTTTAAGGTCTCAAATAACTATTTCATCAGACATATGTGATAAATGCATCTAAGTCCATGACCCAACTCCTTTGTGTATTAAACATAAGCTTCACCAACAAACCTGCCTACTCGTATGAAACGTTACAATAACCTTATAAAACTCCTTTTTGAAATGAGATTTTTTGCCTTTCACCTTTATCATCATCTTATTGTAGATGTAGCACTCGATCTCTATCAGATCGTTTGACAACTATTGCCTGGACTTCTTCCTCTTAAACTTATTTTCTTTCTTTTTGTTTCAATTTGACATATTCAAACTTCCCTTAGACTCTTAAAACTTCTAAATCTCATTAGTCCTTATTGATGTATGCACCTCCTCAAGAGTAACGGTCTGCTCCTTAGTGAACAACAAACTATCTTCCAAATGTCCGTCTTAGGTAAGGCCATCAGCAGAAATGAAGTATTACCCTCATACTCAACATTTACCTCAATGTTCTTCAATCAGTCCATAATCTTGTTGAAATTTGCTAACTATTCAAACATCGTCTCAAGTTAGTAAACCTAAATGAATACCATTGTTGCTTCAAACAGAGTTTTGGTGCCAAAGACTTCATAATATACAATGGCTCAAGTTCACCCATATCGTCAGAACAATTTTCTCCTTGACGACTTCCCTTAGTGCCTTATCATGTGTTCTTGAATTTGTTGATCATGTTAGTCTTTTCCTTTTAAGACATAGATGTTGACATATTGGTCTTACCCTTCAGAGCATCATTACAACCTCGTTGTATTAAGATGACCTCCATTGGTTCTCTACAATCCAAAGCCATTTTTTCCAAAAACCTTACCAAACTCGATGGTCATGTCTTTAACTTCATGACTTTCTTTTCCTTGTTCCCGCACGTGACTCTAATTGTTGGGTTTGCAACGATAACAAGGAAGAATATACAAGAACAAGATTGAAAGAAAGTATTTTTATTTGCACTAGAAGATTTTACAAACAAAATTTAATGCAATGCATTGTTTTGAGCGCATAATGATTTCTATACATAAAACCTGAATCAAGAAAATAAAAATAAAATACTTCAGAGAAAAAGTTCTTAATGCAACACACCATTTAATTAATAACCCTAATTAAAATGGGCATCACACAGAATAATATAATAGCGCGGTCCAGGAGTGTAAACATTTCTCCATACAGTTGTTCAAAAGAAGACAAGAGAGCAACTTGGCACACCACGATGCCAATAACAAAGCATAATAAAGTACGACAGTATTCTAAAAATAAAGCCCAATGCCCAGACAATACATGGGCCATAGCCCTAACAGAAAAGCCCAAAAGCGGAAACCAGCCCAGACGGCTATGCAGCGGAGCCACCATCGCCCTGTTGACCACGAGTATTTCTCGCATCTGCTCACATCAATAAATTGATGATCACCGCAAAGAGAGAGATCCACATCACAAAACATACAACAAACAAAAGGGTAAGCTAGAGCAAAAAAGGATTTATCATAAAATTATATACACTTTCACAGTCAAATATACATGCATCATCCAAGCATGTTATGACCTTCCAAACAATACACTAAGACTCAGACACAACTCATCCGGATACATATAATTAGTCGGATTCAGCGGATGCTTGCTCTTGTGGTGGACATTCCCTGCTCTACCGAGCTGCTCTCCCCCGGGCTAAGTGTTACAATGTCTCAACCCCCACACACAAGGTTAGCCCTTAATGGGTTTCAGGCCTCCTGCTACTCTCACCACAAGAATCAGTCCGCTTTGTGTGAGACTAACTGACTCCTTAGAGCGTCAAGATGCAACGTTACCTTGAATCCTTACTAAATTATATAGACGGGGCACCACCATATACTCCCACTAACAAGGGTCATGAAATTACGTCCTGACCAATTGAGGCACCACCATGAGGTCTCACCTAGAGGCTCGTGGAATTACGCCCTAACCACTTACAAATCATGTTTAACCATCCAATATGTACTGGCCATGCATATAATTCTCATGCCAACATTTATAACCAACCGTCAATCATTTTCCATTTCCAAAACCATGCCAAATTCATCATCCTTAGCCCATGAATCATTCCATACATACGACATGCCCAAATCATGTTAAACTCATCCATCACAAACTATAAATCATCTTACTCATACATAATCACCCAATTCATACTTTAAAAGCAAGATCAATACAAACATATAGCCAACATCCGAGAACAGAGACATAACAGAACAAGGCGCATTCTCGCCCAGCTTCTCGCTCCAGCAAAAAGGTCTCGCTCAAGCGAGATGGACTCTCGCTCAGGTGAGCTCCTTTCGCCTAGGCAAGAGCTCAAAAACCAGGAACAATGGCCCTCTGCACTTGCTCGCTTAGGCAAGATCTCCTCACCTGAGCGAGACATTCTCTCGTTCAAAACGAAGATCGGTCGCCTGAGCAACAGCTTGTGCAAGAGGCCTGGGTGAGTCTCTGCCAGTCTCGCTTAGACGAGAGAAGCTCGCTTGGGCGAGATTATTAGTTCTCGCCACTATTCGTACCTGCAGCAGCCAGACATTCATACCCAAATAGCCATACAACATCATCCATACATTAACAGTATCACTTCAGCTATACAATCACGAAAACAGAGCAAAGTAAACAAAAATCAAGGTAAACAAGTAGACCCTAGCTCCCCTTACTACACAGAACCCTAACAGAAAGCACGAAGAACCCAACCAGAGAGAAAGAGTATGGGTTGACGAATAACTTAGGTGAGTAGGAACAAGGTCAAACTAAACTTGAATCTAATTAAACTTCGAAACCTAGCAGAGCTCAGGATGAGGAAAAGGGAGGAGTAGTAAGGCTCTGATTTTGCAAGTGAAAGTAGAATGGAAGGATTAGGCTGCTTTAGGGGCCTTAGCACCTTATGGGCCAGCCCTTAGACCCAACAGATTTAAGGCCAACCCTTAAACATTAGGGCAGAAATAATTGGGCCTTACAGTTAAGATAGTTAGTCAAAGATGTACTAGACAATCAAATATATTAATATTATTATTAAGTTAATTTAATATATTATTGCAATTTCCCTGTATTACGAGTTATATAAATAACTTAATAAATTTTCTTAATTATAAATTAATTTATTTTATATTATTTTGTCAATAATTCATTATTTATTTTAGTTTTAAAAAAAAATCTTCAACTCTTTGTTTTTTAAAATTACAAAAATTCATATTTGACTTCGGCTATTTTTTTTAACCAAATTCTGACTTACTCTAACGTGATGAAAAAATAGAGGTGAAAAGGTGAAATAATTATGATATTTTAAAGTGATAAGTGAAACGTTGACAAATCATTTGAAGAGTGTATTATTTTCTGATTTTTTTTTTTCCAAAAGAGCAATATTCGCTCTCTTTTTTACCTGCATGGCACATTGTTCTTTAAATTTACATGGATAGCATTGTTTTTAATTTTAGTTGGGAATTCGGTCCTCTCGGAGCCGAATTCCAATCTTTAATGTTTTATTTTTTTTTCAATTCCAAGTCAGAATTCGGTCTCTAAGGATCCGAATTTTGAACTTGGTTTTTTATTTATTTTTTGTTTTTTTAAATAAATTAAAATTAATATTTTTTAATTTTTTTAATAAAACAGATATAAGAGTTATTTTTTGTTTTCTTTTTGTAAAAAATTACATTAAAGGTCAAATATATATTTTTAAAATAGATCTAGTATTGTGTTTTTAGTTATTTTAGGTATTATTTAAAAGAAAAAAAATAATATTTTTTTCTTTTTGAATTTGTTGATTTAAAAATAGATTTTGTATTGTGTAGTAAGTTTTTTTTTGTGTAATTTGAAAATATAAATTTCAATTTAATTTAATTTTTTTTTATAATTTGTGTAGTATTAATTTTTTTTAATAGGAATAATTGGGTGATATGTTTGGAATCTTTCCTTCGTGGACTTTCATTTCATTGTGGATTCTCTATGTGGGGAGTAATGCTAGAATAAATGGGGAGTTTTTCTTAATATTATGAACATCGCTAACAGTTTTTTTAATGTAAAATATGAAACTTGAGTGTTAAGACAAAATGTTCGTTGTGATTGTATCATAGAAAAAAACTATTTTCATCAACACGAAATTAAAAAACAGCTTTTTTGTGGTGGTTATGAAAAGATGTACCCTAAAGTATGTATGAGGTATGTGGGGAGTCTTGTTGGATTAAGTTGAGTTATTCTTATTATTTTGAACATTAGTTGCAGTAGTTCAATGGAAAGTATAAAAATGCAAAATATAAAACTTGAGAGTCAAGAAAAAAATGTTCATTGTAATCATATGATAGCACAATAATATTTCTAGGACTACTACTTGTTAATTGGATGGGGATAATGGAAAAAGGTCTCATAACTAATGAATGAGGTAGGTAGGGACTAATGATGGATTAAGTGAGGAGTTACGATGGACATTTTGATCTTAAGTTATGAACAACAAAAGTAAATTATTTCCATGACGACTAAATTGAATAATAGCTTATTTGGATGGTGAACATTACAAATTATCCCATAAGTAATGTAAATGGTATGTGGGGAGTTATTGTAAACTTTTTAATTATCGGTTGTAGTAACTCAAAATATGAAACAAAAACTGGTACTAATGACCAAAATATCCAACATAACTTTCCACTTAATTGTTCTCCACTCCTCAATTTCGAATATAGTGTGACTTGAAAATTCTAAAAAACCATCGTGGCCACATTACCCAGTATTTAATGTCATTGTCATGGAAATGAATTTGTATTATGTTAAGGTTAGTGTGAGGATATTATGTTCATAATGAAATTTGATTTTATATAAAAACTGGGTAATGAAAACCAAAATAGTCACCACAACTCCCCACTTACTACCTCTGTACTCCCCACTTACAAACAATATCAGTATCAGAACAATTTTAAAAAGGTCCACCGTCTACATAACCCAGTAGTGAATGTTGTCATACTGGCTAAATTTTTTATGTACATAATGTACCATGCATGAATCATTCCATAAGTGGTGAGTATAAAGTAGATTAATGGGGAGTGGTGATGAATATTTCGGTCTAATGTGTACGGCCAAATTGCAGGGTGAGAGTAAATTTCTAAATTATGTATCTTTATGAAGTGGTAAAATTATGTATCTTTATTTGCACACTATCCCAATAGCATTGACAAGTCTTGTCCAAATTGCAAGGTGAGAGTAAATTTCTAAATTAAATATCAGCCTTGGCACCTCCTAATAAAGTTGACAAGTGTTGTCATAATTAGAAGGTGCAAGTGAGGCCATTTATTTCAAATATGCGTCAGCTTTTACAATGGTCAAATTAAATTTCTTAATTGGCACGTTATCCCAATTGAAGTATCTGTGACCTTTTACAATAGTGATATAATAAATCAGCTTTGGCACCTCCCAATAAAGTTGACAAGTGTTGCCATAATTAGAAGGTCCAAGTTAGGCCATTTATTTCAAATATGCGTCAGCTTTTACAGTGGTGAAAGTAAATTTCTGAATGGGCACATTATCCCAATTAGAGTATCTTTCACCTTTTACAAGAGTGATATAATAAATCATCTTTGGCACCTCCCAATAAAGTTGACAAGTTTTGTCATAATTAGAAGGTGCAAGTGAAGCCAATTATTTGAAATATGCGTTAGCTTTTACAGTGGTCAAAGTAAATTTCTGAATTGGCACATTATCCCAATTGAAGTATCTATTACCTTTTAGAAGAGTAATATAATAAATAAGCTTTGGCACCTCCCTATAAAGTTGATAAGTCTTGTCATAATTAGAAGGTGCAAGTGAGGCCAATTATTTGAAATATGCGTCAGCTTTTACAGTGGTCAAAGTAAATTTCTAAATTGGCACGTTATCCCAATTGAAGTATCTATTAACTTTTAGAAGAGTAATATAATAAATCAACTTTGGCACCTCCCAATAAAGTTGATAAGTCTTGTCATAATTAGAAGGTGCAACTGAGGCCCTTTATTTCAAAGATGTGCCAACTTTTACAGTGATGAGAGTAAATATGTTTCTTGGCATGCTATCCAGGTGAAGATAGTCAGTTCTATTTAAGGTTGTGGTTCCTTAGTTTGAAAGTTATGGAGTGCTCTAGTATAATAAGTAAAATTGGTTTTATTTGAAAAGTTGAATGCATATAAGTCCTTTAATGCTGCTATTGATTTTGAAGATGGAAGGTTCTCCCTATGTAGACTTCCAAATGTGGTTACTGTTAACCATATGCACATCATCATAAGAAGTCATTTAATGGGACCGTCTAAGCCCCTACTAAGCCATTTGTGGTACCATGTCCCTCCTAAATTTGTTGCGGAAGGCATTGATGAGTCCCTTTTGGTAAGGAATGACGAAGATCTTCAACATGCCATTCAGTGGCACTCAATGATGGTCCCTACAACGACAATATCTTTTTATGTTAACTTCATGAAAGTATGAAAGTTGAGAAGTGTGACAACTTTGTACCTATTTAGTTTTTTTTTGTATGTTGTAACATTGCTCTTTAAGATCATTGAACTTGCTGAATCTATCTAAAGAAATTGTTGTTCGCTATTTAGCAATGAAGCATTTGGAATTATTAAGTTTTTCCATTGTTGATCTTCGAAATTGTGTTAAACACGATAAACTCTTACAAACACATAAACACGACCTATTTCATATGTAATAAAATATTAAACTACATGTTTGTCCTTTTAATCACCGTACTAGTGTCCAGTTCCACACCGTGGTCGACGCCTGTTTCTAGTGAGGTTCCTCCTACGCACTTCAGGTCTAGGTTCTTCTACGTGTGAAGGTTGTGGTTCATGTTCATCCTCAGGTTGATGATCATCATGTGCAGCAGATGATGATGCTTCTGCATATGGATTGTGGACGTAGTAAACTGAGTCTTCTTGAGGCTGATCTAATCCTTCTAAGAAATTTGGACTTTGAGGATATGTACGCAACCACGGTTGTGCAGAAGGTGGTGTTTCATCATAAGTTGCAAACATACTTCGTATGCCTAGTTCTGAGTTTGAAGAAATTGAATTCCTTGTTCCCTCCATACCTGATGTGGAGGTGGAGTGTTGAAGTCATGCGTAGTTTGTCATGGTGGAGGGACATTTGTTGATGTCGATGCACAATGCATTCTAGGATCATTTAACATTTGTGGAACTGACAAATACAAAAATGAGTTTGAAATGTACCATGACATGTACTCCATTGTATGTTGAAGTGGCCCAAGCATCGGTAATCCATTCAACGTTAGGTCACGTCGGTTATTCCAAACCTCTATCCATTGCGCATGTCTAATAACCCAATTCTCATCTTGTCTTCCCCTTATGTCTAATTTATGTAGATGATCAAGGTTGTTGGGTTCTTCAGAGCATCGGTAATCCATTCAACGTTAGGTCACGTCGGTTATTCCAAACCTCTATCCATTGCGCATGTCTAATAACCCAATTCTCATCTTGTCTTACCCTCATGTCTAATTTATGTAGATGATCAAGGTTGTTGGGTTCTTCAGGGATCTCTTGTGATAGCCGAAATTGTAACTTCACCCTATCTGACTGGTGCCACTCAACAATGAAAAAACAAATTAAAGTTGTGCATGATGTCCATATTGCTTGGTCCCGATATACTTCAACATCAATAATAGAGCCCAAACCCTCATAAGAAACCCAAATAAACTACAACAAAAATTGAAAATGTTAGTCATTCATTTACAACCATTTATCGATATAGAAATGGTAAATGTTACCTAATTTTGTTGCATGTGATCTATCCTTGCACGGTATCCGACTAAATCATTATGGGGGACATTTCTGTAGTTCAGTACTCGACCACCGCTCCATTGGCAAACTAACAGTTAAATTGATGGAACTCTTGAAATGGATGCAATAAAGGGCATCCGAAACCATGCCTATGATTGTAACAACGAAGCACATCCACCCATAGTCCTCGCACATCCATTCGTTGCTCTGCACATCTCCCTATACAACACAGCCAAACATGCTGAACCCCAACTATATCTCTTGGTTCTTCGAAGATTAGTCAAATAGTTCAACTACATTAAATGTACTTATTTCCACTCTTATCGGGCATTAAAACCCCTCCAATAAGTCCTAATATATAAGCTCTAGCATGTGCATGAATGACCTCAATACTGGAATTTTCATCTATAGGCAACAAATTATCCCTTAACCATTTTAGTTTGATCATAGAACCGACAATCAATTCTCCCTTAACCGGTATTATACCTAATAAGGTATCACACATCTTGTCCAAATCCAACATAGTTGGACCAATGATAGGGGGTCCGTCGACAGGAAGCCCCAATTGAAGTGAGACATCTTGCAAGGTTGTGGTGCATTCTCCAGTTGGAAAATGAAATGTGTGTGTTTCAGATCTCCACCTTTCTACCAAGGTAGTCACTAAACCATGGTCAACCTTTAGATGTCGCAATTTAGCCACACTGCCAAACCCTGCTTCTTGTATTATAGGCACAATACTTGGATGAGTTTCAGGCATGGAGTGACAGTAAGACGACACAATGCTCCCTTCCGTGTCCTAAACAAAGAAGTAAAATATGTGATTACATAAAAACTTAGGTGTGTTAATAAGAAATAAAGTTGACATACCCGAGAAGAAATGTATGCAGCCATATGCTCTTGTTGTCTCCATAGCAACATTTTTGTTCACTCTTTGTAGGTTTCTATCGATAGCAAGAATTGAAAACAATAACATTAAACATTTATAGACAATGGAAGACTTCATGAGGGAAAACTTAGCCGTTGGATTACTCAAAAGGAAAGACATCCCTTAGATTGAGGTTGGTGCATTGTCATGCCAATGGTCATTAATGTGAATTTGACAATCTGTCATGTGCGAAGACCTTTTCAGACTTAATCTTACATGTTATTTGCACAACATGATGGCGACTAAAGCTTGTATGAAGGTGACTACACGGTGCACACACCTTTTTAGAATTCGGGCTCAAAGATAAAAAAATTCGTGAATACCAATAAATTTTATTCATGTGAAGATAAATTAACCAGACAATAGTTCCTCAGGTGTAAAAAAGGATGGAGAATGAAGTAAAGTGAATGTCTTTGACAATTTTATTTGTGGTCTTAATGATGGGATAAGTATTTTGGTCTGTTTAATTTTTTTGAATAGAGGACCCAAAATTTGAACATGCAAAAGTTTGATTTGGATGACATTGAACATAAAGGTTGAAACATTGCATTTATTTAACCCAAAGGTTACATTTTTCAGTGCTAGGATGGATTACAAGGGTTGGAGAATGATAACAGAATGCAGTCAGTTACACAAATATTGCATCATACAATGTCCATTAACATAAACACGGAATATTCACCATTGTGGGTGTTTGGGGCTCTTTCAAATTATCAAAATCCGCAAGTCATCCGTAAGTGGGGAGTCAACCATTAATATGTGGAGAGTGAAGTTGAAAATTATGTTCCGAGGTTGCAGATTTTTAAAAAAGTCAATAATCGAATTGTGATCACGCATTGCAGTCAATTACTCAAATTTTATATCTTCAAAATTCCATGACCAAAACACTGAATATTGACCATCGTGGGTCTTTGTGGCTCTTTAAAATTATCAAAATCCGCAAGTCATCCATAAGTGGGGAGTCAACCATTAATATGTGGGGACTAAAGTTGGAAATTATGTTCTAAGGTTGCAAATTTTTAAAAATAAATAAAAATGGTATTACGATCACACAATTCAGTCAGTTACATAAATTTTCCATCCTAGAATTTTCATTCACTGACAGGGGTTCTTGTCCTACTTAACAATTGTCAGAATTCTCAACTCATCCATACATGGAGAGTCAAGCATTAATATGTGGGGAGTAGTATTGTAGATTCTGAACTACATCTTTTTAAAAAATTCAAATATCGTATTGTCATCACACAATGCAGGGATTGACACACATTTTCCTTCATACAATTTTCATATCCTAAACACTAAATATCCACCATCAAACGTGTTTCTGGTGCTTCAAAATTGTCAAAATCCTCAACTCATCCGTAAGTGGGAAGTAAAGAATTAAAATGTGGGAAGTACTGTTGTAAATTCTAGATTGTACATGCATATTTAAAAAATTTAAATATGGTATTGTGATCAAACAATTCAGTCTCTTAAACAATTTTCCATCATACAATTTTCGTTATCTGACGTTGGTGCTTGTCTTACTAGACAATTGTCAAAATCCTCAAGTCATCTGTAAGTGGGGAGTCAAACATTAATATGTGGGGAGCCGTGTTGCAAATTATGAATTGCACTTGTAGGTGGTTAAAAAAATTAAAATATCATTTTGTGATCACACAATGTAGTCACTGATACACATTTTCCTTCATATAATTTCCCTAACCTAAACATTGAATATCCACCATGAAACGTGCTTATGGTGCTTCAAATTTGTCAAAATCCTCAACTCATCCGTAAGTGGGGAATACATAATTATTATGTGGGGAGTAGTGTTGTAAATTCTGGACTGGACGTGCATATTTAAAAAACAAATTAAATATGGTCTATGTCTCCACTAACCCACACAGAGGGTTGCACGTGCAACTGTTCTTTTCTTTAAAGCATTTCCCATTAAAAATTTAAAATTGCCTTGCCACGTCTGTATTGTCAAAAACAAGTCAAAAAATTTGTTCGAATATCATTTTCGTAAACACAAATACTTTATTACATTGCACACACACTAAAGTCATTAATGAAAATTAAGTACTTATCATAAAGATTACTAAACACACTATTCAAACTTCCTTAAACACATAAAGAACTAAGCTTTAGTCATCGACATTATTGCCTGCAGCTGAGTTTGTTGCATCCAAGTTGTCAACTTCAGGAGGATGTAAGGTCACTAAAAGCTTTATTGGGAGATCATGTGGGAGTGGAAGGAAGAAGGCAACCATGTCACGAACATCATCATTCGTGAGGAGCTTAATTGTTTCATATTGGTCCCAACGTCCTAACACGGGCTTGTGAAACCATACATCTTTGACTCTTCTTCCCTAACTGCAACAACGATAGCTTGCAATTTCTTCTTTCAGCATCTGTAAATTCATAGTAGTCGATACATAAAAAGCACAATTAATACGACCTTCGTAGTTAACAGCAACAAGAAAACTATTGTGAATGTTATTCTCGTGATGGATCACCATCCTTGTTTTGGTAATAAGCAGCTATGGTTGTGAACTGAACGACCTAATAATTTATAGGCGGATTAGTTACTTGATAGTCAAAAAAAAATCTTGAACCTTGCATTAAAGTGGGTTCACGTGACAAAGTAAAGTGGGATAAAGCCTGATTGGCATTCATCGTGCAATGTGTATATCAATTGTGCCTGTGATGTTGGTATCACGTGATGACATTGACTAAAGCCTACCACTCATCAGGTGCAATGCTTTTATTTTTAACCTGGCATATCACATGCTAAATAATTAAAGCTGCAACACATAGGGAAAATCACATCACAAACCACTATGAAAAAATCCAAGGTTGTTTAGCAAAGTGGATCTAAATCTTGTGCGTTCGATTACTCTACTTTGAATCTAAACCATTAACATAAACAAACAAAAATTGCCATTGCTATAACCCACACTGAGATAATGGCATTTATTACAACAAGGTATAACAACGCAATCTTTGACAAAGTTTATTTTGATTTTTCTAATAAACTCAACATGTCCCTCAACTTAGATTGAGGTTTATATTTTCTTATTTAAAGTATGTATTTTTATTTATGACGTTCTTTTTAATCAAATGTTTATGCAACTTTTAATTTCAATGAATTTGAACTTACAAAATGGAGGTGGTCAAATGTTAATCTCTTATAAAATGTAGTCAAGTCACATGCTAACATTAGAGGTCGTGCCAGTCACATGGCTGCATAATAATTTATGTCAGTCACATGGCTGCATAATAATTTGTGCCACTCACATGGGTACATAAGAAAAAGTGTCAATAACATGAGTACATAAAAGCTCGTGCCACTCACATGATAACATTAACTATCGTTCAAATCACATGTTCACATAATAGAAAGTGACATGATAACTTTAATTTTGGTATAAAAGACTACCATCACTTTCTAAACTCAATCTTAATCTTGCAATTTCTTTTCACTCTGAAAAATCATCGAAAGTTAGGTTCAACCACAACCTCAAATGGAAGGGTCAATGTTTGTTTGTATATACGATGATGGAGAAATCGCCAGTGACGCTCAAATTGGTGTCTACTTTGCATCTGCAAAAACAATCATGATCCGCATCCATAGAGGTTTCGGCTTGTCCAAACTTATTCGCATAATAATGAACAAGGCAAATAGAGATTCAAGGGATGGAGTTCCACTTATTCACTTTAAATTTCCGACTAAAGTTTGTGGTCAACATGTGACATACACTACCACTCAGATCCAAGATGACGACGACATGGATGACGCTTTCGACATGATACATGTAACATCCCGTCAGGATATTACAAATTTATAAATAAATAAAAGCAATAATTTAAAATACGCGGCAGTTAATAATACCTCGTTTTCCCAAAACGCGGGAAAATTCAAAATTTATTAATTAGTCATCAAGAGTTCAAGTCCAAAATCACTAAACATATATTTCATAAAAATCCCGTAAGGGTTTACATCATATTTCAAAAATCAACTGAAAATAAACACCAGTCTTTCCCCAGTCTATCCCCTCTCCGCTGCTAAGTATCACCTGAGCCATCTGCATCAACAACATCTGCTCTCGTGTACCGCGTACACGATCATCGCCAAACATACGCAGATAGGGTGAGCTTAACAGATAAAACATATATAATTATACATATACATATACATATACACATATCACTAAGAATACTTAAACATCCCACATTGTTTACATCTTTTAATTCATACCACCTGATCCCAATCAGATTATTCGTGTTCTACATCGTCTAGTGAATACTTCAACATGACTTGCTGCCATACCTATCGACCACAACCGATAAAACACGTGCAAGTACCATTGCTACGAATCACACACTGTAACGCCAGGTGTAGTTCCTACATGCGAACATAATTCGCAACGTCCCAAGACTACCAAACTCGTCAGCCAACCACTAAGGAGGGCAATCTATTTGGACCCATCCGTACTGGTCACAACCAGCACATTCACACCGGCAACACTCGCCAACCCGAGCCACAACTCAAGGGTTCCTCGTGTTCATCCGTCATCACGAACCACAACTCAAGAGATGCTATTCTGAGCCACAACTCAAGGAATATCACGTGCTTAATCCTTATCCCGAGCCACAACTCAAGGGATACGTTCCGAGCCACAACTCAAGGAACACCAACAATCCCACCTCTAAAGCTCCACTAGACGCCTTGTAGATCACGTATGTCAAATCACAATTCCAAATTGCAGCAGTACAATTCGCTTGGCGGTGGACACGTACCGCCAGGCGCTGCCAGCTCACAGACCGCCTGGCGTGTGTCGCGTACCGCCAGGCGCCTCAGCGCCTCTGATTCAATATTACCGTCGTAACCGCCTGACGGGAAGGCCCTTACCGCTAGGCGCCCCAGAATACGTACCTCTCTGTCAACACGCTTCCGCTTGGCGGAACTTAGCTCGTTGCCAGGCGAGGTATCAGTATCTGCACACTGCTGGTTTTCCTCAGATTCTACAGTCCCTTATCTACTTATTGATTAGCTAGCAAATTACGGGTAGGCTTACCTCTCTTTGGTGATTGCAATTTGATGATCATAGCAACTATATATTTACCATAAGTCTAATAACGTTATGCCACCCCACACCTCGTTCCCATCTCCTTTTTATAAGAGTAAGTATCTTCTCAAATAGGTTCAAGACATCCATTCTATTTGCTCATTCAAACCCACTTAAAGTCAGAGGTTCCACTATTAATCTCACGGCCACTGTTCTCATCCAAATTCTTATAGTTCGTCTCCATCATTCTTTCCTTTTCAACATTACCTCAAGGTCACTCCACTCCTATCTATCACCCTTAACCTCCATAATATTGCTACCACATTTCCACAGTCATACGTCTGTTACAATCTTCCCAACTCCTAACACTTCTACTCCATGTGAAATAGGTAAACATCCCAACTTCCCTCTTCACTAAATCTAAAACCCGATTTTCTGGTATAGCGCCTGGTGGCAGTCTTGGTACCGCCAAGCGGCGCATAACAGTTTTAGGAAATCCCCAGCATTGTTGCACCCAGAAACCCAAACTTGTCCTTACCTTCATTTAACAAGTTCATCAATTCTCGCACCTCAGACAATTCTTAGTACAATATCACACGTAACATGCAACCTGATTCACAATGCCAATAATTCCAACCTTTTATCCCAAACTCGTAAACCCTAACTCACGTTCATGCAATTTCATATAAATTACCCCTTTCGATCACGCATAATTTCAACAAGACATTACCTCAATTCACACACAACAACTGGAATAGTATTTTCATCCGATTAGAATCACCCCAGTGACCCCAAAATACCAAAAATGACTCGAATAGACTCACGTCGCCTGGCAGTTATTCATCTTCGCCAGGCAGTGCATCAGATAGAACCCAGAACGCTGTTTTAGCCTCGTAGCGCCTGGCGGCCGGGACCTTGCCGCCAGGTGGTTCTTACCCAAAGACCAGGAATTGGCTTAACAGAGATGAGTCGCCTGGCGGGTCTTCATCCCTCGCCAGGCAGTTTCTGGAAAAATCCCAGAAACCCAGAAAAAATGACGTAAATAGTAATATACTCATGTACAACATAATTAAACATCAAACAATCATACTAATTACACAACTTAACGCGAAACTCCCCTAACCTAGTTTCCTTGTTAAAAGTTTGAGAAATCCACTAAAGTTCCTCTTCGCTCACCCAAAGTCCTCTTAGTTCTTCCTCCAATCAGTCACAATTCTACACTCAAGCCTGACCACACTCCAATTCTCGTGCTCTGTTTTCTAAGTGCACATACAACTTGCCAAAACCCTTCTCCTTACCTCACTTTGGCCTTTTAAAGGTGTCTTAAAAACTAGGTAATAACACAAAACGAATTTAAGGCTTAATGGTGATGTTTATTGTCATTCATGGACCCTTTATGATCCGTTTCTCAGCCCCCCCCCCCTTTACTGCAATCTTCTCTAGGGTTTACGTTAACCCTTCACCTTCATGCCAAAGCCAAAAATAGCAAAAAGAGTGTTTAAATTGGGTTTCTCCCAAAGTTGAACCCACAACTATGCAATGCCAAACCATCATGCCAATTCATGTTTCATGCTAACCATTATAATCCAATTATCATATTATTTCCTAGCAAGATTAACATATATTAAAATATTACCAAAAATGACTCAAAATTGACATACATAGGACTTGAACACAAGTCCTCTCACACAAACCAAGTACTCTCAACCATTTAAGCTAATACTTTTCCATGTCATACTCATCATAAATTAATGTCATAAATGATTTCCCCACCCGCATTTATTAATTAAACATTTATTTTATTAATTAAATTCCACAGGTCTTACAATACAGGCCACCCCAACTGTTACATCTATTGAACTTTGCGCCACCTACAACTCAGGTACGAGACCTTCTGAAAATATTTCTTTAACACATTTTGATGCGCATCATCCACATCCAAACACTGAACCGCAACAAGAACTATTTGACCTTAACACTACCTACCTAGGGGATTGGGAAAATGATATACAATCATATACCGAACTACTAACCGGTCCGTCTACCTCAAATATTTTTCGAACTCCCACACATCACAATACCCAAAGGTTCTCTCCTCCAGTTATCGTAGAAGTTGAAAACCTAGGTCTACCTACAGCATCCTTAGATGCGTTTAGCGAAGATGAGGACAATATACTTTTTGATCAACATGATGACCATGACGAAACCATAGATGTCCACCCCATACAACAACAACACCTTCACCCTCAGACACATGTCCCTTATAACCCACCACAACACTTCGAATTATATGAAGAATACAACCAGACCCCACACCAGGAATTCCCAAATGCATATGACCACAACACAATGTTGCATGACAACTTTGAGCACGATGTTGGTACACTGACCCAAGGAATGAGGTTCCAAACAAAGAAACAACTTCTAGATGCTTTAAATAGGTACCACATAACAAACCATTGCACCTACAAAACCACACACTCAAACACAACAAGGTTGAGGGTGCAATGTGTGCAACACATGTGTCCTTGAAAATGTCAAGCAATATTACGTACAAGGGACCAAGTGTAGGAAATTAGAAACGTTGAAGGTGTGCATACATGTGCCACACAACTCATAACGCAAGACTACGGGCACTTGGGCTCAAGAATAATATCTCAACATGTAAGACAAATGGTGGAGTCAGACTCATCCACACCAATTGCAACAATAATTTCTTCCATCCAGACCTCTATAGGATATAACACAACCTACAAAAAGGCATGGTTGGCGAAACAACAAGCAATTGAAGATGTGTAAGGAAACTGGGAACAGTCTTACAACCGATTGTCGTGCCTACTATAAGCCATTCAAACTTATTTGCTTGGGTTTGTATACAAGTTGAAAACCAGTCCAATTACAAATGGCGAAGAGGTCCTAGAAAACCAACAACACTTTCGAAGAGTGTTCTGGACATTCAAACCATGCATTGATGGCTTCCCATTTTGCAAATCAATAGTGCAAGTGGACGGAACCTTCCTTTACGGAAGGTATAAGAGCACCCTTCTAGTAGTTGTTGCACAAGATGGGAGAAATAACATTTTTCCCATTGCATTTGCTATAGTAGAGGGTGAAACCGCCGAAGCTTGGTTTTTTTTTTCCTTAAAAACCTAAGGACACACGTTACGCCTCAACAAAATTTATGCTTAATGTCAGACCGCCAAAATTCAATCAGTGCAACATTCAACAGACCCAATAGTGGCTGGACTGAAAGGAACTGCATGCAGGTGTTTTGTATTCGACACATTGCATAAAATTTTACAAGAAGATTCAAGAATACAACTCTGAAAAAGGACCTCGTCAACATAGGTAAGTTATTACATGTAAATTTGTCTTTTTCATTTTTTGGCTGTTAATTTTTCACACCTAATATTAGAAAATAAATTCTTCTTATAATTATATTTGTAGCGTACGCATTGACGGAGCCACGTTGTAACTACTACTACAACATCATTAAAGAAGACAACCCAGAAGCAGCAGCTTGGGTAGACCAAATTCCAAGGGAGCAGCAGTGTCTTGCATATGATCAAGGAAGAAGGTGGGGTCACGTAACAATGAATCTGGCTAAAGCAATAAATTATGTCCTGAAGAAGACAAGGAATTTACCAATTTCATCCATAGTATTGGCCACGTACACTAGGTGCAACACATACTTCACAAAAAGAGGTAGGCAAATAACTACAATGGTCAGTGCTGGTCATGTGTACTCTGAATATGCGACTAACTTCCTACAAGATGTGGACTCCAAGTCAAACACGCACCACGTCCTTGAATTTGATAGAAATACCACAAGATTCAGAGTAGAGGAGATGGTCAATCCTAGAGAAGTACGTCCTGCAGAAAAATTTGTAGTCAGATTAGATGAAAGGTGGTGCAATTGTGGAAAGTTTCAAAAAATACATCTACCATGTTCACATGTTATTGCAGCTTGCAAGCATGCACATCACGACTTCAACATGTACATAAGTCCCCAATATAGGCTGGATGTCATCATGAAAGTATATGACAATTTATTTTGTGAGTTAAGACATGAAGAATATTGGCCACCATACCAAGGACCACAAGTTTGGCCTCATCCTGCCACAAAAAGGAGCGAGAGGGGTCGTCCTAAATCAAGTAGAATTAGGACTGAGATGGACATTAAAGAAGGAAAACAATCAAAAAAGTGTTCCTATTGTAGAATTGAAGGACACACAAGAAATCATTGTCCTAATAACCCTACACGTAGATGATCCACATCAAACCACTTAGTTTATGTTGTACTTTTAATTGTGTTCAATAAATTTGTACTTGATTCAATTCAATGGTACATCTTTTCTTATTATCTTTTATTGTTACTTATTTTACATAAACCAAAAACAAATAACAAAA
>Ga0214542_1001718_pt1 | contig 45221 bp, 18 predicted proteins | sample CNSS1metaG_FD_160096 | JGI IMG/M metagenome (GOLD analysis project Ga0214542, IMG submission 160096) | Root nodule microbial communities from cowpea collected in UCLA plant growth center, Los Angeles, California, USA - CNSS1 | ecosystem: Host-associated > Plants > Roots > Nodule | place: USA... | reverse complement strand
GGCAGCAACTCGCATGGCATCATTGTATCTAACGGTGGCATACCCTCAAAGATAGTCTTAGTGCATATGAAAGACAGAAAACCCTAGGATTTTTAGTGGGTTGGAATTGGGCCTGTTTTAACCTAAATTTTAGCCCATTTCTTTAAAATATCTTAAAATCCAATTAGTAAATGGTAACTTCAACTAAAGTTACAGCATCCCAGAAAAAAAAAAGTAACTAAAACTACTTCATCCTTAAAAAAGTTACTCTAGAAACTATCACTACATCTAAAAAATTAAAAAAAGATAACTTTCAAAATGTTTATGAATTGTACGATTCACGATACGAAACGATTCACGATACAATAAATCAGCTCTCCGATACACGATACGATTCACGATTCAACTACCATGGTTAGCAATGGTTAACAGCTCTGACTACTACTACAGTTTTAACATATACAGTTTAGCTAAGTGCATACTCTAATAATATGTATTAACATATATATTGTGGTCAATTAATCACAACTAACTGATGTTTGTAATTTTTGTTTTTTTGTTCTTCGATCTAAGGTATCTGCTAAGATGCTCATTTATTAGTTTTATCATTATGCAGGCATTTCAAGTTCTATCTGAGTATTTGCAACTCTTAGATAGTTTGTCAGAGCTTTCAGCAATACAAGAAATGAGTCGTGGCGTGGAGGTGAATTTGAATAACTTCTAGGAAGAATTAAGATAATTTATTCTGGAAATTTTTCTTGCATGTTAACAATTTGTCTAATTATTAAATTCATTATTTCCTATGTTACCCAATATATTCCTGATTACAATGCAAGTACTTGTGTATTTAACTGAGGTTCCTTCATTGCATTATTAATGCCAGGTTTGGCTGGGAAGAACGTTGCAGAAGCTGGATGCTCTTTTATTGGGAGTGTGTCAAGAATTCAAGGAAGATGGCTATATAACAGTAAGTTTGTATTAATTTCTTTGCTTTCTACTCATATTGGGCAAGTGTTGAGTATTCAGTGTCTAGAATGGGTAAATGAGCATACACACTTGTTTGTTTTGTTTCTGTTTCGAGGGAGTACGTGGCAATTAAAAACTACTTTAAATTAACCCAGTAAATGAGCTAGTGTAATGTTTATAGATTGTTTGGTGAATGCCGGTGATGTTTAATCTTCTCTTTTTGGGGGGAAATTCAAATAAATAGAATGAAGGGAATATAAATGATGTAAGCTTTATCTAGGAAAAATTAATTAAACTAAATCAATTATGTTTGAGATTTTTATTGATCCAGTTTTGACTTGAAGACTGATTTGACCTATAAGCTGTTTTTCCTAATTTTCTAGCTTTTAGACTTTCACTATTTTTTCCAGAGACAATTTTAAAATTTCCTTGGTGTTCCTGGTTATCTAGATATTGAGTTTCACAAATAATCTTCTATATATTTCTGTTTACTATGTTAGCATTTGCTCAAAGATATGTTCATAGTTTCCATCTGTGGGTTGTTGATATTTGAAGGCTCAGCTTAGCTAGTTTTAAAGTTTTTATTTAATGCTATTAATTGTTACCAATATTCGGAAATTCATTTCCGAAGATCATGTTCTAAAATTGCTTGCCGTATTGTGTTTGCAACTCTTGGCAATTTTCCATCTTTGTAATAAATTGTTTCATGTTGTTGGTGAAGACTGGGTTTGCCACATGGTTCTCCCGAAGTTCTTTTGCGTGTTAATTTATGAGGTTTTGGTATTGGAGATGCTAAAAGGATTTGGTGGTATTTTCAATTTGTGGTTGTTTGTTGCATGCGGCTTGAAAGAAACGCCAGAATTTTCATTGGTCAAGAGTTGTATTTGGAGTTCATTTGGGATCAAGTAGTTTGTTACCAAGCTTCTTTGCCGTGTTGAACTAAAGCTCTTGTAGATCTACAAACAATTGGCATGATGTTTGTTGATCATATTTTTAGTTTTTTTCCCCTTTTTTCTTGGTTAGTTTTCCACCATTCTTTCTTGGTTTGACTTTTGTGTATTTCTTCTTTTCCAATTTTTATAAAAAAAATCGCCAATATTTGATATGACCTGTTGTCCCCACTTTATTGTCTGTGAGCGTGCAGACATTTGGTATTGGAAATATACTATAAATGATGTTAATCTAATGAGGTGATACAGGTAATTGATGCTTATGCATTAATAGGGGATACTGCTGGTCTTGCTGAAAAGATACAGAGTTTCTTCATGCAAGAAGTTATATCAGAAACACACTCTGTATTAAAGGCTATTATGCATGAGGTATGCAATACATTTTCTTGTCTAACTCATGTTCAGTACTATCTGGATTAGAAATTGTTTGGAGGTGAGTGAGTAAATAGTATATTTTCCCTACTCGACATGCAAATAAAATTGAGAGTAGAACTTCTGTTTGTTTTTCTATGTAATTGATGTCTGCAATTAAAATTGTCTTACTACTATCAATTTTATATAAGCTTATGATTGTGTATTGGCTACTTAAGCTTAGTCGTTGTTGAAAGTCCCACATTGACTAGAGATAAGACAATTTCATAATTTATAATTGGGGTGCAGATCTTACCTTACAAGCCGATTTTGTGGGGTTGAGTTAGGCTTAAAATCCACTTCTAACATGATATCAGAGTCATAGTTAAAAAGCCTATCTTAGCGAAATTTCTGTTTCTTGGACATGTTGTTCCACCCGCTATTGGGCCGCTATCGGACCATCCATTTCTAGACCCTCGCACTGGATGTATATATCAGAGCCATAGTTAAAAATCCTATCTTAGCGAAATTTCTGTTTCTTGGACATATTGTTCCACCCGCTATTGGGCCGCTATTGGACCATCCATTTCTAGACCCTCGCACGGGATGTAGTATATATCTCGGCATCAGGAGGATGTGTTGGAAGTCCCACATCGACTAGAGATAAGGTCAATTCACAATATATAAGTGGGTGCAATCCTCACCTTACAAGTCGGTTTTGTGAGGTTAAATTAGGTTTAAAATCCATTTCTTAACAACTGGCATGAGGCACATCATTTTGGCCCACCGCTAACCTCAATGGCAGTGGATAGCTGCAAAGACAACTGTTTATGCGGGAACGAAGATAGAGCTTCCAAGATTGAGGGCTCTAATACTAACTTTAATTATGTAGGGAAGTAAACCATTATACTGATAAGAATGACACCAATACATTTTCTTCACCTCTAAATCAAACCATTTAAAATAAGGAAATTAAAATATGCTGAAATGAATAGGAGATTCTAAATATATTTTCTTCTAATCAATGTGAAGATATTGAGGATATTTTTATCATAATAATATGCTATTGACAACAAAATATTGATCATAGCAATTGATTCATGTTAAATACTAGTTTGGTTGATTTGAAGGACTGCTATTTCTCTTTCAGCCAAAATTTTAAAGAGCTCATTTAATTAGTATGTTGGCTTTTTTTTTTTTTTTGTAGGATGAGGAGGAAGTTTTGCAAAATAGTAGGTACTTCTTCTTCTACAAGCATATCTATCATCCTTTGATGATCATTATTATAAGTATTTTTATGTTGATTTGGCTTCATAGTTGTCATTTCAATTCCAGGCTCACTTACAGCGATCTATGCCTCAGAATACCGGATTCAAAGTTCAGGCTATGCTTATTAAGAACACTGGCTGTTCTATTTGACCTTATGTGTTCATACCATGAAATTATGGATTTCGAGCTGGAAAGAAAGGTAATTTCTGGTTCCTCTGACGCTCTTAAACGCATATCTTTTTCCATTTATATGCCTTCGCACCTGTGCTTTGTGCATCCAAGTATTCAAGTGATCTTGTTCATCTAATTAAAAGTCACACAGACTACTATTAGGTCAATCATGACTTTTAATTTTTTATTATTTTCGTTGCATTGGTTGGAGAAGTCATTCTTTGTTTTCCACTCAATTGCTTAGGCCCTAGTTTTTAATTTCTTACTATCATGAAAGATCTCATTCAACAAGTTAACGAGTAAGTTGGAGAGATACTTTATTTGATTTTGCTGGATGGATTGAGTACATCACCAGTTTGTGATGGAGCGAGTACTCTTCTCACAAACATTTAGTATTTTAATACGTATTCAATCTAGAGGCTGGGAAAAATTTATATTCATGCTTACAGGGTCTGTAGTTGTTGATATGTGCTCTTCAAGCTCATACGTATGATTGATTTAAATTTCAGGACACAGTACGAAATTCAAATAAGTGCAATGAAGAGATTTCCTGCCGTCCAGGCGCTCAGGAAGTTGATTCAGATGTAAGAGCCTGCAACAATTCTTTGTCCAGTTCAGGAGATATATTACATGGTTCATCTTCTAGGGAGGAATCTGTAACAATGAGCTCTCTGACTGAAACTAGTGGTTCACCATACAGTGATTATCATGATCCATTTAAGGAGACTGGAAAGGAGGACAGTGCAACATTAAACATTGAATCCCCTTGGTACCATCTTCGCAAAGAAGCTATAACATTTGTGTCACAGACCCTTCAAAGAGGGCGAAGGAATTTGTGGCATCTCACTGCAAGTCGTGTGTCTGTTTTGCTTTCTTCTGCTGCAGTTTGTACCGCCAGTATTCATCAATTCTTGAAAAATTATGAAGAACTCAGTGTCTTTATTTTGACTGGGGAAGCCTTTTGTGGAATCGAAGCAGTTGAATTTAGGCAGAAGCTAAAGGCTGTGTGTGAAAATTATTTCACAGCTTTTCATCGACAAAATGTGCATGTAAGTACCCTTTAAGGCTTCCCATTTTTCGTGGCTGTTAGAGTCATATAATATTGATTGTGTTTTCTTATGTAGTTCCTTTGAGTCTTGTATGATACGTAAAATGCATTGTCATTTCTTGTGTCCTATCTGTGTATGGTGATGGTGTTCCGGCCATCATTAAGATTAACATTGATGTAAGAATTTTTTTCCATGAATCTTAAATTTATTGACTTGTAAGATTAACATTGATGTCTCATTAATCTTGTAACAGAAGATAATCCGAATCAGAGAAATGTTTTGTATGTTTAGACCCAGAAACATCCACTATATTATTTTTGTTTCGAGATGTAACCCTGCCAGCTATGTCATTTGTGGTTCTGTTGATTTTCTGCTCTTCTTGAAAGTTGAGATTGCTTTGCTAATGTTGTATGGAAAAGTAAGGATGCTTTAGTTTGCTGAAACTATTGCAAAATGTGGAAGCTAAATAATTCATGACAGGGGAATAAACTAAGTAACTCATTGTATATTTTTTTTCTTTGGGTCTTCCAAATTTATGGTGCAGAATCGTTTTTTGGGCATGTTGATATGCCAGGCTTTGCATCTGACCAATGTCCGTTTATATATAGTCTTGGATAAATGATTAAATGATTATTTTTCTCATTTTAGGCACTAAAAATGGTTATGGAGAGAGAGACCTGGCTAAAATTACCTCTAGAAACAGTACAAATGATCAGTTTTGCAGGACTTATTGGTGATGGTGCACCCTTGATTTCTTTATCCAGTGGCAAATCAATTAATGCCGGTGCATTTCATTCCCCTAAATCAGGGAATATGGTTCATACTGGTGCAAGGAAAAATGGGTTTTCTCACTGGATAAAAAGTGGAAACCCTTTCTTGCAAAAATTACCACCTAATGGATTAGTTCATGGTGAATTTGATGATAGAACACCTAGAAAGAACGATTCCAATCACATAAATGGCGCCAGTTCTGTTTCAGAAGATGAAAATGAGGATCTTCTTGCTGACTTTATTGATGAAGACAGCCAACTACCAAGTCGAAGTTCTAAACCCTTTCATTCAAGAACTCTTTCTTCACATGGTAATGATGACGAGAATACAACACAAACTGGATCGTCTCTCTGTCTTTTAAAGTAAGTTGCTTTACAATTTTGCATTAGAAGAATCTGTTACCTTCCACCATCCAGCTTTATTAGTATAATTATCACTATTAATGGATTTAATGAATGTGTTAAAATGTAAGGTCTATGGATAAATATGCAAGGCTTATGCAGAAATTGGAAGTGGTAAATGTTGAGTTCTTTAAGGTTAGTCATTTCTTCCTTAAATGGGCATGCTGTAGATTGCCCACCTTCTCCCTACTTTCTTTAAACGTTACAGAAACAAGCTTCGGGTTGTTTTTTTTTTCCTCTGAATTCTTTTTTCCTGATTCAGTGTATTGATGCAGGGAATATGCCAATTGTTTGAAATATTTTTCTATAATATATATGAAACATTTGGTCAGCAAAACACTGGTTCAAGTGGAAAAAGCTCAACTAACTCTCTTAATTGTAAGTGACAGTGAATTAAATACTAAAAACATCGGTAGCTAAATCCAATTTTTGAGTTGATTAATTATTAGTGATTGAGTTCAATTGTGACATGCAGATCGCTTGAGAACAGCTTTATCTAGAGTAAACCAAGATTGTGAAGAGTGGATTAAGCCTCAATCGTCTTCACCAACATCTTTGACCTCTTCATTTGCACATCCAGAGTTGACACCTACAAACCCGCCCAATGCAAATTTTGGTCATTCCTCGGGGACCTCTTTGGGTCTCACGGTATTTATTTGAAGTTTTATTTTGAGAAAAACCAATTCTCATGAGCTTTGTATTTTTTTTTTCACATGACTAGAATTGTGATGCCTTCTACTATGAATTTCTTTCAATGTTTATTAACTACATGGCATTATTGATTGAATTTTTTCTGCTATGATTGTTTAGAGAAGTCCATAACGATGAGGTGGGAATTATTGTTTTCTGAAATTTGGCTTAGAGATAATATGATACTCATGTTTGATTGAGCATATATGTTGATTGGATTCTCTAAATTGAGGGGAATACTCTCTAGAGGACTAAATGTACTAATAGTTATATAGTAAAAAATCAACAATTGAGATTGTGAGAAGTTTAATGAGTTTGTTATAGATATACTTTCATTTTATTGCAATCCATTACCATAATGTAAATGCACTTTATCTTATAAAGTACATCCCTTCACTTTAGAGGAACTAGAACCTAGGCTTCATGCATCTTGTCCACCACATTAGTACATTTGGCTATCATATGGTAGATAAATAGTGCTAACAATTTCACATGTTGACTTTTATCCTCCTCCATTTGCCTCTCTTAAGAAGTAGACTTTAAGTCTAACTCAACCTTACAAAATCTGCTTGTAAGGTGAAGTTTGCACCCACTTTTATATTGTTAATTTGTCATATCCCTAATCGATGTGGGATCTCCAACACACCCACTTCACGTCGAGGCATATACATTTTGAGTGTGCGACTAGACAATAGTGGGTGGTCCTGTAGCTCGACAGTGGGTGGCACGATAGACCCAACAAACAATAAATCTTGTTAAGATAAACTTTGGATGACTTTGGTATCATCTTAAGAAGTAAACTTTGAGCCTAACTCTATCTTATATAACTGACTTGTAAGGTGAGGTTTGCAACTACTTATATACTTTTAATTCCTCTTATCTCATATCTATGTGGAATCTCCAATAACCTCAAGCTGGCTTGTAGGCACAAATGTAGTGGTTTGGGTCATCACTTCAACAAACTAGATGGATGGCGTAGTGTGCAAACAACATACCAAATCCCACAATTTGGGTTGTAGTATGTGGTTCACAGGAAAACCCAATTTCTAAGTATTTCATTCCCTAATTTTTGTGCTTGAGCCATAATCAATTCTTTTTGCCTCTAGGTTTAGATTCATCTCTCTTCCTTTGTGCCCTACCCTTTCTTGAGCATCTATTTCCTAACTTGCAAAGCACACTTCCCTCTCTCTTCACTGTTGTTGTGTGCTTCATCTCTGGTTGTCTTGTTAGGTGGTGGTGATTGTTGTGTGTTGTATTGTTTTTATACTCAAGTTTTTTACTAGATTCTGGTGGGACTTCCTTGGTAGCCAAAATCAACTTTCTTTGTCCTTTTCTTAGTATGGTTGTCGTTCTTCATTGACTTCCTCATTTGGACACAAAAATGTTTGTTTTCATGATGAGTTGAAAGAAGACTTATATACGAATTGCCACCCAATTTTGTAGTCTGAAGCAACTTGCACCCTTTACACCACTCTATTGTTTGAAGCAATCTTTTGCGCATGGGTTGGTTGTTTCACCTCCACCCTACTTAAGTTTTATATGATTCATTGTGAAGTTGAGAACTCAATCTTTAACCTTCATTCTTCATTACTGATTTTGAAAGGATCCTTCATATGAATTCTCATCAGCATAGTCAATTTCAAACTAAGGACCTAGGTTTGCTCAGGTGCTTACCTTGACATTGGAGTTGTCCAATCATCCATTGGCATTGTCATTTCTTAGTGAAAATATGCCTTAAGCATCCTCACTGAATCTGGTATGCTTGATTGTCACCCAGACAACACTGCTATGGATCCTACTGTGAAGCTTCATATAGGTCAGGGTGAGCCACTGAAAGACCCTAGAAGATATCTTTGTCTAGTAGGAAAACTTAATTACCTAAGTGTCACTCGGTTAGACATTACTCTTGAAGTTAGTGTGATAGCCATTGGAAACCTGACATACATATCCTTCGATACCTAAAAAAGTAGGGTTAACTATGTTTTTTATGTCTAAACTATAATGCGATTTTGGTTTTCATCCCTATCTCAAACTTTGGTTCTGTTAGGTTCCCATACCTGAGAAATGCATGGATGCAGTCCTCTTCACGCAATGGTATTAACTGTTTTTTGATGTGACAAACGGCAAATCGCGTTAACCTTTTAAGATGTTAATAGGAGAGGAACTTGTAGACCACATTCAACGTGATTTGCTATTTGTCACATCAAAAATCAGTTAATGTCATTGGGTGAAGATGACTGAATCCATGCATTTCTCAAGTATAAGGACCTAACAAGATCAAAGTTTGAGATATGGATGAAAACCTAAACCTTGTTATAGTTTGAGGACCAAAAACAAAGCTAACCCTTAAAAATACACCAATTTGTGGTTAATATACAATGGCAAAGGTAATTACAAAATTGTTTGTTACTTTGCTCACCATGAAGCAAGAAGTCCGTTTTTGGATATTGTGTTCTCATTGGAGGAAACTTGATCTCCGAGAAGAGCAATAACAGGATCCAATTTCTAGATCTAGTGTTGAGCTATGAAGCACAAATCCTCATATACAAACACAAGAATGACATGGGCATAGGCGCAAGGACAACAAAATTAAAAATCATAAGCAATGAGACGTGATACACACATAATATTATAAAAAATATTCAACCAGACAAAAATTTAAATAGGATCAAATATGAGAAATAAGATTTACATATTTATATGAACAATTATTTACCTATATTTATAAGTTAAAAAATAATTAATATAAATCTAGTGTCAAATAGAAACGAGAAAGCATACAATAAGAAATTTCATAGTTATTTTAGAAAAATGAGAAAATATATTGTTGTTCTTTACTCCTATATTAACACATTAAAAGTCGCTTAAGAGGGAAGATTTTAAAAGTTGTACCTTCTAATAATTTTGTCACAATATAACATGTTTAAAATTGTATTTGAAGAAATATCTTACTAACATTTTCTCTCTCTATAAACTAAAGATTTTCGTAAAACATTACACAATGAAAAATAGGGTATAAGATTAATTCCCTCTTGTGTAGAAAATACACATAGGGTAATATATTTATAGTGAATGATAAAGGAAAATATGGGCTTAACCCAATACACCTAATATTGTAACTAATATAAGATATTGTAACTAATAATATCTTGTAACAATATCTAACACTCCCCCTCAAGTTGGTGCATATAAATATTATGTACCAAGCTTGTTACGAAAACAATTCTAGATTCCCGTAAAGAGAGTGAAAATATTTGCCAATTGATCACTTGAGTTAACAGACTCAGTCTTGATGTCTTCAGACACAATATTTTCTCGAATAAAATGACAATTAATCTCAATGTGCCTGGTCCTTTCATGAAAAACAAGATTAAAACTAATATGAAAAGAAGCCTGACTATCACATATAAGTGTCATTTAAGTGACATCTCCAAATTGCAATTCTTTAAGTAATTGTTTAAGCCAAACAAGTTCACAAGTGGTTGAGGCCATAACTCTATATTATACTCCTGCACAGATCTTGTCACAATAATTTGTTTCTTGCTTTTCCAAGAAATCAAGTTACCTCTAATGGAAACACTATTTGAAAGTAGATCTTTTATCAAAAGATCTTGCCCAGATAGTAACATACAACTCTAGTATGGTTACTGAGACCATGGATGTCAAACTCATGAGTTAACTTGGTAAGTCATGGCTTTCGAGTCAACTCAAAAGCAAACTCGTTTTTCAAGTGAACTCGGTAAAATATGATGGAGACTCGCTTCACTTGGTCAAACTTACTAGTTTGGAATGATTTGGTGAGTTCAATGAGAAAAAAACTTTTAACTAAAAACAAGGTTGTTTGGAGCGCGTTTGTGGAGAAAACTCACTAGGATTAGGGTTTCTGTGTTTTCTGATTCAAATATAGTCTCCCCCTCAACAATTATTCCACTTGAAATCAAACTACTTGATTGTGACTTGGTTCACCTAGCATTTGCCATGGGACAATTCATGCCATTTGCAACATGAAGTAGCTTTTGGGAGTGAGTTAGGCTCACAATCCATATTCTAGGACAGCATCAAAGTTAAAGGTGTCAAAACAGGAATGGTCCAATGGCCTAAGCATGAGAAACATGACCTAAAATGAACTAGACAATTATGTTCGTTTAGCTTGCAAACCATATGGGCTTAGGCTTGTCTGGCCAATATGTTAATGGGTCGGTCTGTAATAATAATTATATGTAAAAAAATATATAGGGTGATATAATTTATACATGTGATAAGAAAATAATTTATACATGTGATATAAAAAAAAATAAAGTAAAACATATATATGTGATATAATTTATATATATCAAATCACTTAATCTACAAATTAAAATTAGTTTAATAATGCTTCTTAAATTTTAAAATAAGTGGGTGCAAATATTATCTTCAAGTTGATTTTGTAGGATTGAATTAGGTTTAAAGTTCATTTCTAAACGGGGGCACCCTCAACCTATTAGCAATCATTTTGGGTTGACTTATGTTAAGAACCCTTGTATAACATGAGCTCCACATTGGTATGTGAATCTAGTGTGGTTGTTACCTTGATTTCACTCATTGATAATATGCAGCTAGCATATTATCAATGAAACTTTGCATTCTGTGGTGGCTTATTAAGATAATTTTCTTCATTTCTGTAGTTTGAATTTTGATTCAATGAGGAAGTTGTGTAAGATATGTTTTTGTCTTTATAAATCTTTTTAATTGTTTCAGGAAAGATGTGTAGCTGTTGACACTCTATCTCTTGTTGCTCGAATACTGAATAGATCTAAAGCTCATCTCCAATCAATGCTCTTGCAAAGTAATTCAACTATACTTGAGGATTTCTACGTTCATATGGTATGTGGAATCTTAATATTTAACTTAGTGGGTTACACCATTATGGAAATTGATATTGACCGACTCCCCAATGCTTTTTTGACTATTCATTAAAATGATTGTAAAATTTGATGTTGTGGTTAAATGAAGTTGAAATCCTGTTATGTTCCGTTTGTGGGAGGGCTTGGAAAGAAGGTAATGGAAATAGACCAATGTTGTGTTACTAAAAACATGTCACGATAATAGAGTTTCAGTGTAAAACAAATACATTTTTGGAGGGCCTTATTATACTTACACGAAGAGTAAGAATTCTTTCATTTTGAAAATGCATGCATTGGTGGCTTTCTAGTTTAAGAAACTATTCATCATGGTATCGGGAAGAGTGAGGGAGTGGTGAACTCCTATGTCCTTCCCATATCCTAAGCATGTTAGGTTAATCCTCACTAAGGGTATTGTGGTTGCCCCTCTATGCACTTCTTGAAGTTCTGACCCTTTGACATTGTAGAAAACCACCTTTCGTTAAAGCCTTTTTATAAGCATACCTTTATGTATAACATCAAGGTGTTGACTTCTAGTAGATGAATGTTTGGATTTTATATTTAGGATGTATATTTTTTATCTGATAGTTTACTTCTACTTGATTCAGTTGTTCTTACGTATTTTTATATGAAAAAGATTAAGTATGGATAACAACAATCTAATACGTAAGGATTTCTTTAGGTGGATGCTGTACCAGATCTTACAGAACATGTTCATCGGACTACAGTGAGACTATTGTTGCACATTAATGGGTAAGACAAATGTATTGTAAATAGAAGTCTGCAAGGTTGCTTTGGAAGTGTTGCTATTATATATGACTTTTGTACTTTAAAATTGACATCCCCAATGTGAGGCTTTTGGCTTTTGACAAACCATTGGGAAGGGAAGCTATATTATACCAAATTAAATTCAATTTAATTAATATTTTCTACTGCAGAGTTGGACCGAAAATTTTCGTGCAGAAAATGAAACATCCAAATATGTCTAGTGATACATTTTTTCTTTTCTTATGTGAGATATATCAATCATTCATCTTTAGGATTCCTATATATTAAAGGAAATTTTTTATTTAAAAATGTTTTGCTGTAACAATTATTTTGCATGTTGTTTAAAGATCTCAAAACTGTTGTACAATGAAAGGATTGTATCTGGTGACAGTTGTGCTTTGGAATTTATCCTAAAATATTATTTTTATGCTTCTGTTTATTTGTCGGCCCCCAAGTCTTTTATTAAGTTGTGGAAGAAAAAATTCAACCTAATTTTGAATGTTTTCATATTGCGAGATCATTGTAGCTAGTTTAAATTTTATTGTTCTTTTAATTTTTATACATTCTTTTGCAGATATGTTGATCGTGTTGCCAATTGTAAATGGGAATTAAAAGAGCTTGGCATGGAGCATAATGGGTTTGTATTTTTTGAATCGTCTTTATATTTGAATTCCATGTCCTTTTTTTCCTCTTGGTATATTACTTGTAGTTACTATTTTATATCAAAGGTAAACAACTATTGCACACAGGAGTTAATGTACGTGTAAAAATTTATTTGGACTATTGGGATCTTGTTTTAATGAAGTTCTTGAGTATGAACATTTTCTTTTTGTTCCTTGTCAAGATATCTTCAATTTATAACTCTACCAATGGTACTGGATGTGCGGAAAGGTGATTTCATCTCATAAAAGTCTTTGGTATTTGAGTCCTAAGGAAAACTAGTTTTACTTCTGCAATTGATTCTGTTGGAGTTATTGAAATGAAACCATATTCGAGTGCTAGGAGATGTTTCTGTGGAAGGCCACAGAGCAGGAGTGTATGACATGGAAAGCCTGAGAACCTGAGCCAGGGGTCACAGCAGATCCCCTATAATTATAGGTTTGCATCAAACTATGTGGTAGTGCCACATTGCATTTTTTGCAGTTGATATAGTTCCTAGTTGGAGAGTGTTGAGAATAAATAAATGACAAATTACAGGTATGGAGACAAGCTTTGGAAGCTCATGACTTTTAGTAGGTGTGCAACTTGGAGACCTTACCTTCACATGTCACAAGCTTAAGCATCTTTCTTGGGTCCATCAGTGACAAGATGAAGGAATTGAGAGTGATGTGGAAAATCAAAGGATTTAAGTGGAGTGGGTAAATGGATGAGTTTTACAGTTAAGATATAAGGAGAATGGGAGTTTAGAACAATAGTTAGTTAACTAGAGGAACTAGCAGATAGAAACAGGGGAATAAGCATAGATTCAGATTTCTTGTCATTTGTAAATTGAGTGTTAGCTCGTTGTGAATGAGAAACCCTTGAAGGTGAGATTTTTCTCTTATTCCATGTTCTTTTCACTCTATTCAATAAAATTTTTCTCTTCTTTCCCATTCCCATTTCCGTCAGTGACAAAAAGGTAATGTTCAAGCTTAAGGAGAAAATTTACTGTATAGATATAAAATTTGCAATATTATATCAAACTGAATGTTGGGAGATGAAATTTAAAAAAGTAATAATGTCAATGTGATGGAGAGAATCCTATGTTGAATGAGATGGTGTGCTAGACATGCTATCAATAGTAATGAATGCATTTGAGAATAGTTGAGGTAGCACCGAATTTGTAAAAAAATGGTAGGATGTTGGCATTGTTTGTGCTTTTGTGGAGAAATAAATCAAATCGAGGGTAGACCTATAATTGAGGGGATAGAAAGAGATAAAAAAGGTAAAACCATTAAGATTAAGAGTTCAATGAATAGTTTATAGACATGATTAAAATGGAACATTATGGCATCACTTCTTTTAGAATTTGGGTTAGGGTCTATCCTAACTCCACAAAACCAACTTTTGAGATGAGGATTGTCCTACACTTGTGTACCTTAATTTAGACATATTTCTAATCAATGTAGAACCTCCAACAATCTTATCTATGCGGATGGTCCCTCCCACTTATTAGGAAAAGGCTAGGTTGTTGTTGCAAGTGTTATTTAGCTGCAAATATTGTTTCTAATTTTGCTAGAATATTATTCTTGGAATTATGGTGCATCATTTCTGCACTCCTGACTTGTAGATTGTAATGATAGATATGTTGATTTGTTGCTGGGGGAGTTTAAGCACTATAAAACAAGACTTGCTCATGGAGGAATTCGTAAAGAGGTATTGTTGTTATTCATTATCTTCAGAGACAGTTATCAAGTGCACTGAAATCAGCTTACTAAATGAATAAAGGCTTGTATTTGAAATGTCCACTTTAATAAAACATAGAAAAGTAATTCCTTGTGTTTAAACATTAGTTTGTATCCACAAAATTTGCATCTGTATGTGTAGATTCAAGGCCTATTATTGGATTATGGGCTTGAAATTGTGGCAGAAACTCTTGTTGAAGGACTTTCAAGGGTGAAGAGATGCAGTGATGAAGGACGAGCTCTTATGTCATTAGATCTTCAGGTTATTCCTTAAATATTTGATCAATTTTAAGTCCTTTCAATGTTTGTTTGGATTTTTATTTACTGTAGAAGATTATTATTATATTAAGTAGTTATGCAAAATATAATTTAATCTTAATAAACTATTAAATTATGTAATGACATATTTTGCCACTGTTTAAATTACTTTTCCATGTTCTGGTTTCAACGGAATTTTATTTTCAAACCTTACTAGCAATTTAATCTTATTGTGTCAAATTTATATGCGACTAATTCTTTTTCTAAAGTAGAGTTGCAGACAATGATCTATAAATTGATCAACCTTCTTACCCTGTCATTCATTCTGTTTTAGTTTTTATATGCTGGGTTTGAATTTGTTTCTTTTGACAATTCAGGTTTTGATTAATGGATTACAGCATTTTGTGTCAGTGAATGTGAAGCCCAAGCTTCAAATGGTCGAAACTTTCATCAAGGTAACAACGAAGGAAATGGAAACACATTCCCACTATTTTGTTGCATATATACAGATGAATTTTTCCACATTGCAGAATTAGTTGGATTTTGTTGCCTATCTGTTGTACAAATAAGTTGGGATCTCACATGTTTGAATATATGTGATATGCATTTATTACTAATACACGTCTTGGACTTTTAAACCAGGCTTACTACCTTCCCGAGACAGAATATGTGCACTGGGCTCGAGCACACCCAGTAAGCATATCCCCCTTCCGCAGCATTGTTTCATATCTTGATTGCCTTGAGGTTTTAACTAAGCATTCCAACTCTTGCAGGAATACAGTAAAAGCCAGATTATCGGACTGATCAATCTTGTTTCCACTATGAAAGGTTGGAAGAGGAAAACCAGGTTGGATATACTGGAAAAGATTGAATGAGTGGCTGTCTTTTATCGTGCAAGTCAGGCATATAGAATCTTCTGCTCCTTTTCCCCTTTGTCTTTCATTTTTGGCAGAGCTCCGTATAAAGGTATTGCATATTGCTTGGCATTTGATCCCCTATTAATTATGGAGTATTTTCCAAATCTGTGCTTTGGTGTCTTGTAGATAGTCCTCTGGTAATAAGCTGTAATTGTACTATAATTTTACTTAAATATATATATAGAATTTATTTTTTTTCCTTTCTGTTTACTGGGGTAACTAATCACTACCCTGTAGATTATCCGCATCCTCTTCTATCTATCAGAGGCGCACAAATTCCTATTTTAGTTGAACGTGATGTGAGTAAATTGTCATACAAAATTTTTGCATCTATCATTTTCTTTCTAATTATTCATAAATTTTAACCTGATTAATGCCTATGAAGATTGAAGAGTGATGTACTAATGTTGAAACACATGAGAGAATCCATTCTTCGTCTTTTTTACATTCTGGACCTCATTATATTTTTTGGGTCAGTAGTATAAACTTCAGTTACCAGAAAATGAAGTAATGTCCATTTAATTGTTGGTTTCTACCATATTTATCCGGTCTTTACCTGTGATGAACTATTTCAAGTTAGGATGTGGATGTTAGATTTGCAAGAATGGCCAAATACAGGACAAGACGCTAGAGAACAGGAGACTGACTAGATAGAGAGAAAGTTAGGGAAGACAACAACTCGTTTTTTTTTTCCCATTTTATGTGCATTTTTATTTCTGTTTTTGATTCTGCTAAGTAAAGTTGTTACAAAACTACTGCCGAAAGTGGTCTCTTTCGTAACAAATTTGCGGCTATTAATTTTAATCAGCAAATCAAGATATATTATATTAGAAAGGGGATGTGGTATAAGACATACCACAAACAATATACAACCGCATACCAAACTGAAAAATTAACCCACCAACTAACCACACTATTAGAATAGGTATTAAATATAAGTAGGAAGTGGTTGTATTGGAGAACTGTTGTGTTGTACCCATGAGCTGTACCTATATGTGTACCTAGGTCTCTAGTTTGATCTTTACTCTTCCCTACATTCATTGTATCAGAATTTTATCAATATAATAGTATAAAAATGAGTAGAGTGATTAAGCTCTCTAAAATATAGTCTTTTTTATTTATCTCTGGTACTACAGAGGGTTGATCCCACTTTGCTGGTTTTGGTCACCGGCGAAATATCCGCTTTTCGTCTTTGTTTGTCATGTTCGCCGTACTAGTTCTCTTTGAAAACCACTGAATTTAGAGCGCCTTTCCACGCGATGACCAACCTTGCCGATCACGGAAGCTGAATTAACTCCACGGTCTTTATCTGTTTGGCGTGTGTCATCCATGCACCACCACCACCACCTCCCTCTCATTGGAGCGCCTTCGTACCTCCATGACAAGGCTAGGAGGACCTCCTCTCCATTTTGACCATTGGTTCTTTTTCTAGTGTGGTTGAAGGTCCTAGGGTTCTCATTTTGTCTCTCCTGATTGATTTTCTTCTTTGGCAACGAAACTGTTTGGACCTATAGTCTGGAACTCCTACTATTACCTTTAAAAAACTACATGGAAAAAATTATCTGTATTGGGCAGTTTCATATTAACTTTGGTTCCCTTGCTAAGGTTTCCATGATCATCTTGAACAAGACGGGAGTCATGTGCATTACTATTGCAATTTGTGGAACCACAATTATTGGGTAATCTTAGATTGTTTAAAATGTGTAACTCCTTTGAAAAAAGGCTCAAAATATTTTTTCAAATAATATTCAACATCTCTATGACTCGACCAACAGGCTTACTTCTCTTGAACAAATAGACCACGAGATGGTGTTTTTTTATGAGCGAAGCATGATCTACGATTGAAGAATTACAAATGTTCGTGGAAGGTTGTGTTATTATACGAGATCAAGAAGAAGCTAAATTCTATTTGGTGATGATCCTCTATGTCATATATCAAAATTTGAACATGTTAGAGATCGACTTTTAACTTGTCACGAAGATCCATCCATCGAAAGCTTGACAATATATCTTCTTTGTCTTAACACTCTATAGCAAGAATGCTGAGTCGGTGGAATCTTCTGTCATGGTTTCCATACGTGGAAGAGGAGGACGCAATGCTAGAGGAGAACTTGGTGGCAAGGGACGTCCTCAATGCACATATCGTCAAAGTGTGGGTCACATTCAAAAGAACTCCTTTTCAAACGACTTTCCTGACACAATAGCCAATATCTCTAAAACTGAAGTTGTTAAACCCAAATTCTTTGATGAGGAATACAAAGAATATGAGGTTGAAATCTAATAACTAGGCATAATTATTTTGCAAATCTTTGCTTGTCAACGGTTTGCATTTTATAATCATTGGAAAGTCAAAACACATGGATACTTGACTCTGGTGCTTATGACCACTTTTCTAGTAGTACCTCTGTGTTCTTTATCCCTTTTCCAAAAAATTCTCATTTCATAACCTTTATCCCTTTTCCAAAAAATTCTCATTTCATAACCTTAGCCGATGGTTCTAAGTTTCCTCTTAGGAGTTGGTCAAGTTTTCCCTTCTCTTACCTAAATTCTAAAATTTGTTCTTTTTCTTCTCTTTTATCTTCTCAATCTTATTTGGCTTAATTGATAATTTGGTCCATATCGGAAGTTTCACATCTACTAGAGATAAAATAATTTTATCCTCTCAATCTTATTTGGCTTAATTGATAATGTTGTGTTTGGATTGGGGTGTGGATTTGGAAGAGTGAATTTGCATTGATTTGAGTTGATTTGTAGGTAAAGATGTGATTGTTTAGATTAAAGGAAAGATGGTATGATTTGAGTGGATACGAGTGAAAAGTTTATAAAAGTTTGTGTATGATGTGATTGATAAAATTTATTAAATTATCATTTTTAATAGAATAAATTATACGATTACCATTTTACCCTTTAATGTAAATAGAAGAAATGATATTCAAATAAAATTAAAAATGTTATTTAAAATTACAAAAATATAATTTATTCATATTACAATTAATAACTTAAAATTATTATTATTATTCTCAATTATCACTTGAAATAATTTATAATATAGACAGTTTAATTTTAGCTCCACATTTATTTAAATACTTTTATTTTATAGAATTAATTTATTTACAAAAGATATTTATTTGAATAATAATAACATTATTATTATTATTATATAATACTAATTATTATAATAATTAAAATTATATATTTAATAATATACAGTGTTATTAATATTCATATAATTAAATATAAGTAAATTAAATTGTTAAAAGAGAGGGACAATAAAGTAATTTTAATACGATGATCTGACTTTCCTTGCACATCTCTTCATTTTATAGAGTGCCATATTTTACAACTCACCTGCAAATTCACACTATCAAATCGGCGTAAACAAGTAGATCAAAACACATTTTCAAGTCATTTTCCATCCGCATGAATAGTACTCATGCGGATCCAAACACAACATAAAAGTTGGTTTTGGAGGATTGAGATAGGCTTAAAGATTACTTCTTAACATGATATTAGAGCCATGGATTAGAGTTTATCCTAACAAAGTTTGTTGTTTGTTGGGTCTATTGTTTCACCCGCTATCGAGTCACTTTCGACCACCCATTAATGTCTAATCTCACGCTTAAGATGTATATGCCTCAACGTAAGGGGGTGTATTGAAAGTCTCACATCGATTATAGATAAAGCCAATATACAGTATATAAGTGGGTGCAAATAAGGTCCACTTCTTAGTCGTCCCTATTTTTAGTCTTATATTTAACTTTGGTCCCTATATTTTTGGGTTAAATATGTTTTTGGTCCCTTAACTTTCAATGAAAATTAGAATTAGTTCTTTTTCGAAACTTTGAACTAATTTAGTCCCTCATCTTTAGAAATGCGTAATTTGACGTTTCAAGCATATTGCATGGTAGTATTTGAGTTATTTAGTTTGATACATTTTCGCTTCAATATTAATTCAAATACTATCATGAAACACGTTTCAAACGTCAAATAAACTTAACAAAATTTGGTTAAAATGATTAAATTCACGCATTTCTAAAGTTACAAGACTAAATTGAGTCAAAATTTTGAAGAGGGACTAATTCCAATTTTCACTAAAAGTTAAGGGACCAAAAACATATTTAACCCTATTTTTTTTATTCAATTGAGTCCCTATATTTTTTTAAATAGAGTGAATTTGGTTCCTTTTGTTAATTGGGTGTTAATGCTGTTGAAAAGGTGTCATTTGTCAAACTCTGTAGAAGGTGTCACGTGTCAAGATTTGGAACATGTCACTTGTTAAAATTTGGAACGTGTCACGTGTTGAACAAGAGGGGTCCTAAGGTAGAAGATGACCCTTATTTTGACACGTGACACCTTTCGTGCAACATTAATGTCAATTAAATAAAAGAGACCAAATTGTGTCTATTTAAAATATATTGGAACTCAATTGTGTAATATATATATATATATATATATATATATATATATATATATATATATATATATATTTTCTCAAACAAATCACCATATGCTTGGTTTGAAAAAGTTGTCTACCTTGTTCAAACCTTTGGGCTAAAACCTTGTGAAGCAAATCATTTAATCATTTACTATCACACCTTTGCTTGGAAAATGTGTCTACTTAATAGTATATGTTAATGATATAGTCATTACAGAGGATGATGCTAATCAAATATCTCAGCTAAACGAGTACTTGTGTAAATATTTTTAAACAAAGGATCTTGGAAGCTAGGTATGCTAGGTATTGAAATAGCTTAGTCAAAAGATGTTATAATCTCTTAAAAGAAATATGAGACAATATGATTCAATCTTTTCACCCATCGATTGATGAGATCAACATTGTGTTTCACTTGAACACTTGTATTTGCCCCTTTCCTCCTCAACATTACTCCTCATCGTGCAAGTCTGGACCTTATCTTGGCTTTTGCTTCGTTTTCCTTTTGTTCAACTTGCATTGGCCTTTCCTTCTCCAAACTGCCTAAAGATGTTATTTGTTAAGATCTAGCCACCATTTTGTGTTGTAGACTCTGTTTTCTTATCTTTGTTTCTAAACCTTGGGATGTTCATATTCATCTTTTCATAACCGAACATGGTAGTGTTTAGTTCCTTCTTTAACTTCCTTTTGTTACCCACCTTGTGAATCTCACAAAAGTGAACTTGTTTTTCCATTTATCTAGTTTCTTCTCAATTAATATATTTTAGACTCTTCTTCACCTTGGGAAAATCTCCCACAGATCTATTTTCATGTATCTCTCTAGTATTTTAGAGAAGAAAAACATGGTTGTGTCCCTAGAAATATTCCCGTATAACCGTCCTTATCCTTTCTGTCATAACTTTTCTTTAACTTCAGCTAGCCACCTACAACTCTCTTCTCTTGCTCTCACTCTTCTCTCGCTCGTCCCTGTTACAATTTATGAAAACATAGCAATTGTTGAAAAATTTGCTATGTCATAGGACACTTGATTTCCAGGATTAAAATGATTGTGAGAGTGCACGTTTAAAAACTAAAATGGATAATTTTTAAGATATACAAACCAAAACGTAAAAATTGTGTACAATTGATTAGGATATCTCTAAATCTCATTATATTCAAATCAACAAAACCGAAACTTGAAATCAATATTCCTTGTGCAATTGTGTTGTTTTACAAATCAATTTTTTGTTCTTAGATATACGTTTAAAAAGTAATTATTTTCTAGTAGGTCGATTTAAATGCATGCTACATTATAAACGAAGGTATATCAATAACCATAATTTTCTTTATTAGGTAGGATAGATTACACATTGAGTCGCAAATCCAGTGCTATAGACAAATAGTTGATTTCTAATTTTTTTAATAATTTGTCTATCACACTTTTCACAAGTATTGTATTAATTTTTGTTTCATACATTATCACAAAAAGTGAGGCGTTGTGTTAAAAACCCCTTTACACCTATCCATCATAGAAAATATTATGTTTTGTGAAAGACATTAACGAAACATTTTACATTTTGAAGGAGTACATTATTATTTCAAGACAAATCCGATCACAAATAATTTTGTTTCTTATTTAGAAACAAAACTGAAAGATAAATGTATGATCGAATTTAGAAAGTTATATATCATTGTGCAATGTAAAAGAAGAATGACATTGCATAATCAACAGCAAACGAAGGACGAACATTGACAAAAAAATTACCAATTTGAATATATTAAATTGGTTTATTTTCTAACAAAATATTACACTCTTTAAAAAAGTAACATCAAGTAACAAAATTGTTTTTTCAAAAAAATTAATATAAAGATATTAAGTAGTCTTATTTTCTAAGCAGGATAACTATGTTGTCTCTTATTTCTACGTTGTGTCATCTTTTTTGTTCTAACTTACTTGTTGACTCCAGTTTCAACGCTAAGGGACAATACACTCATGAAACAGTGCTGCTGATTCAAATTATGCAAGCATAAAAGAAATAAATAAGTAAAATATAAACGCACCCCCCTCACACATGAGGCAATCTCAAATTCCATGGTGGTGTTGTCATTTTCACAATAGAGGGTGTTTTATTCTTCTTTAAGAAATTTAGCCACACATAGTGAGTGAGAAGGAACAAAAGATAAGTAGACGAGCTAGTGGCGCATAGGCCACAGAGATCGAAAGGGACAAAGGAATAGCTACTTGAACTTTCTTATACTGCTAACTTCAACTTGGTTTCGCAAAGGACATAAACTTACACAATATTGTTATGAAAGGATACCATCGTGTATAACCTGGTAAGAGATAGAGACAAAGGAAGCTGCACAAAGTTTAAATTCGATAGAAAAGTCTAAATTATAGGTTTAATTACTCTTTTAGTACTGGTTTTTCTTCAAAAATATTAAGTTAGTCTTTCAATTTTTTTTAGTTTCAATTTAGTATCGACTTTTAAAAAATTAACACAATTTGGTTATTTTTGTTAAATTTTTTAAAATAAATCAAGTTTTTTCATCAAGATTGAAGTTGTTAATAAAGATGATTTGTTTTGTTTGTGTAATTAACATAATCTTAGTATCAATTTTGATAAAATATTTTTTATTCACTCCAAGAAATTTAACAAAAAAAATCAAATTATATCAATTTTTAAAAAATTGGGATCAGATTGAAACTAAAATAAATTGGAGGACCAACTTAACAATTTTTCAAAAAAGTAAGATTCAAAAGAATAATTAAACCTAAATTTTAATACCGATTTATGTTTACAAAATTTACAAAATCAATTTATGAAGTAAATACTTTCTCTTTACTTGTATACTTTGTTTTCTAACCATATCCATATCATGAAATTGTTCACAATAAAGAAATATACTAAGTGGTATAGCTTTATAAAATATTAATTAATTGCATTTATGTCCTTTGTTTTTTTTTTTTTTAAATAACTACTCATTGGTATTATGAAATAAAAGAGTTATTATAACACCAACAGAAAAGTAATGAAAATAGTATGATTAATAATGTCACGAGATTGGTGGTATAGCTAGTCATGGCCTTAAGATCATTCCGTATATAAAACATTTAAACAACCTTCAAAAGAGTTTGGCAGACTTTTTTGTAATTGGTGTCCATTGTAACTTGAATTTGTAAAAAAGGGTCTCTCAAATTTTTTTTTTTGCGAAAAAAGTCAAGTTGTTATGGGACAAGACGACATTAAAGGTGAAGTCATCCTCCCTTCAACCGATTTCATTTTTCTTTTTAAAAGTAATGTTGTGAGAGCGAAAGCCAGTTTCTTTATATAAAGGATTGAAGTCGTCATACAAGCCAACGATTTCTTATACTACTTAATTAAAGAGTACCACTTGGTGGTGATGCCAAATGTTGCAAATTTAGGGTATATATCCATTATCAATTCTGAACACCTTTTTAAAGGACCATCCTCAAGTTCACGTAATTTTTGTACATGTGTCTGTGCCACCACAACAAAAAAACAGTTTCCAAAACCCCACTTCCATGTTTGCATAATTGCATTAATCATTATTAAAACACTCATTAGCCATTGCTTGCATACTACGGTTGGATAAATCTTTGAGGGTAAATATGAGTATCAAGTTTCGCATAACAAGACTTTGTCTTAGATCATTGACAGTTAACTGTCAAATTGTGTTGTTCCATGTGCATAAAATCCAAAATATGATCTATATATGGCGCACATGCTTTCTTCCGAGACTCATATAGCTCGCATATTTTTGGCTTTTTAGCATATTGTTCTTCTCTCTTTCCATAAGATTGAAGTCGTCACCCAAGCCTGCGGTTACTTATTAACCGAAACCGGTGTATATAAGGATAGTCTTCGTTAGCAATTAAATGAAACTATCAGAAATTGATTTTCACTCTGACGATATCATTTTGTTTTAAAAAAAGAATGAAACCGGTCAGGTATGAACGATTTCACTTTTAATGTCATTCTCCCCACGACGAGTTGATCCTGTTTCAAAAAAAAATTCAACATATCTTATTTTATAAATTAATAGTCAAAACGACCCAAAAATAAAAAAAGCTGAGTTTGACATTTTACTAGCTGTGACCTAGCTCGACTTGAAATGATGATGCATTTTATAAAATGTGAGTGATCCTAGACAGAAAAATGGTGAATTGGATAATCTGTAAGGTTGCATTAAGCTCCAAAAAATTAGAATATTATCTATACCTTTATTACAACTTTTAGAGTAAACAATTGTTTTTGGACACATGTATATGAGTTGCCAGAGGTAATAAAATAAAATGTAAATAGGCCTCAATCATAATAGTGGTCCTGACTATGTCCCTTAAAAGAAAAACCTTTGTTCTTGTTTTTGGGATTCGTGAGATATTAGATACCACTGATCTCTCTAGTTCCTTTCAGGTTTCATCAATGTAATGCCCGAGCTTCAAATTTCAATTAAAGATGATAAATAAATTTATTTTTATAAAGTGTCTGAACACGTTTTAATTTTTATAAGAACATATTGTAATGACTAAGCACAAATGGAAACATAAACAATATCTAAAAACGTCATTATCATTAGGTTTCTTATCCTGAGACTTGTTTAGAAATACCGAAAGTATAATTCAATTTATTTTTATGTAACTAATAAAATACAAAAAGAAATCTATTTATTTATATTGTGCGTCAGATTGATTTTTATTTATTTTTATATTCTTGTTGTCTAATGTAAAAAAAATAAAAATAAAAACAAATATCCGTATAAATATTTTTCTAAGGATGAAATCTTCAATTTAGTGTAAACAATTTATTTTCTTATTTTATTTTTAATACTATTTAAAAATTAGTATAAATTTAAAAAGAATAATGTCAATGTAAAAACGAATAAGGGGGAGAAAAAAAATAAAAAAACAAATAAATTGTCCCTTGAAAGAGAGTTACATCTAAATTTAACCAAAAAAACAGCAACTATTAAAAGAGGGAGAAACTACCGAATAATGGAAAGATAGTTTAAGTGAAAAAAAGAATAGTAATTGCTCATAATTTAGATATAATTAAACTCTAAATGTTTAATAATTATTTTTTTTCCTAACAACCTAACTTCAATATAACATATCTATAATCTACAACTTATAATAATATACAAGAGAGATTCTTCAGTTTGATGTTCCTAATATATTTGAAAGTTATAGTACAAAATTCAAGAAAATATATCAACGTTAAATTTAAAAGAAAAAATAACTTAAAGTAAAGTGTAGAAAAAAAATAAAAAAAAAAATGATAAACTGCTGAGGATAGTTTCACCTAGATCTAACAAAAAATAAAAGTGACCGTTAAAAGGGGAACAAAAGAAAAATACCAAATAATGGAAAGAGACTTCCATGTGAGAAAAAGATTACTCATATGTTAATATAACTAAATGACAAAAAGTTTAATAATTAAACTTTTTATTACAACTTAATTTCAATATAATATATAATATATTTAATTGGCTTATTTTATATGATAAATCCAATTACATAAAATAAAAATAATATTTACTTATGTATAAAATCATTATAAGAAACTATAATAAAAAAACATATAGATGACACAAATTTCCATCCTAGTAGAGAAAACATAGGATATTTGAAAATTTCAATTATTTGTCTATTACAATGGAAATTTCGTAAAATATATTAATATTTTCTTAGAAAGAAAAACAAAGAACTTTATCGCTTAAAAATATTTAAAAATTATTTTGCCTTCCCGTGATCTCTATCCACAAAAAGATTTATTTATTTATTTATCTTCTAGAAACAACTAATCATTTTTTACACTCTTTTTCTTTGAGCCTCGTTTTTTATTTCTTTTTTTGTTTCGATCGGATATTTCACTTATTTTTCTTTCTTTTTTTCATAACTTTCTTTCCTATACATTAAGAAGAAATAATTGTTTACCTTTAAAAATCAGAATCGCGAAGGTACCCATCCCAAACAAAAAAAAAAAAAAAAACCTTCTCCCTTTATTTTTATTAAAAGTAATGTTTTCTTTTTTTACAAGATCCAATCCATTACATTTTACACACTAATTATTTCTATATTAAAATATTTTACTTGTAAACATTTAAAAAATAAAATAAAAAAGAATTAAACGATTATGAGTATATTATAAATTTAAATAGAGGAAAAAAAAACAACAAAATAGAAGACATTAGGCAAAGAATTAGATGGTAAAACAAATTAACAATGAATAGCATCAGTGTTAAATGAGTGTTTTTTATTGCAATCCAATGCTTTATCCTATTCTAATTTGTTTTTTTTGTTGTACCTGCTCCATCTTCCAAACTCTAATCTTATTATTTATTTTCCATGGAAATGTCAAGTAGCTGGTGACTGTGTAATTGCACCCACCATCTTTAGTGCCACACAAGGTTGATCAGTGGGTACCTGAAATTAAAAACCAGTGTACTCTTTATCAGACAAAATAAGTGAAGCACATAGACACAAATCTGGTTTTTTCAGAAGAGACAATTTCATTGGATCTCATAACTCAACAATCTGACACCAATGTTTCCCACAAAAAGTTGTAATAAAATAGTCACCATCCCATTTAATCTCATTCTGAACTTTCATAAATGTCTGCTACTAATTCAACTGAAATCTTTCTCATTTTTATAACTCTTTTTAATCAAACATTTTGGGTTTCGTAAAAAATATTATATTCATCTTTCAAGTTTCATGCATGTAGATTATGAAAAATCTATTGAAAGAAAAATATTACTATATTCCAACTAAAATGTCCTTATTTAATACTAGTAACCAAATATTGAATAAAATTATATTTTAAAAAAAATATTAATCACTAATTACAATTTAAATTTTCAAAACATTGATTACTTTTTTAAAATTATATTTAGTATCATTATATAATTTGATATCTCACCTAAATTGGTACCTCTAAAACCCAATTATCATTTATTATTACTTTAAAATATTATTAAAAGGCAAATATCAATTACTTTACAAATAGAAAATACTAAAATATGTAAAGCTAAAGATAAGAAAGAAAAGTTTGATGTAGTTTGTTAATATGGCCATATCTTGTAGTATTAATTAAATTCTCTTTCTCTTTTACCTTCTCGGTTTTAATATAAGTTAGTGATCACTTTATATATAACACATTTTATAATTTATATGAACTATAATTTTTTGAACTACTACTTTGTTGATTTTGTTTATACATAATAGTTGTTAAAGTTCTTTCAAAAACTTAGGAAAGCATTTAATTTTTTTATTTGTAATGTAATTTTAAATAAGTGATCCATTATAACTTATTTTTTTATTTAATATTCAAATAACTTGCAAAACGTCATAAAATAGAAACGAGAAACATAATTAGGAAAAAAATTATATTATCTTGATATTTTAAAAATGATACACAAAAAATACTTCTTTATTAAAAAGGCAATGATAAAGAAACAGAAAGTATAAAATATATTTCAAAAAACATTACTGATTTATATTAAGAATTTTCCAATAAAAGAAACACTTCGATACTTTTCTCGAGAAGATATAAATGAAAGAGAATATTAATTACTCTTTTATCATTTATAATTATAATTTTCACCTTATGTTTAATATATATATATATATATATATATATATATATTTCTTGTGATATAAAAATAAAAAATAAAAAACTACAAATATTTTGTCAAAGATACTTTTTAATTAAAAATTCAGCAAAATCAACTTAATTTAAGTGCTTTATATCAAGTACATGTGAGAGAATTTTCTTTTCTATTTTCTCTCAAGAATAAATGCTTAAGATCTATACTGGTATCAGGAAAAGGAAAATTAATGCTTCATTGATTGTGTAAACTAGCAATTAATAGGACAGTTTTTTTAACCAAAACATCAAACGAAAAGGTATGGAAGGTAACCTTTTAAAGCACAGAAAAGAATAGAAACTAAAAATGTTAATTTTTGAAAATAACAAAGACAGATTAAGTAACAAAAACATTAATTTTGGGAAATTTTGATTGTTTTTTCAATGAGATCGTGTTTCTAAGGAAAGTAAAGCAAAAGCATAAGAAAGATAATACCTCAATTTTCTGACATCACACACGTGAAAACTAAAAGATTTTTTTAAAAGATAAAGAAAGAAAGAAGAATAAGGAATCTTTGAAAGCAAATTTATTGTGTTGACAGCTACAGATGAATTGATTCTTAGAAAAATGTGATCCTAAGATGATTCTCATTGAAAGCAAAGGAAGCTACTTTAAAAAAAAAAAAAAAAAAAAAAAAAAAAATTTTAAAAAAAAAAAAAAAAAAAAAAAACACATTCTTCAAGTAAATTAGGGTTTCACATTTCCAATTTTATGTACAAAAACATGACACATTGACTTTTACTAATTTTTGCTATGATTATATATGTATATATATATATGATTAAAATAAATTATTAATTCCAATAAATCGTACTTTGATTTTCTTACATAAAATGCCATATTGTTTTCAAAATAAAATTTGAGCAACGAAAGTTATGGTAAATTAAAATGATAACTTTTATTAGTCAATGTATTACTTCATCACTCGGTAAATAATTTGTAAACATGATATATAACTATTTTTGGTAGTGAAAATCGAAGTGAACCTCTAGTATTGCTAGGAAATGGATTTTAGACTTTATAGTTAGTTAGTTAGTTTCTTTTCATATTAATTTTTCCATTTAACTTCACTCGAATTTTGGTTCTTTAGGAATTAACTATGTCCTAACAATGAAGTCCAAGATGAATAAGAGTTCAAAAAAAAACTAATACTTGAAGAAACTACAAAAACTAAAATTCATATAAAAAACTCCAAGCAGCATTTTCCTTGTATTATATATTTACGTCAATCACAAAGAAGATAAAGTATAATTAATTAAAAGAAAAAATTAAAACAATTTTAATTAAAAAACTTTCTGCAAAACTTGTTTTTTTTTCAGAAATATTTATGAAAAAGTATGGAGAAGATAATTGTGGTTGACTTACAAAATGGCCAGCTTTGAGGATCCAATAGAAGAATAGATTTTTATATGATTGAACAAAGCCTTTGGTTGTTGATTTGTCACTTCCACAGTAGAGGGGTGTTCTATCTTTGGCCAAGAAATTTTTAAGCCCTTCCCACCTATAACAAAAACATTGATCAAAGAAAGAAAAAAAACATTAAAAAACTTTGATGTTTGTTATGAATCTTAACAATCTTGAAGGCTAAATAAGAAGAAAAAAATATGCATATACTTCAGTTTATGAACCCAAGCATCAGTCCCTTTGGTTGAACAAATCAGATCAACCTGTAATAATGAGACACAATATGATGATAACTATATTAAAACATAAAAAGTAGCACATGATTTGGATAAACTTCAAAGATAAAACAAAGTCGCTGAAACAATCATATACAATAATCTGATTAATTTGGAACAAGTGTTAAATTAAATAATTAGGGTGACCTGTTTTTATATATAATCTAATCATGAACATCATTAATTGTTATTAATTATCATAGAAACTATCAATGAAAGTTTTGGAAAGGGGCCTTACTTGTCCATTGTACACTGTCACGTTGACCCCTTTGGCAAGCAGTTCATCAACCTTGAGATTTTAAATCAAAGAACAGTGAATATTCAGGAAAGAAAAAGAAAAATTGTTACCAAACTTTAAACTTAATTTAAACCTACAAAACTATATTATAAAGTAGGTTTGTTTTCTTTATATTCTGTAAATTGGACTCATTGACTTCATTACTAGTCATCACTTAAAAAAACCTTAATTCAACACCAAATAATTAAATTATAACTTAAAATTTACACTCATTTATATAATGTGAATTAAACTAATCATTTATATACTGTGAATTGGACTAATTAGTCTCTTTACTGTTTGATGTAAGATCTCAAACCCTACATGATAATCATAAGAGGGAAGAACTCAAGAAATTAAGCTTACCAGAAAGGTTGATTTTATGCTCAAATGGACTATTTATGGTACGATTGTGAACATGATAACATCTAATTGTATTATTGAAGGTTAAAACCATAGTTCTCTGCATGTTTTAATGCTTATATTTTCTTCTTACCTCATTGATTCTTGGTTTCATGAAATCACCTGAAAGGAAATCGAAAACTTCACCAGATTGCCCTCCCCATCTGTCAGCACAGAAGCTAAGTGAGTGATCAATTTGATTGGTTTGAAGTGAAATTTGGAGAACCCTTTTTGTTCTCAAAGAACTAAAGACTTACGTAACATTCTCTGGGATGATCTTTAACTTTTTCTTTATGACACCGTTTAGTAATGTATCAAGATCAACTTCACCACCAGGAGTTCTTGACCTTGACCTCAAGGAAGTGAGATACCTGGAGTACCTCTTCATTGATATTTTTTTATATAACCCTAATTCCAATGTTGCAACATCATCACTTCCTGCATCCTCCAATAAATTGTAGAAGTCCTGAAGTGAACAAAAAGTTATAGAATTTCTTAGGAGTAATGGCAAGAAGAGAATAAAGCACAATGTGGGTCAGACAGGGAACAAGGATAAATAAAATGTTGAATGAAGACATCATGGTACCACATGGTTGCTCTCGATGGAAATCACAGATTCAAGTTCACTCCATGAGTCGGTGGCTTCGACAAATTTACCATCCTCAAGTTGTTGCTTGATCCTCTCAGCAATACTGATCTCTAAAATGGGTTTGTTAGATAACACAGAAAATGACCATTCCATAGAATGTTACTTAGTTTCCATTTTTCTTTTGTTATCTGTGTCATTCATGTTTGTTTCTACTTGAGAAGATGGAAAACTGATTTTACCTGTTTGATTTTTGCAGGCCAGTATCGTCAAGTCGTGAGAGGTCTTTAAGGAGAGGACCCCATGAGAACTGCAATTGCAATATTGAATTCAATATTGAAAACTTTGAAAGTTCAACAAAAACTGGTGGACAGATAAATTCTATTTATTGTGAGTACCACAAAATCTTCAGGGGAGATCCAACTGTCTCCTAATGCCACACCTAAACAAAAGGAAAATAGTTACCCCAAATCATCAATTTCTTGGACTTCTTCTGTTCTAATATTGTTTATAAGAGAAATTCACTCTTAATCCAAGTAACAAGTAAAGACTGTTTTCAATTATCATAAATTGAAAACAAAGCCACCAACACAGTGAGCTGTAAAGTTGGTAAATAACCTTTCTCCTTATGTAAATGATCAGACAAAAACTGTTTTTGGTTAGTCCAAAAACACCAATTAGAATCTGATCTTACAGATGCACATAATTGAAGAGAAGATTACCTCCAAGTCTAAGCTTCAATTTCCCAGCTTCTATAGCTTTCACAGCAGATAAACCGAGAGTGACAGCAAATTTGCCACCATATGACTCTGCCACGATGAACAGAGGGCTCTTCTGCAGTTTCTCATCCCTGTTGAACAATTCAATCAACAATGTAGTCAAGTCGGTGGCTGCTTCATCATCTGTTTTCACAAACAGTTTTTTGTCCTCCACAAAACTGTACCCGGTTCCAACTGGATTGTCCTATATGGTTCACATCACCAGAAGCATTAAATTGAGTTAACACAATCGAGAGCCACCGAGTAAAAAGGTTCATAGAAACTCTTTTCACGATCATTACCACAAACAGTAGATCTGCTTTTTTCAACCATGTGGAATTCCGTGGCTTCAATTCTGTGTTCAAAGGCCCAACCTCCTCAAAATTTCCAATTCCAACCCCTGAAGCACCCTGCTCAATGTTTGAAAACCTCAAAATCATGTTTTTGCTCATATCACACAACCAAATTCAGTAACACTTACAGGTCCTCCTTGCAACCACAGAACAATTGGCCATGGCTTCGAGGGATCTTCCACTCTATAGGGACTTCTGTAAAGCCACCAAAACATGTGTGCTTCTGTGATGACAACAACAACAACACAACAAGGCAAAACAATTTACAACTATCAATTCAATATCACTCTAAACTCCTTTCTCCACACACACACACACTCTAAATATCAACAGCAACAACCCAAAACAGCTCCACTACATGAAAACACAAAAAATAAAACAAAATTGTTTTGTGATAGTGTTATCATTTGGTGTGTCCCAATGAATTAAGATTGGTAAATTTGAAGCAGTGGCTTACTGGGTCTGACTTGAACGTATCCCCATTCCTCTGATCCATCTTGGGTTTTGAAAGCTGCAACCTTTCCTCCGTGAAAGAGCAAAGCAATGAACAGGAAAATGCATAGTAAATGAGGGAGCTTTTCCATTTGGAGAAAAGAAAAGGAAGCAGAATAAGGTATGAGAGGCAGAGAAAGAAAGAAAGAGTGAAGTGAAGCAAAGGATTCGGCAATTTATTTATACAACCTAAGTGGTTAGTCAAAGATGGTTGATTTGGAAGAAAGAAGCGTGTTTTGTCATGTCAGTGTCTATCTCCAACAGAAAACAGAAGGTGTGAGAGTCTTACGTATGCATCACGATTAAAAAGTGGGTTAAATCTCAAATGTTACAACAACAAAAACAACAACATCATAGGGGAGTTCACTCTTTTCCAGGTAAAACTATGCTATCCTTAAAAGCAAGGTTACACTGTGTTCTTCTGAAACAAGTTTGCCAGAGTATGTATAACTGCAACCCATTGTAGGGCCATTAAGAGGATATTTAAGAGATTGAGTTAGAAAAAGAAACCATCAGAAAAAACCTCTTTTTGGGGGGTTTATGGAAGGTAAGAGAACATATTGAAAGTAATAAATGCTATGAAAAAATGAACAGAAAAAGATAAATATGATTAAAGAATGAAAATGAAAAAAATAACTTACATTAAGATATGTTATAACATGAGAATTTAAATATATCCAGTTTGATGTATTTAGTTATTATGCTTTCTATTAAATAAAAATTATATTTCTTCCATCCCACACCAAGTTGTTAATTAAATTAATCTTTTAAAGTAATATTAGTTAATTCGTAAAACTAATATCCTCTTTTATTTATTAATTAGTAGAGTTTTTCAGTCTTTTGTGAAAAAAGGTTAAGCGATACTTTTTAATATAATTTTAGAAGTAAGTTTGTACAAAGTTTAATAAAAATGCAGACGGTCATGAATGATTTATTCTTGATTTTGTTATAAATTTAAGAAAGTTTTGCTATTCTTAGTGAAGAGAGAGAATTATTTCAAATCAAAATGAGATTAAAACATTGAACTCCATAAACAGTTGCCTAAATTTGCGATATGGATAATTATAGGAAGGTTTTTATTATATAGAAAATTACTTATTTTCAACTAAAAATCGCAATAAAATATTGAACTCCATTAGCATTTTTCTAAAACTGTATGAAGAATTTTGAGTAGGTTGATGATCACGATATGGAATTATCAAGAAAACTATCCAGAAATATTATTTTGATGAGCAGATCAGATTTTCTAGCTAGACGAATCTTTCAAATTAAGTTCTTCTCTTACTTTTATTTAAAAAAACAAACTACTTTTTTAAATTTAAAAGTATGGATTCCATTTAAAGTAGTTAATGTGCGTAACTCGTTAACACACAAATAATGACGAAACAAACTGCTCCACAAAATTGTTTTTATTTTCATAATTTAGTTAAGGGGTTTAGAATTTGAATATATGTGACGACCAAATTTTATTTTATATATTTTTTTATTATATATATATATATATATATATATTATATTTTATATTATATTTATACAAAAATTTAATATATAATTTTATAATAACATATAACATAATTAAAATATTTACATGTACATATATTTATATATCTTACCGTACTGTATGTGTCTTAAATTTACATCATTTGGTACATATTATATTTTCTATACTAGAAGAAGAATAAATATTATTATTTACAGTTTCTCCCTTGTAGGTTAACCTTTAAACATGTGGAGGAAAACAGTTATGGATAGGATTCACTTCGATTATTGGGGGTAAATAAAAAGTGACTTCAATCTATCCCTCCAAGATAATCGGTGCATTTGGAGCATTTAGGAATGTGATAGTAGAATCTTCAGTTCCTTGATTAATTTTGTAGTAACTAGTAAGGATAACCAAGTGTCATCATGACCAACAAAGTAACTCAAGAACATCTCATTTTGAATACTAACTATTCATTTAAATCTTCAAGATTATATCTTCAACTACAAAAATCATATTTTTATTTATCATAAATTTTATTTTGATGTTAAATCATATAATTATAGAATTAATGCATAACTAAAAATAAATAAAGAGGACTAGTACGTGATTGAAAATCAATATAAATAAATAAAAGAGGATAATATAAATTGAATAAATAGGACTAATGCATAACTAAAATGAATATAAATAAATAAATAAGAACGAGAACTAAATATAAGTTAGAATGAGGTTAAGACACCTCACTTAAAGTAAATATAAAAATAAAAATAATTATAAAGAGATAAAAAAATAATAAAAATAAAAAGATAAAATGATAAATATCTCCTTCCCTTACCTTATTTATTGTGAAAGATATATTAAGATTTAATTGAGACTTTAATGATATATATATATATATATATATATATATATTTATTTATTTATTTATTTATTTGTTTATACTAGATGAACTTGATGAATGAAATTAAAGCATTACACTTTTTCTATTTTTATTTTTCTTTCCACCTCGTCTACATTCCTTCACCCTTCACATATTTATATTACTCAAGTAATGATTAGTTTTAGTTTTCTTTGAACCAAATAATTTTTAACATTGTGCCAATTATATTAATAGCTAAACATTTTTCCTGATAATTTATTTTCAGATGGATGTGTATTTATTATTGTACTTTCGATGTTTACATGTTTTTATTACATATGTTTTCGTATATATGAATATATATATATATATATATATATATATATATATATATATATATATATATATATACTAATTAGATCTTTTTCTTTTTCTTTTTCTTTTGAAAATAACCTTTGAATCTGTAACATTATTTATAACTAAATCATTCACTACATATATTATTTTTATTTACATTTCTTCTATTATTATAATAAAAATGATTATTTCTAATTACATATATAAATTTTAAAGTATTTAATATATTTCTGATAAAATATTCAATTATTTGTATATTTTGAATATTTATAATCTATATTCATACGTTTATAATTTATTGTAATAGATATGTTATTATTTTTAATTATATAATACATTATTTATTGATAGTATAATTTATGGATGTTACAATATTAATGTGTGATTTTGAATAAACAATAATATATATATATATATATATATATATATATATATATATATATATATATATATATATATATATATTATTCGTACATTTTGTTATCTTTAACGTTTTTAATGTCATGTATTATTATTAAGTGATGAGGTAGCATCACATTGCTTATAGAGTAATTTATAATAAAAAGAAAGGTATTATTATTATTATTATTATTATTATTATTATTATTATTGTTAATTTTTAAAAATGAGTCATATATACTTAATTTGAGGACATCTTTTTGAATTGGTAGAACAATTATAACTACGTATAAAAAATTGTTATTAAAAAGGAAATTTATAATCTGATAATAATATAATGTTATGAATAATGTTAGATTGTATTATAATTATATTTGTTTGTAACTTGAATTTGGTATTACCTGGTTTTACAAGTTTGTGCTCAATAATTTCACACTTTTATTTTATTAATATCTTATCTCTAAAATTACTATTTTACTTTTAAACATCCTAAACCTAATAATTTTAGCAAAACTCTTTAGCAATTTCTTTTTTTCCTTTCTCTCTTTATACATAATATATATCACAATTAGAGATAACAATAAGTCTCTATAGACATAGATAGTAGTTTCTCTTTGTCCAACCCGTAATAAAGTAAACTCACAAATATTTGTGGTAACTATAAATATATTAAAAAAAATTAAAAAATTATAGAAAAAGAAAGAAAACCTAGAAAAAGGAGAAATACGCGGACTTTGGATAAAAATTTAAAGTATCATTAACCTATTCGACGTTAATTTTATCCACAAATATTTATAGACACAAATATTTTTGTTATTCTTAATCACAATCATCTTTAAACTTCTTACGTACTATAAATAATAAAATAGATTAGGTTTAATGAATCAACTTGTCTGACCTCTAAAATAATCAACTTAAAATTATCCCTAAATAATCGATATATAATGAGAGAATAATACTACTGTAATTTTAATTTTTAAAACTAAATTCTTTAATTCCCTCCTCTCTAATACAAAAGGGATTATTAAATATATTTGTTATTTATAAAATAAAATAATCAATGATGATTTAATAAAAAAAATAATACAAAGAAACATTAGTCATAATCTTTCTCTTGACCCAAATAACTAAACTTTCATTTTTTCTCTCTCTTTTTCAGACTCATTATCTCAAATTTTTAGAAAACACACACAAATAATACTTTTTTTTCCTTTTTGTCATGAATTGATTTTGTCTATGTTTTTCTTGGTTTCTCTTTTGGCTAATGACGTGATGTTGGAGAATTTCAGTAGAGAAAAATTGAGCAACAGCAACATCAATGGTAAACAAGTATTTTTAGAATGAATTTAAAATAAAATAATTGAGAAAGATGAAAAAGAAAAGGAAAAATGTATATAATAAAAATATAATATAAATAGAAAAAAATAAATGTTAATGATTACAAATAAGTTGGACGGCGAGCCTAACCTATGTATGCAGAAGAGCATCCATGAAAAGATGGACTCCAATACTTTATTTCTTTTGTAATCATAACAACCAAGAAATTTAACTTTGAAAAGGAAGACAAAAAGAAAAATTGTTGTGATGAAAGGGAGAGTCACTTTGGTTTGTTCGTCAATTATTATTTTCTCCATAAATTAACCATGTTGTGAATTAATAGCATAGCTGTCATTTTGGTTTGGGTAGCTTCTTCACTTACACTGCCATGTAATGTCTAAAAAAAGATAACTACTTTAAAAAAAAATGTTACATTTAATATAAAAATATGTAATCTCTCCTTAAAAACCACGAACTAAATATAAATATTTTCATATATATATATATATATATATATATATATATATATATATATATTTTTATTTTTATATATATATATATATTTGTATTCCTAAATTTAAATTTAAATTTTGTTTCAATATATATTTTAGTCTTCATATTTTAAAAATAAATAAATACAGTCAATTTAATTCAATAATATTATTTTCTTCATGTGTAAATAATATTTTAAACTAACATTTGAGTTAGAATGTGTAAAATGATGTAAATAGTTCAAATGCAACCTAGAATATCATTTAACACAAAGGTTTCAACGTCATTAAGTTAAAATGATATTTATTTATTTTTGAAGTTTAGAGACAACAAAATATATCAAAGTTTAGAACAAAGACAAATTATAATTTTGTGTCTAAATTTAGAAATTAAAAACATATTTAATCACTACAAAAAAAAATATTTAATTAGAAACTGATTTTAAAAAATTAAAAATAGTTAATCATTATAGTGATCAATTTAGATACCAATTTAAAAAATTAAAAATGATTGGTTACTAAAATAGTCACTATTATAAATAAAAAATTATAATTTGCCACTAAATTAGTCACTGATAATTAGAGACTAATTTAGAAAAAAAAAATCATTTTAGTGACTAAAACCTAGGTAAGTAATTTTTAGTGACCAAATTTTTTTGGTAGTCAAAACCATGGTAGCTAATTTTAAGACTAATTTAATAATCATTTATAATTTTTTATTTATAATAATGACTATTTTACTAACCAATCATTTTTAATTTTATAAATTGGTTACTATACTTACTAATAATTATTTATTACTAAAATTGTTAGTATTTAGAAATTGTCTTTCGGTGAATCATGTAAAAAAATATAAAAGTTATTTTTGAAAAAAAAAAAAACTAGTTGGGCATAAAATTATGTATGCATATATAGATATAAATTATAAAATGGTGATAGAAGAAGAAGCTTATGTTTGCTATACCTCATGCTTCTGTACCTAATTCACACATTCAGTTTTTGCTATAAATATTAACAAAAAATCACAGATCCACACAAATTCTCTTCTCATGTTCAGCTTTTGTGTTGTTGGGCTTTTGGACCTTCACGACCAGTGTTGGGCCGATTCCATTTTAACCCAATTCTAAAAGTTTGAAAAGAAATTGAAATTAAGTGGGACAATAACAAATATATCTTTTAAGTTTTCATTTTACCTCATTTTTATGTGCTTGGTCTCTCTTTTTCTTCTATTTTCTGCAACAGATTGTATTAAGACTCTTACAAACTACTATGTAATAATGGTCTTGCTTGGGATTAGGTGAACTTTTCAAAAGAACAAACTTATGAAACCATCTTTTTTGGAAGGTTGTAAAACTTTTTTCCAAAGACAAGAAATTCTGTTGTGTTTGATTGGAAATTATTGTACTTTTTGTTTTGGTTTAAAATTTGTAGAGAAATGTTCTTAACTCATGAAACAAAAAGTGATCACATTCTCTTATAGACAAAAATCTTGTTTGACCAAAAATCATTTTTGAAGCTAGTGGAAGTATGTGGCCTATGTTTATTCGTACATTTGAGGATAAGAAGGTAAAGTTCAAGGAATAATTGTAATATTGGATAAATTTTTTTCATAATAGTGATAAGATCTTAAATTTAAGAATGTTGATGCAGTTAAACAACTTTTAAATTTAAATTAACTAAAGTTAAATACACTGTTTAAATACATTACTCACCTAAAGAATATTCAGTCAAGTTACAATTTTATTTCAAAACAAAATGTTAAAAATAGAAATTTAATAAAATATGGTTCAATCTATATATTCTTTTATTATTGGTTATCTTGTCATTACTTTGAAATATAAGAGACCATTCAAACGAAATTAAAAAGATTATAAATAATAAAAAATAGAAATAATAAAAATAGAGTGAAAGTCTACAAATGATTTCATAAATTCTCTAGAACAATTTAAACTTCTATTTTAAAAAATATATAATTTTTTTATACATTACTTTTATATTTAAATATAAATTAGACAAAAGAAATGTATGATTAAAGAATCTATAAATAATTAAAAATATAATTGTTTTTTCAAAACTATATATAAAATATAATCAGAGATATCAAAAAAATTTGTACTCATGGGTATCCGTGGATAAAATCCATAATGGGTAGAAAATGAATATTGCAAATGGATACTCACGGACTAACGGGTACGAGTATTTTTAATAATCGCATGTTAGCATGGCGGGTAAGGGTATCATAGTATCCATACCCATAGATACCCATACCCGCTATACTCTAATTTAAATAAAAAAATTTTAAAAAAATATGATTAAAATATTAACATATTGATTTTGAATGAGCTATTTTTTTATCAATTAATTTTTTAAAAATTTCATTTCTTTATAAACCGTCATTCAACACTATTTAAATTAGTTATTTGGACTTTGTTTAAAATTTGTGAATGTTCTGTATTGTATTTTATTTGAATTTACTATTAAAATATGTTGTTAAATATTTTTTTTTTGTAAATACCTGTCGATACCCATGGATATTTGTGAATATTAAAAAATTATGCAGGTAACCGCATAACGGATACCCGATGGATATAAATACGGGTACGAGACAGATATTTATTTAACGGATAAGGTACAAATGAGCTACTACCCGCGGATAAGGTACGAATGAGCTACTATATGTACTCTACGCACTCCATTGATATCCTTAAATATAATATTAGTATTTATTATTTGTTCAGACCGAACAAATGTATGAGATGTAATATAGTTTAATCACGTTGTATTTTAGCTTTGAATAATGAGCCCTTCCTTTTCCCAAAGTTACTTTAATCATCTATACTAACTTTAATTTTCTTCACCAATAATGTATTGTTTTTATATGATATTAATGACCCTATTCTCACACAAACATAATGACACTAGTTGATTTAGTATTTGGAGAATATATAGTAAATGATTAAGGGGGGAACAATGAATTAATAAATTAATAACGTACATAAAGTTCATAAAGTTCATGCAGAACAAAATATCTAAGTGGAGGGTACATTGGATTATTAGGTTAAAGGATAAAAGTATATTATGATTTACTAAAATAAGATTTAAAAAAAATAAGATTTATTTAAATAATATTGAAATAAATATAATCATCTATATGTATATAGAATTAAAATAAAGTATATCAATATTTTAAAAGTAATTAAAACAAAAAAAAAATTAATAACTGAAATTTAAATATAATTCTGTTCAGTATACCACATTTTATAAAAATATATATGCCTTCAAATTTATTCATTCCATACTTAAGAAAATTTTAGTAAAACTAATTTTTCTAAATATTATAATAATTACTTTATTTTAATAAGATCACAATATATATATATATATATATATATATATATATATATATATATATATATATAAATGGACATTAGAACTTGGTGAATATATCTTTATATTCTATTCTATTTTTATGTTTTTATTTTTACTTTATTCTAATAACTACATTTTTAAACCATAAACTTCTAAAAAATATATTTTTTATTAAGAAAAAAACACAGTGATAGAAAGTGTTTTTTTTTTCTTGTTGTAATGTTTGATTGATCCCACACAATTAATTCTTACTCAGTCACATTTGTAGGTGACATTTTCAAAGGAAACTTTGATGTAGCATTATATAATATGAGTAAAAAAGTCTCAATCTCATCGCACCTAGAGTTGAATTTTAACTTTGTAAACAGTGAAATCTGAAACAGTATTAAGGAACAATTGAACTGACATTATGGCAAACACAAAAAACACAAAAAAATCAACCACTAAGGGAGAAAAGTGTATAATTTAATGCAACAAGAAATAGAACCCAATTGGAACACTATCTTATAATTATAGGTACTACAGGTAATGTCTACAAAAGTGATCAACTTTGTCACAAAAGGTAGCTATAAAAACTGCCGTCAGATCATATGATTGTGTCGTATACACACTTGAAATTTTCCTAAATTATGAACAATCTTATTGGTCGTCACCTCTCCAAAACACACGAACTCTCATAATTTCAAGAAAGACTATTATCCACACTGTTTTACTTTTTGCTATTTTTGCACTACATGATGATGAAATAATTTATAATGATATGTTAAAAAAACTTATCAATTATCACCATCAATTGTTATTCTATATATCGTAGTTCAAATACTTTTTAAAATGATAGTCAGAGTTATTTTTGTCTTAAAGAAGTTAAATGAACCAGTTTTCTGTAAGAAGAAATCAAAATATACTATATAAACTATAAAAAATAATCTCTTTGATCTAGAATATTTAAAAAAAAAATTATTGTGTTTGATCTTAAAAATTTTACCATATAAAATCATTTTCAAAATATGCTTCATTTGATTAATATTTTTTTAATGATAATATGAAGTTTCAAAAATGGATAATTTAGAAGAGAAAAATCATTGTTTAAACTAAAATGGTATAATTAAATTTACTCTTCTAACGTGTAGATGAAGTAAATTAAAGTTACAATAAATATATAATATAGATTAAGTGCACTGAACTGAACTACTTATGCACGTCCTCAAAACCTCATCTTATTGAAATTTATATTTTTTAAGATTTCTCTTTATTTTAATAAAATAGTTGTGTACTTTATTTTATTTCACACTCTCTGTTTCTTCCTCTAATACACTAAACATTTATGTAAATTATTTAAAAAATTAAAAATAGATAAAGGTATAATAGGAAAAATATAATAAATGTTGAAGTTTTAAAAAGAAAGATAAAAAAAACAAATTTTTTTCTGGAAAAAAATATAGAAAATAATAAATGGAGTATCACAAAATAAAATTGCCTCTATATAATATTTATTAAAAAAATAATAGTGTTCTAGAAGCAATTCTTCATTAAAAATTATTCTAAGCATATTAAAAGAATTATAAAAAAAATGTATTTTTGTTCCAAATGTTAAAGTTTTTCCAAATTTCAAAATATACCCATATTTAAGAAAAAGTTATATTGGAAAAAGAAATGAATGGTGGTAGCTGTAACGTGACCGACCCTTCGAAAGAACATAATCTCTCATGATCCGACGCTCCAAAAGCTACTTGACCTACCATCCTTTCATTATAACCGTTGGTGTCACCTTATATAACACAACACACTTGCTTTGTCCTTTACTTCATTCATTGTTTTGTTGACAAATCCTATGTTACCCTTTCAACTTCCCTCTTTCTCCTCCTGTGTCTTCCTCGCTATCTGCTAAATAATCTCCAACCCTAAGTTACTTCCACATTATAACAATCATCCTCCACAATGGTAATGTTCAAACATACACACATGTTTTTTCCTTGTCCACTACATATGACAGTGTCTGTGTTTGTCTTTCTCAGGAATTGATGTTGGTGCCTCCACCATGGCTGGAACAACTCTTGTCCACCACATTCTTCACCATGTGCGAAACTCACATCAACACACCCAAAAACGAATGCAACATGTATTGCCTCGATTGCAAGGATCAATCATTCTGTTTCTATTGCAAACAATCTTGGCACAAGGATCATCAAGTAATTCAAGTGGGTATTGTATTTTACTTTCTGTTCTTCATTACAGTTTCAGAAAATGGTTGAGTCTAGCAGAAGGGATTTTAGTCCTCACAATGTGATGAACCATGTTTTATCTGCAACAGTTTTATAATATCTGAGAGAAGCAAAAAATTAGTTTCTCAAGTATCAATCTTTGCATATACATTCATGCATTATATGTTTTATTAGACATTAAGAGAGTTTTAATGTTATATATAGATTGATGAAATCAACAGAATGAGAAAGATTGAATATTTTGATCTGTAAGTGTAATGCAGATAAGGAGATCTTCGTATCATGATGTTGTGAGGGTATCAGAGATTCAGAAAGTTTTGGATATCAGTGGAGTTCAGACTTATGTTATCAACAGTGCTAGAGTTATTTTTCTGAATGAGAGGCCTCAGAATCAATCAAAAACCAATAACATGGTTGGTGGTGGAAAAAACAACTCTCATTTGTGTGAAATTTGCAGAAGGAATCTCTTAGATCCTTTTCGTTTCTGTTCTTTAGGATGCAAGGTTGGTGATCTCTCATTCACTTCTTCCCTTATTCTTCACAATATCTTAATTTGTGTTCCTTTTTCAAACTATGTTGTTTCCTAGGCTGTGTTTTTTGTATGTTTGTGTTGACATACCCAGAAGAATTATGTTATTATATAATTAATAAGAGTGATTTATTTATTGTATTTATATAAATAATAATAGGTTGTAGGAACAAAGAAGAATGGGAATGCGAGTTTTGTCTTAAGCGCAAAGAAAGACGAAGAAATAGGGAGAATGCATGAAGGAATGCGAAGAAGGTTGCCATCAAAGGAAGAATTGCGTGAAGGAATCCACAAACAAGTGTACCAAAACACGTCTTCTAATTCACATATAAGGCCAACCCTACAACATGGTTGTTCAAATTCAAGGAGAAGAAAAGGGGTACCTCATAGGGCACCTTTAGGTCCATAATTGAAGTTATAGTACAATTAAGAATAATAATAACAAGTTTTAGTTTTGACAAATATTTTTATTGTTATGGATTTTCATGATTAACTAATTTCAAGCTGGATTTGTGCTCTTTATCCAGCTCATTCCTCACAAACCCATGTGGGTTGGAGTGTCCTTAAACCAAAGCTGTCTTAATGGGAAGCATTAATTTTTTAAGTACCAAAAGAGAGAGCAATGTTGATGTTACTTTTCAAGATAGCTGGCTTTGGCTGCAATAATGCTATGCTTTGCATTCATTTGAATAAATGAATGAAACATCCTAGTTGTAAATGTTCCTTGTACACATGAATGGTTTCCTTCAACAAAACCATTGCTTTGTTTTTTCCTCTCTTGTGTTCTTCCAAAATTAAATTTTCGGTTAATTAATAATTAGTGTGAGACATGCAAGAATGTGGAATTGTAACCGCCCTATTTTATGGACTTAAGGGAATTAAGAAAAACAACCAAAGGTTGGAGCTTTTAATGAATCTATACAAAACTATGTATATAATTATAGTGTGTTTTTTTATGGACTTTAAGGGAATTATAGTTTTTTTTCCCACTTTTATTTGTTCATAGCTTCTAATAACTCATAGCCAATTAATATATATGTTCAAGATGATTTGAGATATTTTCCTTTTTTTCTTTGTTTGGATAACTAATATTTAAATGACTTTTAATTTCATGAATTTTGTAAAATTTAATTTTTTTTACAAACATTTGTAAAGTAATTATCTCATAATAAACTACTTTATCTAAATGCTTGAATCGTAACATGAAAGAATACTTATATTCTTAATAAATTTACTTTAAAAAAAAAATATTATGTTAGGCATTTAATTAATCAGTGTCAAGTGAGATATCAACTATATATAGTTATTTAATAACTATGCACGTTCCATTATTTAGACCATTATCCATAAATTTGAATAATTTGGTGGGGGTTTATGGTTTCTCTTTGTATATATAACTAGTCTTTCTACCCGTGCAACGCACGGGTTTTTTTAAATGTAATATTTTTGATAATAGGAATTGATTTTGTAATATTTATTAACTTCTAAGGTTATAATATAATTTCTTTAAAAAAATGACAATAAAAGAAGACCAAATTACATACCTATAATTTGTTTTTGGTTAATCAACTTGATAACTTCCTTTGGTACACAAATTTGATTACTTCTTAAATCAGCATGATGTTCATTGTAAGTCTTGGACTTTACGCAATACATCCTGCATTGAACAACAAAATTATAACAAATATTTTAATTACAACAATAGATCATGCATCTATATTTATACAAACTTTCAAATTAAAAGAAAATCAGAAATGACATA
>Ga0214542_1001716_pt1 | contig 45273 bp, 24 predicted proteins | sample CNSS1metaG_FD_160096 | JGI IMG/M metagenome (GOLD analysis project Ga0214542, IMG submission 160096) | Root nodule microbial communities from cowpea collected in UCLA plant growth center, Los Angeles, California, USA - CNSS1 | ecosystem: Host-associated > Plants > Roots > Nodule | place: USA... | reverse complement strand
TATATATGTGTGTGTTTTTAGTTTTAAGATGTTTTTTTCACAGAATTTAAAGATGTTTTTTTTTTCTAATATAGTTTAATTATATATAATTTAAAATATTTACTTGAATTTGCAAATTAAAATTACATTTTTGAGGGGAAAAAATTCTGAATGTTATAAATCTTTTAAATGTATATTTGTGAATTTGAAAGAATTTTACTCTGAAAAAAGTACAACCAAAAGTACAAACAAATGCCCCTAAATGCTCATAGATTTCAGGGAATTAGTTATAAATGAAAAAGAATGTAGAAAGAATAAATTGTTATCTCTTATTCCTCAACTATAGATACATACATGATAAAACATATGGTGTCAGCTGAAAATGTCGGGGTTTTGTAATAAAATTAGCAGTAAAATATGTTTTTAGTTTCTTAATTTTTAATAAAAATTAGAATTATTTTTGACTTAATTTAGTTCTAAATTTTAAAAATACGTAAATTTAGTTATTTTAACCAAATTTTATTAAATTTATTTGGGATTTCAGACGCGTTTCATTATAACATTTAAACAGTTTACATAGTTTGACACATTTTCGTTTTAATATTAACTAAAAAACATCAAATAAACTTAACAAAATTTGATTAGAAAGACTAAATTCATATATTTCTAAAAATGATAGACTAATTTGGTTCAAAGTTTCAAAAAAAGATTAATTCTAATTTTCACTTAAAGTTAAGGACAAAAATATATTTTATCTTAAAAATTATATAAATACTACAATTTAATCCGTTTATGAATTTAATTTAATAAATAAATCTTTTATAATTTAAGTGAAGTTGAAGATCCTAAAAATTTTGAGAAATGAACTCTCCACACAGAGACACATGACTGGGTAAAATCCTCTTGTGTAACTTTGGCTACTGATATCTCAATTACCACTAAGACAATGCTATTTGACACTATTTTTTTTTTTTTTACTTCCATTACACACTATTTTTCATTACCTTTCTCTCTTTCTTTTTTCTTTTTCTTTGTAGATTAAAAATTCATTTTTGTTGAGATTAATTTATCTCTATAAAAGGTAGTCAAATGATAATTAATGGTGTCAAATACTTTTTTTTTTCTACTGCTAATACCAGAATTCATTTCAACTTGGAAAAGTTTATATCAAAATAGAAAAAAAAATGTGTTCATTAAGTATTTTATAGATGATATTATTAACTTCTATCTTTCATAAAATATTCAATGAATATACTATGATAAACCATTTGAAAAATATATTAAGACTCTCGATTTTTATTTATTTTCTGACAAAATTTAGTGTGGACTATTAATTTTTTTTTAAAAGATAATAATACATTAATTAATGATTAACATTAAATTATGTCAAAAAATAAATAATAAAAATAAAAAATAAAAGTCTTAGTATCATTTTGGTTAGGGATGAAATATTGGTAGAAAATGTTTATAAGTGTAAGAGAGAGAGAAAGTAAGCAAAGAATAGAAGATGAAGTAACCCTAATGTTTGGCCGGAGATGATTGTGCCACCTCTCTCTGCACTGTTTCCCAACCCTGCCATTGAGCAACCTGGCGATGTGCGACCATTTTTTGATCCCGAAGCGTTTCACCAATTGGACAAGGACGCTACAAAACCACATAAAGCGTTCACCATTTGTCCAAGCAGATGAATAAGGGACAAAAAAACACTAACAAACCTCACTAAAGACAGGACCTAAATCAATGAGGAAAATTTTCATTAAAAGCTTCATAGGCGAAACTGCAAAGAATTTAATAACAGACAGAGAAAGATAATTAAGAGAGAGAGACAGAGGTTTTGGTATATACCTGTCCTCTTCAGCACTCCACTGGCCTTTGATTATGTTTGTCATCCTCTGCTGAATTTGGCCATTGGTCTTCCTCTGCACCTGCTTCATGTTAATTAAAAACATTAACATTTCCAGTTCCAATGACTGATGAAAGATAGTGACAAAAGAAGTACCCACCTGAGGATCTGAAGTTGCACTTGGACCAGAGTGAAGGCGAGCCTTCTGGGAAAAGTCCCAGATGACCTTGTTGGGGTGACCATGCATGGATTCAACATTGTTTGGTGCATAGGCCATGGGGTAGTAGGGGTTGCCATACCCTCCCTTCAGGCACTCATTGGGGTAAGTGGGTTTGTAGCCACCTGAAGAAGGGGCTGCTGAGGACAAAGAGAATAATGGGGCAATGATGGAGGAAGAACCCTCTGCGAAAAAACTTTCAGGGTGACCATGGTTTGGCTCGTTCAGGGGATGGTGCTGCTGAAAATGGTTGAAATTGTTTTGGTACATGAAGCTGCTGTTCTCTTCTGACACATGAATCTCTGATTTGATTTCAGGGAAAATCCCAGAAAGGTAGTGCATTTTCTCAGGGAAGCTTGGACTAAACTCCATGCAAAATCTGAGAGAGGGAATGAGAGAGATTTTGTGGTTTTGTGTACGAGAAATACGGTCTCAGTTCTCTGTGTTTGTGTCTGTGAAGAAAGGGGTGGAGTCCTAGGTTCTTATTATAAAATCAAGTTTAAACAAAGGAGATTCATCTGACACGTGGCAGTTGTGATGTCAGTATCCAAGGGCTCAGATTCGTTGTTTTTGTGACTGTTCAGCTTCCACTCTGGAGTTACCAACCGAAAAAAATAAATTGTTTTTTTATTCATTTTCTGTAGTGTTTATGAACAAGAATGGAAAATGAAATGATGAGTTTGTTACAGAATTCTGTGCTTGTAGATGGTTTTGGACAAATGTTTAAAAACACATGAATGACATGTAGCTGTTGCACTCATAAATAAGATTAGAAATTGCATATTACGTTTAATCAACTTTAATTTTTTTACACTTTCAATTTCATTGGTTATTTTCTCATTATATTAGTTATCATATTTATTACTAACTTATTCTTATTTATAAATATAATGATTTCAAGAAAATCAGTTAACTATGTTAAATTTTACTAATATTTTAATACTTTCTTTAACTGTCCTTTTGATAAAAGATTATAATTAAGATCAGACATTAAAAGTTAAAACATTGAAAATTAATTTTTTAATAACTAAATTTTAATAATATGAAATGATCTTTTTTATGTGATATTTTATTTATTTTGTTTCTCATTTTTCTATATTATATTTCAAAATTATTTAGAAAATATCACTCAGAAAAAATTATTAAAATTTAAAATTTAGTTATAAAAATATCATTATTTTATAGGAACATTTTTAAAAGAATGATCCTTGTAATAAAGTAAAAGTAATTAGAAATTATTTATATTTGAGAGAGAAAAATGGGATTTTTATCTATCAAGGTAAATAGAGTGTCAAAACAAGTTATCATTTTCATGATAATATTCGTATTAGTTAAAGACGGGCAGACTTAAAATGCATTACAATTATATATAACATCATGAATTATTTCTTTTATGGCATTTGCCTGTAAAACTAACCTGGATTTAGCGTGGGACAGCTAAAATAACTTATTAGATCCTCTAAAAGTATCAGAAAAGAGTAAAATGAAAACTCTTTTTTCCCCCTTTTCATTTAATTTAGTGAGTCAAATTGGGTCATTTGTATCACCAGTAAAGCTGGAAAATTAGTTTTATAAACTTATGATGGGGTTATGTGTGTTCAGAACGTCTCATTCTATATAATCATTTTATAACTACTTTTATTAACTTTTGTAATAAATATTTTAATTTAATATTTTTTATTAAAAAATATAATTAACTTGTGAGAAAGAGTGGTAGCTGTGAAATCAATGGTGAAACTTAAACAAAAATTTTAAGAGACCAAATTATATTTGTTATATATAAATTACTTTTTTTAATTAAAAAAAATCATTTCTTTACACCATTTTTTTCTATTTAAAACAAGCACTCGTGACAATAGAATCCAAACAATATGACAATAATATATATGAAAGAATAACATAAAGTTTATCATCAACTGAAATCTTCTTGGATGATCATCTTTACCAGATAATGAATAATTGTTTAGATATGCCTAGAGTGTAGAAAAGCCACATACAAAAGAAAAACATATTACTTAAGAAAATGCTAAAAACTGAACTTATTCAAAAGAAGAAATTGCTTGGTTCAAAATGTTCCTTAACTCCTCAATTTTGTCATAATATAATTTGATTTTGAAGATAATAAAGAATTAATGGTGAAAATTGAGATAGAAATAAGAGAAGAGAAAGAGATGGAGGCTCAGAAAATAGAAAAACCAAATAAAAAAGTATAAAAATTATATTAAAGAGAAAAAACCTAATTTTTAAATTTTGAAAAAGTTTTTTAAAATTAAATTAATATAAATAAAATAATAATATATAAATAAAGTAATAATATACAAATATATATTTTTTTAAATATATAAAAAATAAAATAAAATAAAAATCATTAAAATTAATATAAACAAAATAACAATATATAAATATTATTTTTTAAATATTTAGAAAATAAAGTTTAAAAAAAAATCGTTGGGAGCCGTGACTCCCCTGTCAAACCTATATTTTGCGCAAATGTGTGAAACTATATTTTTTCAATAACCAACAAACAAAACAAAAGTTTACAATTTTCTTTAAACGTGTGAATGTGTTAGTTGTTTAAATAAATTATATCTCTTGAATTTCTTAATATATCCCATAAATTTAAGAATTATATACAAAAATCACTTTAGTTCATAAATTAGTATTTAATATTAAATTGTTTCTAAGAATTATTTTAAGTGTACGACAATTCAGATTTTTTTTCATAAAGTAATTCCCTCAAATAATACATCGTTTAAAATTTATGTTAATAAAAAAAGGATTAAATTTATTATATAAGACACTCTTAAATGATGTTTTTATGAATAAATGGCTTCTTCACCTTTTACTGAAAGTAAGGAGAAATAAATGTAAGAAATCACCAAATCATTTATTTTTTATGCTTAATGATCATTTATTTATTATAAGACAGATAGTTTTACTAAATACATATGAAAAAATTGTCTTAATGAGAGTAATAAATTCCATGTTCATGGTCTTAGAAAGTGGGGTTAGAATAGTCAATTCCTTGTAACAATATTTGGTATGGTTTAAATAATTGGATAGTACTCACTTTCGTTTGTATATGTCAATTTAATACTTGCTTTTAAAGATGTGTCAATTGAATTCCAACTTTTGAAAATATGTCTTGATTAGGTCCTCTCGAGATGAAAAGAAATAATTAACACAGTTAACAATATTGATATTTAAAATAATTTAAAAAATTAAATGATAAAAGCCATAAATAAAGTTAATGACATTAATAATTTTTTTTCAAAAAAAGACCTAATTAAGATATTTTTTCAAAAATTGAGACTTAATTAATACCTTTTTAAAAACAGATATCAAAGACACTTCTAAACAAAATGGTACCATCCAACTAATTAAGCTCTTTTTTTATCCTATTAATACGCTGTTGAAACCTAGATGGCCAGTGTTGAAGTCATGAGGAGGGGATTACACGAAGTAAAGAAAGCACTAAATTACGTGTAACTGACAATTCAACTTTCACCCTTCTCTTAATTTATAGTATAATTATTTAATAACTTTTCATAAAAAACCTTGTTATATCATTTTATACAATTAAAATATTCATATTGATTACAAAATAATATTAAAAAAAGATACAATTGCCGTAAATATTACATCGTGTACTAAAGAAATTCAAATTTTAATGAGTTATAGTAACGACTAAATACCAAATTTTGATTTTTAAAAAAAACCTTAGTGCATTTTTTATTATTTTTTTAATTAAAATATTGATCTAATTATTCTTTAAAAAATTATCTATTTAAATATAAGTCGTTTATAAATATTTAGTATACAAACATAAATTTGTATTTATATTTAAGATAAAAAAAAAAGCTGTATAAATAAATTTTCAAATACTCATTTACATAGAAACAATAATCAAATACCTATTAGTTACAGTCATCTTTTTAAAGACAATATTAGATATTTATTAGTTATGCTAATTTTTCCGTTTAATCATATAACTTAGCGTTTCATAATATTAATTAAATTATCACTACTTTACTCTACAATAAATTACGTATAGTTAATATATACAACTAATTATCTATTTTATATTATTAAAATATACGTACTGAATATAATATATTGCAATGCGAAATACAATTGGACTACGTTATGTACTTTCAAAATTTGAAATTGTTACCGGTAATCTTTATTTTAAGATAATTAATAAGATGAGTTGGAATGTACTAACCCAGATATGTGCTTCAACTCAGTTATAGTTTTTCCTATTTAGTTTGTCATAAAGAAGGTTATTAACCAGTCAAAGAGGGCCATCCTTATCAACTTGTTCTTTTATTTTTTAAATTAAAATTATATAAAAAATTAGGTTTAAAGTTCTTTATTATATAATTTTTAATATTTATTGTTCTTAGAAAATTAAATAAATATTTAATATTATTATTAGTTTATTCTATAAATTTAATTTCTGCATTAATGATAAAAATATAATATTATAAATTAGAAAAAAATCATTAAGTTATTTTACATTCTTTAACTACATCTTTTATTTAAATTGACCTATAAAATAAATAATTTCATCTTTTTTTTTATATTGATAATAGTCCGTGGATCCATTAATCCACCCCTAGATGGGTCAAAATTCCAGACTTTGGACGAAAAAGGGTGAGACCGAATGTTTATATATATATATATATATATATATATATATATATATATATATAAAGATTTAATAAATGTACTAAATCATGAATTTTAAGATTTTAATTCCTACTACTAAGTGATTTACAGCAAAGATATTTTGATCATAACGTGTAAAGACTTAGAAAATAGTATTTTAGATTTGACATTGGTTTAAAATAGTGAGACTTGATAATTATAATAACAAAAGATAATTATAATAACAAAGCATTTTAAGTTAAATAGGAAATTTTATAAATGAATTTCATTATATTTCAAACACTTTATTTCTTTATAAACTATTTTTCTAATTTCTCTCTACGAGTTTTTTCTCTTTGTTCATCGGTTTGAAAGTCGGACACCACTACAGTGATTCTTTTGACGAGCTCTTTCTTTATGTCCGATCAGTTTCTCCTTCCGAGTAAATTGAATTTCTACCTCTTTCCCCTTGGTAAAATATATGTTCCACTTTGCATGTGACCTCTTACATGTGTGGTTTTAATCTTCTCCTTGTGTGTTTGGTGATCAATGATTATAATGGTATGTTTTAACTTATATATGAATTATATGTTTTAACTTGCTTTGATATTTTTATTTCGGTTTTATATTAGTTAATGTTATTGTATAATTCTATTAGTTTGTATATTCTTTAAAATGATCAAGAATTTGTATTATTGTAGTAATTATTTAGAACTTTATGAGGAATTCCAATGTCCAACATTTCATATGAATGCATACTGTTATAGGAAACAAACCAATCTTATCAAATCTATTAAACAAATTACCTACGGGTTTATTTGTAAGTAATTACATATGAAATTCGTAGGTAACATTAGTTACGACTAATTTACTTACAAATTTTTGTCTGTAGGTAAAAACGGTCTTACTTACGAATTTTGTGAACTACCTATGGATTTTTCTTATAGGTAATAGGGTTTTTGCTTGTAGTGAGAATGAGTTATATATGTGGTGAGACTAGGAAGAGGTCCTAATCCAAGGGCTTTTCCTTGGGTTAAGAAACGAAGGGGATTAACCTTGAGAGTGACAAGGTGAAACCCATTGGCAATAGGTCTATAGAGTAGTAGAGGACACCACAAGTGCTCATCTCTAGTGAATCCTATATCAATCCACATACATCTAGACAATTGAGTCTACAAGAGTCTTTAAATGTATATTTTATTTTTTTATGACTATTCAAAGTGTATTGCATGGTGATGAAATCTGTCTACTTATTATATGCTTCTTTTTTTTTTTGTAAATTAACTTTCCCTCTCTTATGTTGTTTTTCCTTGTGTTTGCTTTCTTCTTTTGTAATGATTACCTTTATTGGTGTGAGCAGATAAGGAAGCAAGAGTTGATCTATCTTATGAGGGACATACTGTTGATACAATCTTGTTGTTAGGTTGTCATTCATTGTTCCTAGATTCTTAAGGAAAGACTATAAGTTTCCTTGTTTTACCGTAGTTTCACTGGAACTATATATCTATGTATCTCTTACTGCTATAGTTACACCTTGGAATAAAACCAAGTAATAATCAACCTATGATGAGCATTTCAATATTGATGGCAAATAAATTCAACAATGCACCAACAAGGAAGAATAAACCACCTGCAAACATTGAGGTCTTACGTCCCATCATTCTTGTGATGGTGGAAGCAAAGAAAGAAGCTACTAATGTAGCAAGATGTGAAGAAGAGGCGAACAAAGTAAGGAGTTCATTGTCAAATTTGCAGTATCGACTTTCATGGATAGATTCATCTTTCATTTTCTTGTAAACAGTCGAAAAGAATTTGATTGAGAATGGTCCATGGAAGTTACTCCTCCCATTATTCCAAGATCATAACCAAAGAGTACACCACCCACGACACTTACAAAACATATGACCAACACAAATATTGTGATCTTGCTTTCATGTTATGTTCCATTTTCTATAGTAGCAAAAGCTCCACCTGCCATCTTTAAAAATGTTATATTTTAAATTGATCTTTTTCTTTATCTTAACTTTTCTTTCTTTTTTTACATATGAGGTTGTAAGTATGAACTTGTTTTATAATATAAAATATGCTAATAATAACATCTAATGAATAAATATAAGTTATCAAAATTAAACGACTTATTTAACTATATTATATCTTATAAGAAATTTAATTATCTCTGTTGTTTTAAATCTTAATTTGTGTATATTCTTTTCCGATTAGAATTAATATGTAATTTTAAGGACTTAAGATAATCATTGATTTACAAAACAAGTTTGACCATTAATTGATGACAACAATTTATTTGTAAGTTAAGAATAAAAATTAAGAATCAATTTATATGTTCGTATAACAATATTGTGTTGATAAGTATTTATAAAAAAAAAATGTTCATATAATAATGTTGGGATAAGTATTGATAAAAACAATTAACAATATTTTAATTTTCTAAAATAAAGTGCATTTAATTTAAACAGTTTTATACTAGTTATAATGGCACTGGGATTTTGAAAGATGGATAAAAAAATGTATGCACAAATTATTTAAGAGACAAGTGAGTATATTTTATTTATTTCTTGTGTAACAAAGACGTATATTAAGTCTCGAGTTAATGACTAACCAACATAATAATATATATATATATATATATATATATATATATATATTATATTTTTTCAAAATTAGAGTTGTGATAATAATTGTATTTACAAATAATAATATTTTTATCACTTGAAAATAAAAAGAATAAAAAATAATTTTGTAAGTGTATTGTAACCATGTATTCCAAAAACTCAATTTGTGCATTAAACTTATAGTTTGAATCACAAAGAAATTGTAAGTTTTGAAATTGTTGAAATGTCAAGAAGGGGAGGGGTGGGGGGTTGAATTGGCTAGTTAAAAATTTAAGTAACCTTTAAAGGCTAAAAAATGTCTTTAATTGAATCAACCCAACCAACAAGTAAGGATGCAAACACCTATGGATTGTACACTTTCAACCGATCAAAAACAGAGTTAGTCGATTGATTTTATTAAACTGATCCAGTGCTGATATAATCAATCGATTGAATCATAAAAATAGTCGCCTAGAATACTGGGAAAAATATAGAAATGCAGATTTATGATTTAACGCAAGATTAATGTAAAAGATCAGTCAAGACAGGTTCCAATGAGTTATACAAACATGATCAATACTGCAGATGATGCCAAAACACTCAAGAATGTCAAAAAGATGGTTTAGATCACAATTCTTCAAACTTTAAATGATAATGCAAGAGAGAAGGGTTAGAGAAAAGTGTAATTCACAAGATTTTTATACTGGTTCGCTCGAACTTGAGCTATATCCAATTAGTCAAGGCAACCCGAGCCTGACTTTGCACTATTTGAAAAGATTTACAAAGTTTACACCCTTACACTTTCAAAATATGCAAAAACACACACAAAAGACTCTTGAATCACACAAGAATCACACCAGCACAACAAGACACCTCTTGCAGACCTGGAAAACAACCAGGCACACACACAAAGCTTAAGAAAGATCAAACCTCAGTGGTAGCACAATCCTGCCTACCACAAACACCTTCTCCAAGCTTCAAACACCAAGTAAAATGCTCCAAGAATTGATCCAAGATCAATCTTCACCAACTGCAATTTGTATAATCATGAAAGAAAGAGAGAGAGAGAGAGAGAGTTCCCAGGTTTCCATAATGATTTCGTGCTCAAAATTGGTCTTCTTACCTCTCTTTCGAAAAATACAACTCTCATAGTCAATCTATTACAAACTTCAACATGTTGATTTCGCTTAACTTAAGTGAAATCAGTTGATTAAAAAATAAATCAACTGATTGAATAAGTCATAGTGTAAGACTACTGCAACTAATCTTTTAATCCGTTAAAAATTCATTCAACAGATTCAAAGACACTTTTTAACCTATTGAAAAATATTTCAACAGATTAAAAGACATAATAAAGACCCTATAAATCTAACAAATGCTAAATGGTCTACAAAGTGAATTACAATCTTCAAGCTTGTTTTCCTAATGATTGATCCATATGGAGGGCATGCATATAAGGCTTGATCAACTCGAGCAACATCAAATCTCCATAACTTTATCAATGTATGCATGATTCCAAAGCAATGAATTGAAGTTAATTCAACAAAGCTTCATCAAATCTTCAAGTAACACACCATCCAGGCTCCACATGTCAACAAAAATAACTTAGAAAATTTAAGAATAAAAAGTATGAGTAACTAATCTTAAAGAAATTGAAAGTAAAACACATATTTTTTTTTGAATTATAAATTCTATTTAGGATTCTACTTCAAACGAGATATTTTATTAGCATGTTTGTAGGAATAAAAAAGAAAACAAGTTCAAACAAAACACATTTGTACTTATTTTACATAAATAATAACTTATTTTTTTTATGAAAGCGTCTTTGGTTGTAGTTCCTACTATTTTCATTTTATTTATCATACTATATTTTTTTGTTAATAATTATATTTATTTTATTTTATCATTTAATATTGATGATTTCAGTGCGTATTACGCATTAAAAAAATTATTTTGAAGGTTAAAATTTTATATTTTAGCGGTTAAAATTCATCACAATTGAAATTTCTAACAACTAAAATAATGGCAAAAAATGCATATGTCAAAAACTCTTTATGACAATAAAACTTTAAATGCTAATATTGTTGTAAGAAAGGAAGAAAATTTACTATCGATTAAAAATCGCTACAAAATTTACTTTTATTATATATTATTGGGTTAAATATATTTTTGATCACTTAACTTTCAGTAAAAATTGAAATTAGTCCCTCTTAGAAACTATGCTTCAATTTAGTCCCTCAACTTTAGAAATGCATGAATGTAATCCTTTTAACCAAATTTTATTATATTTATTTAACATTTCAAACATGTTTCATATAGTATTTGAGTTTGTTTACACCGTTTGAAGGACTAAATCCACACATTTATAAAGATGAAGGACTAAATTGGTTCAAAGTTTTGAAGAGGGACTAATTTCAATTTTCACTAAAAATTAAGGGATTAAAAACATATTTAATCCTATATTATTTATCATATTTTGATGATTAAAAACCACCACAAAAAGATATCATCATACTATGTTATCATTTAATAACTATTAAAAATTTTCAATCATACAAAATTATTTAATATATATCTTTTTTTTTTTAATTTTTAAAATAAAAAATTCTTTAATTTTACAATCAATAATTTAATTATCAATTTTATTTGATATTATTTTTCGAGATGATAATAATAATATTAATAATTTTACCATTTTTAAAAAGGTAATAGTGTAATTGTCTCACATAGTAATAGTTATTTTAAAGGGTTAAATATGTTTTTGGTTCCTTAACTTTCACTAAAAATTGGAATTAGTCCATCTTCAAAACTTTTTCCCAATTTAGTTTCTCAACTTTAGAAATACATGGATTTTGTTCTTTCAATCATGGATTTTGTTCTTTTAACTAAATTTTGTTAAGTTTATTTAACATTTCAAACATGTTTCTCAACTAACATTAAAATGGAAATATGTCAAACGGTATTAACAACTCAAATACTATCATGAAAGGCATTTGAAACGTCAAATAAACTTAACAAAATTTGGTTAAAATGACTAAATTCACACATTTCTAAAGTTGAGGGACTAAATTAGACAAAAGTTTCAAAGATGGACTAATTCTAATTTTCACTGAAAGTTAAGGGACTAAAAACATATTTAACCCTATGTTAAATTATAATCACTCGCATAGATCAAATGTAATAACCTATAAATTATTAGTTTGAATTTTTGGAATTGGTGTTGTTATCATATTATTATCTTTGGGAGCTAAAACACACTCTAGTGAGGAATGTTGGAGAATTATGTTTTAGATGTATTTAGAATTTATGTGATTTTGATGGGTTTGGTATAAGGGAAGGTAATGGAGAAAGTTTCAAAGATGGACTAATTCTAATTTTCACTGAAAGTTAAGAGACCAAAAACATATTTAACCCTATTTTAAATTATAATCACTCGCATAGATAATATGTAATAACCTATAAATTATTAGTTTGAATTTTTGGAAATGGAGATAACTACAATTGAGTATGTAGTGTGCAATAGTATTATTTGGAGATTGATTATTGCATAAGTAAATTGATAAATTATAAAAGGACTTTATGAAAAATTATGTCAAAGGATAAATTTTTGGATTGAATTTGTGAGCAACAGTTTGAGGTAATTAAAATTTGAAGATTTTAATTAATGATGTATGTAATGAAATTAGTGGTTAAATGGAGATAAGAGAATACATTTTTGTGAATGAATAATTTTTCTGAATGTTGATGGTTTAATAGAAGTTAGTATACTTAAGGAATTTTTAATAACAAGGAATTGACAAATTAAAGCATATTTTGATGTGTTTTCGATTAGATGGTGTAGTTTAGGGTTTAATATCTTGATATGGTGTCAATTGGTTTTTAGAAATGTTGTTGGATATTTAAGAATCATGTTACTTTTTTTATTTATTTAGGAGAAAGTTTAGGAAGAAGAGATTTGGTTGGAGTATTGATATGAATTGTATTGGTATTTTGGGTCTGGTTTGTCTCGTTATCGATGGGCGAAGTTATTGAAGTAATAATTTACTAGAGTAAGCATAGAGAAGCAAGCACTAGATAATACTCTAAAGAAGATAATTGAAAAAGTGCGGGCTTACCAAGTTTAAGATTTTAAGTAAAGACTGAATGGTATTTTGAGGTTTCAGGGTAGGGTATGCCTACTTGTAGAGGGACAATTAAGAAAACAAGTATTGGAAGAATCGCACACGAGTCATATTAGTATGCATCCATGCATGACTAAGATGTAAACAAGGAGTCTTTTTGGTGGATAGGGATGTACTTGATTTTTTGCCGTCGTTTTTAACTTGTCAAAAGGCCAAGGTAGAACATCAAAGACCAAAAGGTATGTTACAATAGTTGGACATTGTAGAGTGGAAATGGGATAACAAGTAGCTCGATTGAGTGAGGGGTTCTTTGAGAAGTTAGCTTGGAGGACAGCTGAATCCCTCTAGGAAACTAGCTCCATGAACTAATGTTTTAGTTTGCTTGAATGTGGATGATAGGCTCTTAGAGTGGCTAGTTTGAAGGACAATTGAATCCCTTTGGATGCTTAGGCTCTAGAATGGTTTGTTTCAAAGGGTAGTTGAATCCCTCTAGACAGGTAGCTCTACGAACCAAGGCTTTGATGTATTTTGTTTTGAAAAGTATATATTTTAAATCCTTGGATTGTAAACACGGAGTGAGTTTATTTTCAAAATTGATATGATTTTCTTATTTATGTTACCTCACCCTTCTGTTTATTATGTTTGTGTTTGTTTATGTTTGACTATGGTGATCGAGATTTATCACAATAGTGGTGATCATACAAGTGTTGAGGAAGATGCACAGGACTAGAGAGTATGGTCAGTATTGGGATATGTTTAGATAGTCTTTTAGTCTTACATTTTTCCTTTTCAATAATGTTTATGGTTATAAAACAATGATTTTCATTGAGATTCAAATAAAGCATGAATAAAGTTTATTTTAATTATGTTATTTGTGTTAGTTATAGATTTTAGGTAAGCGAAAAATTAAGGTGTTACAGAATTGAATGGAAGATAAACTTATAGTTTATAACATTATTATTTGCTAAACTCAAATATTGGAATTATAGTTTCAAACAAATTTCAATTTTTACTAAATTTAAACATTATTTAAATAAGTGATAATTGATATTTAAACACTATAAGTGATCATAAAATTATATTTACTTATTGTCAAATTTAAAGTCATTATCCATCAATTAACTCATTCATTGGTTAAACTTACGTTTTTTATTCCTCCTCGTCTTAGTAACTATCAATGTGATTTTTTTCCTACGTAAAAGCCATTCCTAAACACTCACATCATATAAATAACAACTTGTTATGGATATGCATTGTATCATTTGACTTGTTAATGATTGAAATAATTTAACATTAAAATTACACTTCAAGCAAAATCTATCAAAATTCAAACAATATTTTAAAATATTATTATCAATATATAATAAATAATTTTTTGATAGATTTTGTACAAATTTTGAATGAATATATTTGTGACAAACCACAAGAATTACATAATTACAATGACTTAATTGGAAAATGATAGAACTTTTGTTGGTACGAGAAAATGAAGTTCTCGAACAATCTAATTTCAAATTGTAGCCGTACAACGATGTCCACTAATGACTATATCATTTGAAATAAATTTCTTCAAAAATCAACGTAATTTCCAAACTTTGTTCATTTCTTCAATTCGAACATTTCTTGTCTCTGGCAAGAGCAAGGCAACAAAAATAGTCATATGACAAAGAATTGATAAAGCCATGTGTATGAAGAGTATAGGTGTTTGATGAAGATTGATGAAGATCCATTTGAAAATTAAGTTTTAGTGTGTTAAATCTGAAAATAATATGTTAAATGTAATGTTTTGTTGTTATATCATGTTGGTAGGCTATATGACATAGGTTAGATATCTTGTGTGCCTTAGTGTGTCTCTTTTAATCTGTTAAAATGAGTTTTAACAGGTTAAAAGGCTTGTAGTATATAGTTTCTGGTATGAATGCATTTAGTTAGTTTAATTATTTTTCAATCAACTGATTTAACTTAAGTTAAGTGAAATTACCTGACTGTACGAAAAATTCAATCGACTGATTTCACTTAAACCAGACTATATATGTTGTGTTTTCGAGAGCAGAGTTGCATTTTTGAGTTTTGAGCACGAAACATTTTCATTCTTCTATAGAAAACTCTCTCTCTACAATATACAACTGCAACTCGTGATTTGAAGATCTTGGTTGATCTTGGAGGCCTTTTGGCTTGTGAGTAACTTCAAGAACACAAGTATGGTTGGCTAGGGACACCCACCATCAGGTTTGGATGTTCTTGTGCCTCTGGTTGGTTTGCCTAATATGATTTCAAGTTTGTAAGTGTGATTCTTGCAGGGTGTGTGTCTAGATTTTTGTGTGAGTCAAAAATCTTGTGAGTTTCTTTGTTCAAAAGTGTAATCTTGGTGTGTGATTTGTAAAACTTTTGAATATAGTGGAAACCAGGCTCAGGTTGTCTTGGTAAAGTAGATGTAGCTTTGTGATTGAGTGAACCAGTATAAAAAAAATTGTGCAATTCTCTCTCCCTCATCTCACACACTTTGAATCTCTTTAAAAACTCAAGAAAACTAAGCAATTCATTCTTTGGTGTGATTTAATGCGTTCTTGTGTAATATGAGGTTGTATACTTGTTAAAAATATTGATTGGAACAAGTCTTGTATGTAAGAGATTGTTGTTTGAGTTAAATCTGTGAATTCTGCATTCTGCATAAATCTCCAGTATTTTAGCCGACTGATTTGTCTTTTTAATCGATTGTTTCATAGTTCAAGAACAAATTAGTCTGCTATTTTTTTTAATCGATTGAAAGTGTACTGGTCTGCTACTTTTACATCCTAACTTTCCAGTCTATTTGATTCAATTGAAAAGAGGTTTAAGCTTTCGAAAAAGTTTTATAAAGCAAATTCACCCACCCACTTTCTTGGCTTAAATCACCATTTCAAACCTAACAACAATAGACAAAGAGAATTAGCCAAATTCTATCTCATGAAGAACTTCAAGTGCCTTCTCATGTACCTGAGGCAAGAGTAAAAATCAAGAGGAAGAATGTGTGATCATAGACATGTCCTTTTACTTTAGAAGATAAATTAATCAGCAAAACCAAACATACGTTTGCATCATGCCGCCAACCATCATTGCTTCTAGTAACAATAATGCTCTTAAGAAAAAAATAATGCTCTATCTATCTATTGGAGTAACAATTGAGTATTTAAGACTTGAACAGTTATTCAGGTACAATCTATTTAGCATAAAATAATGGGGATGGGGAAATTTTTGTGTAGCAAGTTTCGCTTCAAATGTCACACTCAGGATCTATTTGATTTGAGAAAATATTTTTAGTTTTCCTTTCCTATTTTCACAATATAAAAGTATATCTTATTTTAACTATCATAAGAAATGATGGAAATTATTATTTTTGTTTTTATCATTTTCTATACAGAAGTTACAAATCTTTCAAAACAAAATTAAAGTATCATTTACTGTAATTAGTTTAAACACATAATATGAAAACATGGAACATTTTCACGAACTAAACAAGTTTATAGGGATATTTGGTTTGAGAAAAATATTTTCTATTGGTTTTCATTGTTTCCAATACAAGGAACTTGCTAGCACATGAATACACTAGTTTTAATAGTACATATTCTACAACGACATTGACCTTGAAAATAGAAATATTTATGAACTTGAGAAGAATGTACCCATTCCAGATGTTGTGCAGTGATGCCAAAGTCAGTTCTAGCATATAAACTAGACAAAACCTGTTAAAATAAGAATTAAGAAACATTAGTTTGAAATGCATTACACAAATCAAGATCATTCAAATCTAATGTGACAATTAGAGTGTTTATCAAGAACTATAGGAGACGGTATCATGGTGAAAAAGAACAAGTGTCCAACATGTGAAAATTTCAACTGGACTAAATATTTTATGTCCACTTGGCTTTAAAACAATACATTCAACACAAAAAGAATGATGTAGCATTATCAAGAAACATACCAGGGCATACTGGAAGTGTCTTTTCTCCCATTAAAATTGGCTGTATATCATCGCAAACACGTTAAGTGTGCCTTAAAGTGTTTTTAACTCACAAATAACAAAACACACCCCGAGTCGGATGCAATTCAACCCACTTTTCCTAGATATTCAATTGGTTTGGGAACCATAGTGTCCTCCTAATCATACTTGTCTGCACCTTCATCTTTTCCTTGCATCCCATGTCTTATCATATCAAGCACCTTTTTCCTAGGTTTTAGAGTCACAAATTTTGTCAAGAATTCCACCTACACTGTCAACAATTTTAAGGATGCCAAGATAGTATTTTTGGCACTGTCAAATAGCAATATCTTGTGAAACGAAAATGTTGTGCTAGGTAAATATTTCAGTAGAAATGACAACCATGCTGAAACCAAAATATGGAAACTATATTTCAAATACCTCAGGCTGAGGGAGCATATAGAATCCGTGGTGGTTTCTATGATAAGCAAAATAATAACACCAAAAAGATGAGCAAAGAGATTGTACTGTTTTATTGTATTTTATAACCAATCAACCTTCAACCTTAAAAGAGCTTAAAGGAATAGTACATGTTGCGGGTGGCAGCAATTTTCCCGTGGTAGAATCATGACGCTTGAGCTCATACGCTCTTAAGTAGAAAGAGTTGTGCCCTAACTAATAGCTATAACTTTTAGCCAAGTGGTAAGCGTTCGATCCAACAGTACAATCACACAACAAAATTGAGAGAGAATTTCAGAAAGAAGAATACATCTCATTTCATCCTTGTCCCCCTACCCCACACCCTCTCTCATCATATAGGTGATGGTCTCTCACACAAATTCTATCAGCATAGTATTGCGGTTACGTGTCCTATTCCCACGTCTCACTCCTTGCATTTCAGGTTTGGTAGCCACTAACCTATCATTTTCTATATTTTTCCGCTCACCATGTACACGTGTTGCATTGTTCTGTACACGTGTTGCATTCTTATTTTCCATATCAGAGTGTGGAGCAATTACCTTCATTACATTGCCTCCTCCTTTAAGAAAAACCTTGTCCTCAAGGTTATCAAGGTTGATATTAGGGAAATGAGTGTTAATAAACTCTACACCCTCCCAAGAATTTTCATCATTGCTACAATGATCTCACTGTACCAACACCTAAGAACACAATATGGAATATTTTAAAATTCTTCTAGCTTGTAGGATGGCAACAGGTTGTAAAACAAGTCCTAAGTCCAAAGTTGTTAGTGGTAGTGGCATGAAAGGCTCATGGCTAATTCCCTTGAAAGTTTTCAACTGTGAAATGTGAAAAATCGGATGAATGTGGGCCATTGTGGGAAGCTCCAGCTTATAAGCAACGTCACCCAATTTAGCAATCACCTTAGAGGGGCCAAAGTAGCGCATAGCCAATTATTGGCGGGTTCTCAATACCACCGAATGTTGTCTATATGGCTGTAATTTGACCAAAACCTGATCCCCAACCTGGAGTTGTAGATCAGAGCACTTTTTATCTTCTTGATGCTTCATACGTTGCTGAGCTTTATGCAAATTACGTTTAAGTTGATCTAATAGTTGGTCCTTCTTTGTGAGCTGGTCTTGAACAACAACGGAATCTGCCAGACTGCGTTGATAGCAAGTTAATGTAGGTAGGTCACAACCATACAATGCTTTGAATAGTGTCATGCCCAAACTGGTATAAAAGGACATGTTATACCAATACTCTGCCCATGTCAATCACTTTGACCAAGACTTGGGATTTTCAAAGGTAAAACATTGCAAGAACATCTCCAGACATTTATTCAAAGCCTCTGTTTGGCCATCTGTTTGTGGATGATAAGTAGTGCTCATAGCAAGTGTGGTGCCCTACAGCTTAAATAACTATTGCCAAAAATTACTGGTAAAAACTTTGTCGTGATCAGATACGATGAACTTTGGAATATTGTCTAACTTGATGATATGTAACATGAATGCGTCGGCCACAACTTTGGTAGTGTAATATGATTTTAAAGGCACAAAGTGACTATATTTTGAAAGACGATCGACACCACCATGATAATCGTGAACCCGCATGAATTTGGCAAACCAATGATAAAATCCACTATAACATCTTTCCACACTTGTTGCGGTACAGGAAGCGATTGTAAATAGCCCTGCAAGGAGTAATCGACTCACTTTGGCCTATTGACATATACTGCATTGTTGCACAAAGTCACTAACATCATTTCGCATTTTTGGCCAGTAAAATTGAGATAAGATTCGTGCTAATGTTCTAGCTATACCTGCATGCCCCCCAATAGGCGAAGTGTGATATTTGAAAAGAACCTTGTGAATTAAAGGATTGCAGGAGGGAAGCACTAGATGGTCCTTTCAATAAAGCAACCCATCGTGTATGCGATAACGTGCATCAGGCTGTGAATTTGAGAGAGATAGTGTAATGAGGTCTCATAATGTGTCGTCAACTTCCAGTGCATGTTTTAAGTCAAGTAAGAAGTCAACCTTAGGCTCGGACCAAGCCATAAAGAAAACACGTGACAACGTATCTGTTGCAATGTTCTCTTTCCCTGGTTAATATTCAATTGCAAAGTCATAGCCCAAGAACTTGTGAAGCCAAGCTTATTGCTCAAGGGTTTGCAAAGACTGGTCAAGCAAACTTTTTAAACTTTGGTGGTCAGTTCGGATAACAAACTTATGCCCTAACAAATAATGAAAAAATTTGGCCAAAGTTGGGTGATAACGAACAACTCTCGAAGGGAGGCAGTCTATTTCTGCATTTTGGGTACCAACTTTTTAGAGAAAAAAGCTATTGGGTGACCTTGTTGACTCAACACAGCACCAACCCCAGTCCCGGAAGCATCTATTTCAAGTGTAAAGGGCTGTGTAAAATTAGAAAGAGCCAAAACAAGGGCAATAGCAATGGTCTGTTTTAATACGAGAAAGCATCCTCTGCAGCAATACTCCATTCATAAGTGTCTGTTTTTAACAAATCGATAAGGCGGTTTGCAAGATTAGCATAAGACTTGATGAAACGTCGATAATAGCCGGTGAGTCCAAGGAAGCCTCAAAGTTGCTTTAAATTTGTTAGACGAGGCCAATCTAATATGGCTTGGACTTTGCTTTGATCCATTGCAACCCCAAACACAGGCACCATGTGGCCCAAGTAATCGACCTCCTCTAAACCAAAGGCACATTTGGATAGTCTAGCATACAACAAATGTTATTGTAAAGTCTGCAAAACCCATTCCAAGTGAGTCAAATGTGATATCCATGATGGGCTATAAATAAGAATATCATAAAAAAACACAAGCACATATTTGCGCAAGACAATGTTAAAAATGTGATTCATCAGGCTTTGAAAAGTGGGTGGGGCATTAGTGAGCCCAAAGGGCATGACCAACCATTTGTAATGACCATGATGTGTGCGAAAAGCCATTTTATGACGATCCCCAGGCTGGACTAAAATCTGATGATATGTAGAATGCAGATCCAACTTAGAAAAATATTTGACTCCATATAGCTCATCCAATAATTCATCAACTATGGGCATGTGAAAACTATCCTTGATAGTTATGTCATTCAAAGCTCGATAGTCAGTGCAAAATCACCATGAACCATTCTTTTCTTTACGAGTAAAAAAGGAGATGAAAAAAGACTTATATGTGGTTTGATAAGACCTTGCTCAAGCATGTCTTTGACCAATTTTTCAATTTGGTCCTTTTGACTATGGGAATACCGATAAGGTCAAACTTTGAAAAATAGTATGGTATTGTTGTAATAAAGCTGCTAGATCAGGCAATAAGTCAGCAGGAAAAGTCAGTGATAATTCACTCAAAATGTCACACTACATCATCTAAATGGAGAAGCATTCAGTAATGGCATGTCTAGTGTAGCCGACACATGTGATGCAACTATGCTTGCTGAGGTCTAGCCATATGTTTGCCTTGTAGAACAACAAATTCCTGCTAAACAAATTTAAGAGTGGAGGTGGCATAGTCTGCAATGTGAGGACCCAAAGTAGCGAGCCATGAAGACCTAAGAATCAAGTCAACACCTGAAACTGGAAGTAAATACACTAGTGCAACCAACAAATGACCTTGAATTGTCACCGTGAGTTGTTTAATCACCCCTATGTAGTCATGGATTGGCCATTGCCAAGAAAAACTTAAAAACCTACAACGGGATCAATAGGTAATTTCATAAAATGAGCAATGCAAGGCTATATAAAATTGTCTGAACTACCTCTATCAACCAGAACCTTAATTTCAATAGACCAAATATGACTCATAAAACCAATGGTGCCCACGCCACCTGCACCTTTCATGGCATTAAAGGAAAGGTGATGTTTCATATTACCACTATTAGTCTCTGGTTGGGATAAATCAAGCGAGTCGGGTTCAAGGGAAGCCACTAAGTCATCATCAATTAATTGCAACATCATCAACTGACGATTTAAACACTTGTGATTCAATAAAAATTTCTCATCACAAAAGTAACATAAGCCTTTTTCTTTTCGAATTTGCATCCTAGTCGGGGAAATTCTTTTGACTAACAAAAAAGGGAATAACATTGCATCATTTGGAACCAAGATATTACGTCATTATCTAAATGCACTGACACAATAGACAATCAATCCACCTCTGATGTGTCATAACAGTTGAAAAATTGTTCAGCTTTAAAGATCCAATCCATGACATTGTTACCATCAAAGCGAGGAAAATCAAGTTTCACATTTCGGACCTGGAAGGGTTACTTAAAAGATTTCGTAACACCATCGACGGACCCTAACGAGGACGACTAATTGCGTTGCAACGAAGTCTCTAAACCACTCGTAATCTGAGTGAACTTATCATCATTCACATGAATCATAGTTTCCAGGCGTTCACAACGAGAAAAATTTACCATTCAAGCTTCGCAATTTGAGCTTGTAGGTCCGAGTAATATTTTTCCAATGTGTCTGAAGTCCGTTTTACATCTGCTTGGAGGTCCTTCAACCTGGTGTTTTCCGCCATGGCTCAATGGAAGCACCAATGTGATAAGCAAAATAATAACATCGAAAAGATGAGCAAAGAGACTGTACTGTTTTATTGTATTCTATAACCAATCAACCTTCAACCCTAAAAGAGCTTAAAGGAATAATACAATCACACAACAAAATTGAGAGAGAAACAAAGATAATTTCAAAAAGGAGAATACATCTCATTTCATCTTTGTTCCCCTACCCCACACCCTTTCTCATCATATAGGTGATGGTTGCTTACACAAATTCTCTCAGCACAGTATTGCGGTTACGTATCCTATTCCCACGTCTCACTCTTTGCATTTTTGGTTTGGTATAGTCATTGACCCATCATTTGACATATTTTATTGCGGTTATGTGTCCTATTCCCACGTCTCACTCTTTGCATTTATGGTTTGGTATAGCCATTGACCTATCATTCTCCATATTTTATTGCGATTAAGTGTCCTATTCCCATGTCTCACTCCTTGCATTTCTGGTTTGGTATAGTCATTGACCCATTATTTTCCATATTTTATTGCGGTTACGTGTCCTATTCCCACGTCTCACTCCTTGCATTTCTAGGTTGGTAGCCATTGACCCATCATTTTCCATATTTTTTCGCTCACCCTGGACACGTGTTGCATTGTTCTGTACACGTGTTGCATTGTTATTTCGCATATCAGAGTGTGGAGCAGTTACCTTCATTACAGTTTCTTTCATCCATAATTCCCCCTCCCATCATATTGCGAGCTTCTTCTCTAGTCAAAACGAGTCTTGCAAGTAGTTTTAGGTCTGGGATAACACGACGATTTTCCATTGCCTGCAAAAATATGGCCCAACACCAAAAGTTAGCTACACAGTTTTGGTAAGAATTGAAGCTGCTCGTGAGAGACATGGAGATAATTTAATATACAGACGCCGATAGCAAAACAAAAATAACCAAGAGAGTATTATATCATTATAACCCAAATTTTAGAACCTTCTAAGTTAACTACTCTATAAAGTCAGCTACACCTAAATCGAGAAGGCATACTTTGTCAAAAAACAAGTTGTATAACTCATGACACAATGATATGACACAAAGAATAAAAATCCCTAATTTATCAGTAATCTGATTCGTATGATTTGTAGATGTGAGAATGAAAATACTCAAAAAGATGGTATAGGAGATTTTGTCAATCGTGACATGTAAAAGAGGATAACGCAATTAGACCAATCCCAAGGTCTTCAAGTACATTTTTCTCCTATCATCCAATACAAAGACAATAAAATCATTACCCAAGTATGACCACTAAAGTTCAATAGACAACCTCAGTGGATTTATATAAGTGAAGTTTTTATGAATACTTTCAACACATCATCAGCTTGATTAGCTAAGTCATTCTCGCCTTTAAATGCACCGCCACCAACTGCAACTCGGCGCATCAATTCATGCCGGCTATCCTTTTTTGGAGTTCTACACAGAAGACCAACTACTTGGACCTAAAAATATGAAGGCGAAAATTCCATATTAATGGAAAACGTGTAATCTGGAGCTGTCCTCTGGTTAGAAAAATTATCAAGTAGCTAAAAAAAGTTCCTTACATAGCGTAAACATATTTGTTAGATGTGATAATATTGTCTCTTTGATCACTTCCAACAACAGTTCCTTGCGCTAAAATGAAATAATATGAAATATATAAGCAGTATATTCCAAATCACAACTTCATCAAAGTTTCACGGCTCATCAACATAGAAAATTATGCTATAGGAGTCATCAATTAAAGGATACTAACAACAATGAAGTAAAATTTTCAAGGCAGTGTGGTTGAAGGACACAAAATATTTTGTTGATAACAAATGTCTGTTTGCTTATTTAAGTTCCGTTGCTGCAGTTAGTAAACTCGCGATAAAAAATAAAATAAAATTAAAAGCACTCTTAGTGTAAAGGTATTTCACACTATTATCCAATCATGATTACCAGGCATTTTAAGATTCATGATTTCTGAATAACTATATTTGAGACTGGAAAATGTGAGAATTGTTTAAGTGAGTTCAATTGATCTCTTAATTAATAAGTTAAATCTTTTACACAGCTTAAGCAATCCTGACAATTACTTTAGCAGGTGAACTCTAATTGATTGATAGTGTATAAATATTTTATACTAATAGTGTATCAAATTAATTTCTTAAAAATATGAAAACATTACTCTATTTCTATTTACAAGGGGTTCTTTTGTAGGCTTGCTCAAAATATAATTGCAAAAATAAAAAAAATTCTACATGGATTTTTAACTTTATCTAGATGAGTTATAATCTCTTAAGAGCCATACCTTATGATCCTGGCCCTTCTCAAAAAGTTGAATCATGTAGTCAAAGGCTGTCATGAAATTAGACTCCATCTCATCAACTCTCTTTCTTATATCCACGTCATCCAACAGATCAGAAGTTTGTACACATAATACAAGCTCATGAATCATCACACATTTCGGTTCACTAATTATCAAGCAAAGAAGCACAAACAATAAATATGTGCAAAAAGAAGAAAAACTAATCACTAGGAATACTTGTGCAAAAACTGACACAAACACACATATACTGAGTTATCTTCACCGAGAAAATGTGTGACAAGCATGCATAGCCACCCAGAAAGTATGTCAACGCCATGTCAATGAGAAATAAATATAGAAGGATTTAGGTACAACAGAACGATGAAAAAAATAATTAGAACATATTGAATTTTATTGAGCTTGTATTATGTTCAAAAAATATATCAGTTTATACAATAGCAAAAAATATATCAGTTTCGAGCGAGAGTGGCAAGCCTTCTCCATAAGCACTTCTAGGTGAGAAAAATAAAAAGAAAAAGTGCAATAAACTTGTCCATAACAAAAATTAGCTTATGTATAAGCTAACGTGTAGAAGTTCTCATGTATAACTTCTCTAAATTCTTATTTTGAACTTATATATAAATTAATTTTAGTTTACATATAAGTTCAATTCATTTTTTTATCTTCTTATTTTTCCATCCTAAAATACTTCCGGAGAAGTTTGTCCAAATATGCTTGTTCTCCGGTCTCCTTTAGAAGTGAGTTCTTTAGTGTTGTTACATAAAAGCTACGATATCTCATTTCATGAAAAGAAAACTTTAACAACAACCTTATATGCGACGAATTTTAACTCTGAACCATACAAATTCAACATCTTTCCCTAGTAATAAGAGTAACAATGGAAGTAGTTCACAAGGTTAATCATTTCTTCCCAGACATAACTTGGTCCCCTCCTCTGAGGAAGGATTCCGTTTGAGTAGGTTTTGAGCACGCCTTCCTATTTTTCCTCTTTTCATCCTGCTTTAGTTCTGGACATCCTTCACCTATCTTGTAACTATCTTTCCAGTGAGCTTTTTCAGCCTCAACCTGCATCGGTGCTGCGAGGAACTTAATTTTGGAAAGAAAGAGGGTGCAGGAACAATCATTTCGTGGATTTCAATTCATAATTTCCTTTTTCAAAGCTTGGGTTTTCACATTCAGGGTTTTATCACACTGAGAATTTCGAAATGTTACAAAACTGTGTCTGGACACAAAAAAAGAAAATAATGAAAATAATCAAATGTTTTAACAAAGTCGTCTTAGCTCAGCTGGTAGAGCGCATGGCTTTTAACCATGTGGTCGTGGGTTCGATTCCCATAGACGGCGGTAATTTGATTTTTTAATTAAAATTTTTCTTATTCCTATTAACAAAACATCCCCCTTTCTTTTTGCTCTTCCGGAACCGATACAGAAATGGGTGCTTTTTTTACTATGAGAGAACCAATCTTAAGGCTACAAACCACGTGACAAAAGGTAGGTGATTTGCCAATTTCCAGATGCCAGATGAATAACTTATTCACCTGAAAGACCTAATCTTAGCATCATGTTTAATGCAATGAAAAAGACTAAACCGACCTGAAATATGAGACCATTTGCATCATGTGAAAGTTTGGGAATGAATTCGTTTAAAAGCTTTGTGACAGTAGAATATAACAAAAATGAATTTAGACAAGCGTGATCACAAGTATAAAAATATGGTTTAAATATATTAAAGACAACACTTTTTTAGATATGGCTTAAAAACTATCGTAAGCAACATTTTATGTAAATATTATTTGTAAAAAGTGTGGACTAATCCATAAAAATGTGATTTAAAATACACTAAAGATTAAAGTTTTCAGATTATAAATATTATCTCCCTCCTTTTTTTGCTCGAAAACGCAAAACTCAATTCCAAAAACGCAAAAATTTGAATTTCTTCTCTCCCTTTGTTTTTAGACCGAAAATGCTAAGAGCTCATAGTGCTGAAAATGTAAAGTTTTAAAAAACATGTACATCAAAATTGTTGTCTGTTTTGAGGATTTTAAGCAACGATTTTAAAATTGTTGTCGTATTAAAAATCATGGCCTATTACTTACAACTACGCTCACCTAGACCACGCCTAAAAAACTGTAGTTTAAACTTTAGCCCGCGGTTTTTATGGTTTAAGTCACAATTTTGTGTTGTTGCCTAAAGTGATTTTTGTTGTAATAGAGTAACAAAAAATCTTTCCTCCCCACCTGATAATTTTAAACCTATTAATATTCAAACTAGCTGAGGAAAATGAACCTTATAATATACCCATTTTTAAGGTTAGAGAAGAATACCCAGAATAGCTCCATGTCATATTTATAGTAAGGATTTCTACTCTGAAACCATTCCAGATTCCTGGGTTCAATCACTTCTTTTTCAACCATCTTCCACCATTCATAAAATGGTCCCTGCACAAGTTACTAAATCATACATTGCAAGCAACACATTGTACCAAATGAATTGAAAAGCAAAAAGACATAGATTATTGAGAATATCAATTGTTCTTAAGAGGTTGAAGTATACTCTACAAAGTCTCCTAGAAAGCTTTAATGGGTTCACGTCCTCAAACTCAAAGGGTACTAGTCCTCAAACGTCACAGATAAGGAGAAGTGCCTGCAAAAGACTATGATTCCAAAGTCAGTCTGGATGTCAGAGAATAAATGTTAATGAATACGTAATTAATGTACTCCATAAAATGTGTTTTTTGTACTATAATGCATGGGCCTTACTTGGTTGGACTTTGGTTTAAGTGACCTAATTACTTGATAATAAGATTAAGATGAATGACCTTGGATTTAGTTGTTATGAGTGATAATCATGTCAGACTAGTTCATTGGCGTTGTTTGAGTACATGTCGTCCTATAGGGCCAACATGTACTTGGGCAAGCAGTGTACCTTATGGCGTATCCTAGTCATGTACAAGACACAAAGCCACCAATCTTAACATGTCCTATGTTAAAGAGTTTGACGAAGCGGTCACATGTACTTGGACGTTGGCTTCTCAGCCTCTGGAGCTTTTGCATAGAAAATTTATATTTCTTTGGCATATATAGTAGCCCTCCAGCCTCGAGGAGCTGAATCGACGAAAAGGTTTGATATGTCTGGTTTAATGTACAAACTTGATTGATGGGACATGAGCAAGTTGGGTTTAGAGTTGTGATAATTGTGTGCATGATTGGAAATAACGTAGCTTTTTGAAAAGTTGTGATGATTGGGCTTTTTGTTGAAGGCTTGCAATTATTGGCATGGAATAGGGTGGGAAGGTGAAATGTTATGATCCATTCTATAAATAGTGTTTCATTTTGTCACATTAGTCATGGTCGTACCTGACCAAATAAAATATGTAAATGCAGTACTAAGAAATTAACCCAAGATCGTCTCCTAGAGACCATTGTTTTCACTTAAAGGTTCTAGATTCAAAAAAAAGGGGCGGAGGGGTTGGTTTGGCAGATTCAGTTTTACACACAAAATTAACAAAATGTAATTGCAAAACTTAATTAAACAGATTTTAAATCGTAATGATTCCTTGATTCAACTGAAATTTCACCAATCACATATTACACAATTAATTGTCCTATCCAATTTGCTCCCATGAAACCAGAAATTAATCAACTAAACGATAATTAACACGAGTTAAATATGCCTTTAAGCCAAGCATACTTCAAAATTGACACCCACAAAATAAGCATACTATGAACGACCCACACTCATTCAACATGATTATAAGTCGCTTTAGGTGCAAAAACACGAAATTAAGATCAATCATCCATCACTTTCGTATTTTTTTTCATGAAAATGCAACTTGAAGAAGGGCAAACCAGAACAAAAATTCAAAACAAACAACAACCTCATGGTTTCATTTCAATTTCTTCAAGAATCAATACCAAAAGCTTAGCTAGACATGGAATTCAAAAAATAATTCAAACATAAACAAAATTGCATTAGAAGAGTAGGGAAAGAGTGAACAAACACGAATTTTTATTGAATGGGACGAAAACCTTAAGTTGGTTGGTGCTTCAATGGTCTCAAATGGCCAAAAACGAAAAACCCTAAGTGGATGTTGTCCTAAGAATGTGAAAACAAAATGGGGAAGAAGAAGAGAATGGGTGCCCATGAGAAAATGACCTGAAAACGTGATCACATCACTACATATCAAATTATTTACAAAACTGCCATTTTGCCACTCAGAATTACAAAAATACCATTATGGGCTAAAAATGTTGGCCCAATGACGTGGACCGACTGACTGACATGGCGCAGACATGGTAATGATGTGGAAATCACGTGGCAACTCTCTCTTCATCTTATGATTAACATGCAAACTCTAAAATTTTCTTCAGAAAGTACCTAAAAATATTTAGAGACAAAAATTAGACCAATTAATGTCAAATTACTCAAAATTCGAAATAATGGCCTAATAAAGCCCAATTGAGGAAAATGCATTAACAAAAGATAATTAAGCACTAAACAAGCATCAAGAATGACACAAATTGGCAATGGGGATAAGGGAAAATAATGACTCATTAAAATCACCCACACTTACCCTTTTGCACTCCTGGGCAAAAACACAAAGGCACAACGAAGCAAAGCAAGGACAACACAGACAAAATAAAGAGAAAGAGAGAGAGAAAGATAGAGAGATAAAGGGACACGACACAAACAAATAGACACGAAATGGACAAAGGGAAACACTTCAAACACAACAGGAGTCAAAACTGCAAGAAATCCATGAACATCATCTAAGCAATTTCAAACATGTCAAGCACTCAGTTAAGCTCAAACAGAGAATTAGAAGCAACATAACCTCACAGAATATGCACTGTATCACTCAAATCTCTAGACTATTGTTTACTCTCAAAGCACTGCTGAAAAACAAACATCAAACAGACTTGGCAAGCCTCTAGAACCAACAATCAAACCAAAACACATGCAAATCAAGATCAGAAGGACTTTTCAAGGCTGTAATGGGGTTGAGGACAAGTTGTGGAACATATGGATAAGTGGCTAAAAGAACCAAAGGAAATAAAGGAGTAGTAAGGAAATATGTCAAAATCAAGCATGAAAGCAATTCCAAACTCCAACACTTCTAGATTCAATTCTCACACAATGCTCAAACCCAATTTTTTTTTCTTTTTCTTTTTTTCTCTTTTCTTTTCTCATTTCTTTTATTTTTGAGTAGAGAAACAACAATTTTCAAGTCCGACATAAAATGAACAAATGAGCAATCCAAGAACAAGAACACGTGTGCACAAAACCACACTTATTGTGCACAACCACACTTAAAAGAGCACCCATTCCTAAAACAATTCCAAAGCTCCAAAATTTCATAAGGTAGGATGAATGATGGTTTTTAAGGCTAAGGGCTTGTCATGAGCTATAAAACAACAAAAAGGGATGTAGACTCAAAAATGGCTATCAACGAAAACAATTCAAGGTAGGCTTATCTAGTTCCAGGCTCATTGGAACAAATTTGCCTAAATCATTTTTTTTAATTTTTTTAAAATAATTTTAAAATTGTTTTAATTTTTTTTAAAAAAAAATTAAACTGCCACGTGTCACCTTATGGTTGTGACACGTGTCAATTTGAGATTTTTTTATTTAAAAAAATGTATTGCCACGTGACATGTCACGATTGTGCCACGTGTCAAGCTAACATTGGTTGTTTTCAATTTAGTCCCTCTATTTACAATTTTGATTCAATTTAGTCCCCCAATTTTTTAAAATGATTCAATTTTGTCCTCTCTAATTTGATACCAAATTAGTAATTAAGCTTAATTACAACTTATATATACATATTAAAATAATTTTTATTATATTTATAGATTAAATTACTCCATCTAACTATTCAAATTATTATTATTTTTTACATGTGTATAAAATTTCAAGTGTAAAAAATTACAAGTGAAAAATGTAAGAAATGAAATAACATGAGTATTTAAGAAGTGATTTGATGTATAAATGGTAAAAAATTATTTTAACATGAATATATAAATTGTAATTAAGCTTAATTATTAATTTGGTCTCAAATTGGAGAGGACAAAATTGAATTATTTTAAAAAATTGGGGGACTAAATTGAATCAAAGTTGTAAATAGAGGGACTAAATTGAAAACAACCAATGTTAGCTAGACACGTGGCACAATCTTGACCTGCCACGAGGCAGTACATTTTTTAAACAAAAAATCTCAAATTCACACGTGTCACAACCACAAGGTGACACGTGGCAGTTTAATTTTTTTAAAAAAATAATTAAAAAACTTTGAAAAAATTTTGAAAAAATTTTAAAAAAAATTAAAAAAAAATTAAGAAAAAAAATTAAAAAAAATGAAAATTCCACAACATGACACGTGGTATGTACGGAGACGGTGTTAACGTAGACTTAACGGCAGAGACCAAATTGAACCTTTTAACGAATTAGAGGACCAAATCGAACCAAAAAATAGTAAGGGGACTAAAATGAACCAACCCAACAAATTAGGGGACCAAAATGATAATTAAGCCTTTAAGTATTTAATAGTACAAACCTTTCGTTTACTAGGTAATAGAAAAAAAAAACATTTACTTAATATTCTTATTATTAGTTTTTGTTTCATTTGAAGAACTCTTTTGTTTCACTAAAACAATTTTTGTTATTTCTCAAACACTGAGTATATATGTTGATATTTGAAAAGTTTTCTTAGATCTCTAAGATATTTTTCAACTTATCATACCCTTAATTATACATTTGTTTTCCTTTGTGCGATTTCTTTCAATAGTCTCTCAAATTGTTTGTAAACATTTGTTAATTTTTTAATATTTGTATTTCTTGTTTATTTTCATTATGTAGAATACTATTTTGATATATTTTATCTAATTATTTTTTATTTTCTAACTCATTATCAATCATACTGTAATTTTTTCACTATAATTGTATAAATAACTTTTATTTACTACAATATAAAAATTTAATGTAATTGTCATGAATTATTTTTTATCATCATCCAACATAATTGAAGTGCAAAAGATACAAGATCTATGTTAAAATTTTATTATTATGATTATTATTTGTTCTTTGTATCATTTTGATAAAATGATGTATTATAACTTTTATTAGTGTATAAAAAAGAGGTTTATTAAAATTTAAAAGATTTAAGTAAACAAACATTTAAAATATATTTTAATTTGAATATTTTTTTTTCTTTTATATTTTTAAAAAAATATTTTTAAATTTTATCAACTATGTTTCATTAATATTTGCAAATTTAATAATTGTTTTGGTTCTCATAAAATTTTATTTGGTATTATAATCTAAAATGTAAACAATTATAATTTATTTTAAAATATTTGATATCGAAGAAACAATCATCCTTCTAATATTGAATATTTGATAATATTATGTTTCCTTTATCATACTTTTTTTATTATTTTATAAAAATTAATTAAAATTAATATTGAAGTAGTAAGAAAATGGGTATGGGTATGGGTTCGAGATTATACCCATTACCCGGTGGGGATGGGGATAAGACAAAAGTTTGATACCCGTTGGGTTTGGGTATGGGGATGGGGATGAATTTTTTTACGGGGATGGGTATAGGATAGTGAAACCCGTGCCCGCCCCACCCCGTTGCCATCCCTACATACTGGTAAATAATGTTCTTCCATACGAATAGTCGTACTTTCTGTGTACTGATAGTGGATAGGGGTTTTGCTTCAATCCACTTAGAAAAATAATTAATACATGTCCCCCACTTTGAGAAGGGCCATGGGGAAAATACATGATGTAGCGACTCTTGATTCCTATGGATGATATTTTCATGCTTTTAGCATGTGATACATTTTCTTACGTACTCAGCGCAAAATTTTTCCATTGTCGACTAGAAGTACACAGGTCAAGGTATTTGAGACGTAATAGTCCTCACACTAGAATGATATCTGCATATTCCTTTATGTATATCTTGATCAACGTAGGCGGCCTGACTGGAGGTAATACATCTTAGCAAAGGTTGACTATAACCTCTTCAAAATAGCTCTCCTTTTAGTAACGTATAGCGGGCTACCTTTCATACGCATCCATTTTCCTACCCTTCTAGTATGTTGCCAATTTTAATATAACAAATAAACAACTCCATCCAGGTGCCTTATGTGCTAGCCTACATGCAATTATCCAGTTTATCAATGGAAGGTGATGTTAACACTTGTTGAAGCAAAGACTTATATCTTCCCTTTACTTTGGTGCTTGCCAGCTTGGATAAGATATTAACCTGTATAATATCACTATTGGGGACATGTTGGAGTTTGATTTCTGCAAAGCATTATTCACTTAGTATTCTCTTGTTAAATGGCCAATAGTTAATCTAGTGCCGATTTAGCACACTAGCTTTTGTACTCCTACTTCTTTAGATAAAGTGAGACTAGTTATGATTGCCTTGCACTCGGCCTGATTATTCGATGTCTTAAAACTAAAGTGGAGCGACTTGTGTATGACTACATCATTCGAGCGCCTTTTGGATTCAAGGAGTCGTCAACATATAAGGTCCACCATTCTTCTTCGACAAAATGCTCTCCTTGCAGATCAGTGGCAAAATCAGTTGAGCATTGTGCTTTTATCGGCCATCGTGGTTCATATTAGATACTGAATCTTGATAGTTCAACAGACCAAGAAGACATTCGGCCTGATAGGTCTGGCTTTTATAGGATCTTTTGTATGAGACTCATCTTTCTATAGTTACTAAAGATAGTGCAACTTTTTCCACCATTTGGTATCTGGTTTCTGCATCTTACCATGTCCGAATTATAAAACATATGCGCCTATGGTCATTATTAATTTATTGGAATAAGGTTGCACTAATAATGTCTATAGTGGCCACTATATAAATCAATAACGGCTAAGTTGTGTTTGGTTGCCACAAAATTTAAGGTGAGGTTAACATTGTTAGCACAAAAAACTTTGATGCATGAAAATTTGATTAAGATATTGCATAAGCAAACTTGATGAAGATATGAAGTCTTCATAGATTGATGAAGACTTGAAGCAATGTGTGTTGATCTAGCTTGTTATATGTGTATTAAATCTGACTATCACATGAAGATCTTAAAGCTTGAAGATTGAAGCTTATCTTGAAGACAATTTAACATAGTATAGGTGTCTTATGTTTGGTTGTAGTGTTTTAATTTGTTAAATGAGTTTTTAACAAACTAATTGGCTAACTACTATAGTTTTGTTATTAACATATTTAATCAACTAAATTAACTCTCAATCAGATGATTTCACTTAAGTCAAATGAAATCAACAAATTGAATAGATAAATCAACCTATTGAATATGCTAACTGACAAACTATAAAGTTTGATTTTTTAGAGAAAGTTGTAACAATTTTCATTTTTGAGCTCGAAATTAGTGTGAACGTTTGGAAAATTCTCTCTTTCTTGATTATATAGATTTGCAGTTGTTCATGTATTGATCTTTGATTTCTTAGAGCATTTTTTTTTCTTGGTGAAAAGACTTAGAGAGAGAGAGAGAGGTTCAGTCGGCTAGGGAAAGCCATCATCCAAGTGTGGTCTTTCTCAAGTTTCTAGGTGTTGCCTAGTGGGATTCCAGGTCTACAAGTGAGAGTCTTGCTATGTTTTTTTGAGATTCTTGTGGGATCCAAAATTCTTGGTCGTGTTTTGTATTTTTCAAAAGTGTAATCTTGGTGGTTTATGTAAATCTTTTGAAATAGGGCAAAGTTAGGCTTAGATTGGCTTGACTAACTAGATGTAGCTCAGTTTTAAGTGAACCAATATAAAAATTTATATGCACGTGTTTGATCTTTCTCTCTTTGATTGTTATTTGATAAAGAGTTTTCAAGAAATTTTTTTGTAGTATCTTTGTATGGTATTTGTGTGATTTCATATAATTTGAAGTTGTCATTTTATTTGTATTGTTGATTGGAATCAATCTTAATGAGTTGCTAAAACTTTTTATGAGTTTATCATCAATTTCATTTTTCTGCATAATTTTCCAATATTTCAATTGTTTATTTGTGTTTTAATCTGTTGAAAAAGACTAGGTTGTCTGTTTGACTCTCTGATTAATGAAATCAACATGTTAACTCTATTTTCAATCGGTTGAAAGTGTATGTTCTAGTAGTAATTGCACACTAGGTTCTTGGTCATTCTGATTCAATTGAAAGTGCCTTCTTGGCTAATTACATTTTTCATTACTTATAATCGGTATTAGAGCATGTTATTGAAAGATATTCAAGTTTAATCCTAAAACTATTTTTGAAATGGTTGAAAACAAACTCCCTTTTGTAGAAGGTGCTTCTATACATAGGTCTCCTATGTTTAGTGGTGTGAATTATCGATTTTGGAAAATCTGCATGAAAATTTTCATTGAATCAATTGACCAAGGAATTTGGAATGCAATCATGAATGGACCATTCTTTCCTAACCATATTGTTGATGATAAGTGGGTTGACAAGCCTTAGAACCATTGAACAAAAGATGAGAAAAAGAAATCTCAATATGATTGTGCAGCCAAGAACATCCTATCATCTGTATTAAACATGGATGAGTCTTTAAGAGTTTCTCAATGTGGTTGTGCAAAGGATATATGGATGTGCTTGAAGTCACACATGAACGAACCAATGATGTGAGAGGGCTAGGAAGGATGTATTGATACAAGAGTATGAGTTGTTCAAGATGTAATAAGGTGGATCCACAACTAAAGTTCAGAAAGGTTCACATACATTGTCAACCATCTCATAGCTTGGGGAAAGGAATTTGACAAAGAGGAGCTAAACATCAAGGTCTTTAAGTATCTTGATAGAAGTTGGCAACCTACAATCACGATTGTAACATCCCTGTCGAATGTTACTAACACTACAAGAAAAATTGGTATTTTCTACTGCACAAACTCGTAGATAATGTCCAAAATTCGTAGGTAAAACCGATTTACTTGCGAACTACCTATGGACAAAAATCCGTAGGTAAAATGGTCGTAGCTAACACTTACCTACGGATATATCGATAGGTAATTACCTGTGGATATATTCGTAGGTAAGTACTTAGGTTACATTTAGCTACATAAAAAGAAGTCGCTCTTGCTGGACTGAACACATATTGCTAGAGTGCAACAGTTCAATTAGTTTATTCAAATTCTCGTCCCATGTGTTGCTTTGTTACGTGAGACCACAACTTATGACAACAAACTATTTAATAGTCAACATGAAGGGGCAAGGGCAAAGGTAGGGGCAAGGGCAAGGCTTTTTGTTTTCTTACAACTACATAATACTTGTTTAACCTTTTTAGAGTTTTTCCACGTCATAGGGAGTTCAAGAAGAATAAAGAAGTAGCACCGTTCTGCTTCCCTAATATATTAGACTTCTCCTTTCATTACCTTTAGAATCTTCCTTCTCATGCTCAACACCGAACCTTCTTAACTCACCCACCATATTTTTGTTTCCTAATTTCACTACCCATTTTATTACCTCTAATTAAAACACACAAACCAATGCAAGAATAAACCTAAACAAAATGCTTTAACGCATTTGCAGAAAAGCATTTCAAATATTTACCTCTTACAAGTGCCTCAAGCTTGGAGCTACTATGTTGGTCTTGGGAGAAACCAAGCTTGGGTTTTCAAAGTTCGTGTTGCAACTGGATCGGGTTTTGACAGTTGATGATTTTGAATCCCAGGGATGCAACCTACATAATTGAAATTGGGGAACTAAAATTTTATTTAGTATAAACATAATCACACTAATAGACATAAGATTAAGATGAACATACCTCTATACAAAGAATACAATTGTCAACAACATAACGTCCTTCGTTCTTCTACATTCACTTCTAAGCATAATGTCCCTTAAAGGAAGCAGAGAGAAATGTAAAAGACATGGAATCAACTTTAAAACGCAATAACTAATCTCTATCCTCACCAGGTTTCACTTGTGATGAGAACTAAGCTTTGTCTTCCATTGAAATGCAATTTCAACCATGAATTGAGGTTAGGGCATGCAATTCCCTTAATCGAATCAAAGATAAATGTTTAACACAAGAAATAGAATTTAAAACACAATAATCTATTATCTTTCTCACCTAGGTTCAGTCACGATAGATAACCTGTTCTTTGATTTAGTTCCAAATTTTGAGGCAAACGAAAAATCTTTGAGGGCACGCGAGAAATCTTGGACTCAGAGCACACTGGTTAGGGTTGCACGAGCAAGCTTCCATGTTTAGCGATGAAGATTTCCGATTAAGCCTTGCGACTTCAACCTACACCACAAATCTGCAGCCCAAACCACACAATCTATGCGATCTTCAGCTTAGGGCACACGAAAATGTTGGGAAAACTGACTACAGAGATGTTTAGGGCTATGAGAGTTTACTAAAGAAGTTATTTCTATGCAGTTAAAAAAATGTTTTAATATTATTTTGCTTTTTAAAATTTTATTTATGGGGATCAGTAGGTAATATTAGTAGGTAAGAAATAAAATGTGTACTTGTTGACGTAAATACGATTACATACGGATAAAATCCTTCAAAACCTTTTCCTGCTTAATCGCGCCAAATTTATATACGAATGCTACCTACGAATCCTGGGCGCCAAAATAATACACCGATACATATGGAAAAATCCGTATGTAAGTAAATAATTACCTACTGAAATATATCGGTAGGTAAGTCACAAATTACATACGAATTATAATTCGTATGTAATTATCAATAAATAACTAACGAATTTCTTGTAGTGTAATTTAAATAATAAATTTAAGAAATATGATGAAAACCTCATTTATTGTACTTCATTTCCCAAAACACTAGAAATTTTAAAACATTTATTACATCGGAAATTATCCAAAAATTCATAATTTATAAAACCCAATACAATATCCAAATTCATAAATCAGTAAAACACTGTTTACAAAGTTTAAAAAAATAATAATGATAAAATTCCAGTAAAAGCTTTTCCTAGCTAACCATCTCTCTGATGTTATGCCTAACCAGCAGCACCTGAAACATCATCTTCTCTCGTGTAACGCATTACACGATCATCGCGAAACACACACAGATAGGGTGAGCTCATAAATAGTTAACATATAAGTTAATAAAATCAAGATACACCCAACTATTTTATTCTAGTTAATTCTTGGCCAAGACCTTAATACCCCAAGGCTTTTCAACCTTCAATTCACACAAATAATCAACCATGGACTCAGGATATATAATGCTCCCACGAACTTGCCCTCTCGTGGTCTTGCCTCTACGAACCGCCTACTCGTAGTCCAACTTTATGGACCTCTCGCCCGTAGTCCAACACACGTGATCCACCAGCTACGAACCTCCTCACTCGCAGCATATCTCAAATGTGAGTACGGAACATACGAACCTCGCTGTTTGTATCCCCACACGAGAGTATCAGGATATGAACCTCCCCGCTCATATCATCACATGTTCATCATCAACCATGAACCTACCCGCTCATGGCACAACATCTCCTGATCAAGTCTTACATCACAATATCAAAACGAAATTAAGAAAAGCACACTGCACTATACAAGGTACATATTCAAGTTAGTCTTAGGGATTCCAATGCTTCCACGAACCTGCCCGCTTGTGGTCCACCTTTACGGACCTCCCTGCCATAGCCTAACACACATGATCCAATAACTACGAACCTCCCCGCTCGCAGCAACCCTCAAGTGAGAGCACGGAACATACGAACCTCTTCGCTCGTATCCTCACACGAGACCATCATAATATGAACCTCCCCGCTCATATTATCACGTGTTCATCACCAGTCATGAACCTGCCTGCTCATGAAAAAAATTAAGCATATCCCAGACTAGGACTAACACAACAAGCAATGCAAAACGTACCACAAACGCATCCTACCACTGTACCATTGCCCGGCGCAGCCTAAGCGTCGCTAGGCGAAATGGCAGTGCAGACCGCCTGGCGGTTCCACATCAACGTCGGGCGCCACAACACACAAGACTTCCCCGTTTCCTACTATCGCCTGGCGATCCACTCTGCACCGCCAGTTGCTACACCAGTAATGTGACACTACTGGTTTTAGGTACACTAATTCAATTCCTAGCATTCAACCATTAAATTCTCAAACATCCAGAAATCAACATACACATTCATATACTCCAAATTTCAACATCACAACACATATGCATCTTTTAAGTATAAGCACACATTCCTTTCTTTTATAATTCATATATACTCATATCTTAAATCAATACCAACACTCAATTTGAACCCAAGAGTAAACCATGCTCATATCAAATATAAAGCAATAACCCTCTAACAACTTAAGCACATGATTCTATGCACCAATGGAAATTAATATAGTACTTCGCACCTCCTATGCAACAATTTAATTTATATTGATACACATGCATTAACCAATAAACCAAATCTCAACATGTGACTAACCCAAAGGAACATAATTGATAGAGACTTACAACATAACAAAATCATGCTTCCAACTCATGCCACATTAGTATTTACTTGAAATTATCAAGAGTTTATTCATGCATTTTAAAGACTTCAAAACCATCAATCATGTGTAACATATATCTCTAGCTACTAACCTCCAAATCACATCTCCACCGTTCAAAGTGAATAAATAGATGTTATGGAACACCTGTCAAAATTTGACCTAAATCAGATGGTTAACGAATCGAAAAATGGAATTTTACGAACACTATGCAGACTAGAAAAATAGTGGTTCCTAGCACCCAAAAGTCAAGAACCTGGCGTTTGGCGGTATAAAACCAGCGCCCAGCGATACCTGCTCCGCGAAAACACGAATAATTGAATTTTTGTGAACAAAACACCACGCGCATCGCCTGGCGGCAGCTCTTCATCGCCAAGCGGTTGATAACGCTGTCGTTGACGTGATCAAATTAATACTACTTATCTATAACAACTTCAGTATTGTGAAGAAAGTAGTCAACAAAATAGAAAGGGTAAAGTAACCCAAAGTCGTCTCCCAACGAACACGGAATTGATTGTTAACAAATTAGTTCTTATAAAACTATACAAGAGTTAGTCAAATAAAATTATAAAATTATGAGGGATAAAGATAAAAAGATAAAATAAGATATAAACAATAGTAAAGAAAATAGATTGATTCCATTGCTTTTTCAAAATAGATTCATCATCGGTTATCTAAAGATTATAGCTCAATTAATAATTGTTGTAGATTTACAAATTAATCAATGTAAAGTCTCAATTAATTTGTTGGTGTTCTCACTTTTAACCAAAGTACAGTCTCAATTAAAAGTGAGAACTTTTAGATTATCCACAGTAAATTCAACCAAAGTACAGTCTCAATCAAATTTACTATGCCTAATCATGTCTATTCTTTTATCTCCTCACCAAATAAAAAGCTTAATTAATCAAAGTAAAGTCTCAATTAATTTTCGTTAGAGTAAATACCTTTAATCAAAGTAAAGTCTCAATTATTGGTAAAAACTCATTTAATCACATGAAAGTTTCTAAATAAAATCAAAGTAAAGTCTCAATTAGATTTAAAAACCCTTGGACTCATATGATCAACATGCATATAGATTTAAAATCATTACTTTTTATGTGATTCAAAGATAAAAGACATAGATGAATGAAAACCTCAACAATAATAAAAAGAACAAAGAAAAGATTTCATTCTAACCTCAGAATCCATAATGAAATTACAATGGAATCAACCCAAGAAGTTTAGCAATCCATGGAATACAAAATAAAAGAAGAATAGAGAGAAGAAAAGAGAGAGAAAGGAAACGAAATTAGGCCCCCCTAAGGGTTCCAAAACTCCGAAGTCCCGAGCTTGTCCCTTATGCTTCTCCCTTGGTGTCTTTATATAGGAATTGGACTGGGCTTTTCTGTTGCTAAAATCTCTAAAATATCTTTTAAAATAAAGATAAAGATAAATATTTAAAAATATTTGGAGAGATATAGACTATTTGAAAAATATAATTGGTTGATAATATCAATATCTAATATAATTAAATTAATTAATTAATTAAATATATATGATAAATTATCACCAATTAGTATTTGTATTAATTTTCCAAATCAACCCTTTGCAATCTTCTTAAATTATCTTCTAAATAATTCAATATCTTCAAGATATATTTGTTTGTTGTGGAAGTAAAAATATTCAAGAAGATCTTGTCATATCTAAAAAGATTTGATAGTTATTATCTTTTAATATTTTGATATAATTAAATAAGATAATTATTTAAAAATATCAAATAAAATATCTAAGATATATTTTTCCCAAATTATCTTCTATCATAAAGATAAAGAAAACTGCAAGGTCCAATTTTTTGTTGCTCTCTTCTTGGCTTAACCAAACTTCTTCACTTTTTCAAGCTTTTCTTGCCGTCTTCATGGATTGCTTGGCTTGGATTTTTGTGATTTTGATAATTTCCTATTCTTGGATTTATCTTTAAGGTGTCATGAAGCTTTAAGCAATTTATTTCCACATCTCCATGAGCTCCACTTAGCTGCAGCTGCACTAACACACCTCAAAATATCCAAAGAACATTTATGCAACTAAAAAGCTATTTTTAACATGTTTTTGTATTTGATGCTCAATAAACCCAATTATAGGAAATCACAATTAAATCAATCTTTAAGCACACAAGTTCAATTAAAATACCTAGAATTAAACATTAAATGAGGGCAAAAATACGCAATCATCAGCGGTTCTTAACAGAAACCCAGAAACTGGGTTGTTTTAAGATGATTCGTCTGGCGGCAGTTAATGCGTTGACAAGTGGTGCATACCATTCTTGAAAAATCCCATATTGTTCTGCACCTGCGTAAACCCTAAAATCCCAAATCAATAATTCTAGCATTCATGTTGACATAATTATAGTGTTCACACATCATATTTATTCAATTCAGATTATTTTTATATAATTATCACGTGTAAGATTTAGCCTTACCCTCAAAAATCCCATAACGCGTCTCGAACAATCACAGAATGCAATTTTCACTACTGCAGCGACACATCAAATTCTGGGCAAACCCCAAATTTTTCCCGCACCTATGATGAACCCTAAACCCCCAAATCTCATTCAAGTCAATCAAGCGCATAAATTACTACAAAAATCGGATTTCTCCCACGCATATTCATCCAGTAAACTCATGCCCTCTAAATTTCATCATGATTAACCACTAAAATCATATTAACAATTTGACCCCAAACCCAACATGACCCCCTCATGCTTGATGCTTCCCAATCAATCATCAAACTCATGCAACATAGCAATAATGGTCAATTTCACAATTTTATGAATTCGAGTAACACCAAAAACATTACAGAAATCTAGACATCATATAATCCATATAGAAAAATTGTGTAAGATGAATCAGGGTTTGCGTCGCCAGACGATTCGTCTCAAAACACAGAAATAGGTGTCACGCTCATGTATCACCTGGTAGGCCTTCAAAGCCGCTAGGCGGTTTCTGGAAAATTTCTAGAAACTCGACCAGTGGAAATTAATGAAGAAATAGGCGCCCAATCATACATCATACAAAGTAAAATCATACAATTTCATATTGACAATTAAAACAGCTTCCCTAACCTGAATTTCCTGCTCCAAAAGTGCCTTAGAATCCTTCATTGTCCTACAATTGATCTACTATTGATCTCTGTCCTTAAGCACTCCTTCCAATCTTCTACCACTCTCCTCAATGCTGTTTTTAGTGTTCTAAAACTCCCTTTTGGTAGCCACACGAAAATACCTTCCCAAAAGCACCACTCTTATCCCTCTCCTCCATTATTAGCCTCATCATTTCTCCCTTAATTGCCCAAACCAAAAATCAATTAAGGAGAAGATTAATGTTCATCAATTCTCCATTACTTGGTGGTTTCTCAACCTTTCTGCCTTCTCTCCAAACGGCTAAGGTTTCTAACCCTTCTTATCCATGCCAAAAAATAATTTTAGTAAAAATAAACTTATTTTGCATAAGCCATGGTTCGAACCCACATTCACTTAACTTCCAAGCACAAGCACAACCATCAAGCCATCAAATGTTCCTTGATATTTTGCGCACACATGTGCTTATACTTTAAGTCACGAGACCCTATTCCCACACAAAAACAAAATAAATAATTAAATAACACCACAAGACTCGAACCCAAATCCTTTTATAGTAGCCAAGTACTCTCAACCACTTAAGCTTGTATTATTCCTTATCTTTTCTTTCCACATTAATTAACTTAAGGACTCCCGCCCTCACATTTATTAAATAAATATTTATTTATTTATTTATTTTTTCCTGGGTCTTACAACGACCATCTCAGAATCAAGGGATTTGTCAACAATGATCATTGTTGCCTTGTTTTCAAAACTTAGAGAGCAAGAGATTGAGATGGATAAGCTTAATGAACAAGAGAGTATTGAGAAAAAGGTGAAGAACATGTTAAAACAAGTGACCTTAGTGCATCGATTTGATGAAGCTAGTGCATGTGATCATGTTTGATTGATGAAGTCTTAATGAAAAATTGAAGTGATTCATTTTTTATCAAGATTGGGGTTTATTGATATGAAATTGACGTGAAGATCACAAAGCTCAAAGTTTGGACTCAATTCGTAGACTGTATAACATAGTTTAAATTCCTTTTGTCTTGTGTCTATCCTTTTCAATTTGTTCAAAAAGGATTTTAACATGTTAAAAGGCTTGCTTATAATTATAGTATGAATGTATTCAATTAGTTGAATTTCTATACAATCAACTTATTTCACTTAAGTCAAGTGAAATCAACAAATTATACAGACAAATCAACTTGTTGAATTCATATATGTGCAAACTATATTAATTGGTTTTTTAGAGAGTGGAGTAACTTCTGTGATTTCTAAGCATGAAAATAGTGAAACCAATTGGAAAACTCTCTATTGATTACATAGTGTGCAACTTATGAGTGAATATCTTTGAATCTTGAAGCAAGTTTTGATTGGTTTTAAAGTATTGAAGGACGTGTTTTGGTTGGTTAGAGAGAGCCACCACCAAGGTTTGGTTGTTTTTGTCCTTCTCGGTGTTTCCTAGTGTGGTTTTAGGTCTGCAAGGGGGATCTTGTTGTGCAACAATTCAGATTCTTGTGGGATTCAAAAATCTTGGTGTTTTTGTTATATTAAAAAGTGTAATCTCTGAAGGATTGTGTAATTATTTTGATATAGTGCATTATCAGGCTCATGTTGTCCTAACATTGTTCTTCATTTAATCCTCAAGAAAACTCATTTAATCAATCTTTGTAAGGTTTTCATGTGTTTTAATGTAATATGGTGTTGCAACTTAGTTTGATATATCCATTGGAATCAATCTTGTATGATAAAGCATGTTGTTTGAGTGGGTTTGGTGATTTGCGCTTTTTTACAGAATTTCCCAGAATTTCAGCTAGTTGATTTTATTTTTCAATCTATTGAATCATACTATATAAACAAATTAATATGTTGTTTTGTTTTTCAATCGATTGAAATGTGTGGTCCAACAATAATAAACATTTGATTTGTTGGTCAACTGAATTCAAACAGAAAGGAGTTTTATAAGTTTTAATTGGGCATATTTTTGTAGTCAGCCAATTCAAATCTCTTTATTTTTTTTTTTTGCTAAAAAAGTCATTTCGAATCTACAAAACATAGCCTTGAAGTCTAGCATCAAGAAAGATGAGGAAAATGATGAAGACATGGTTGAATCAAGTGAGTATGAAAATCTTAATCTAGTCATTAAGAAGTTTGGAAAGTATTTCAAGAGAAAAGGTAACAAAAGTAACCAAAGGAGGTACAATTCTAAACACAACATTTTAATTTTAAAACAACAACAATCTAAATTAGAAACAATAATAATAATCGAAATTTAAAACAATAGCAAAAATATGAATTAGAAACAACAACAATGATCTAAATTTAAAACAACAATAAAAGTCTAGATTGGAAATAATAACAACAACAACAATCTAAATTTAAAACAACACCAACATTAAATTTTTGTCACCACTAGAAACACAAATGCACTGCAAAAAGGCAAGACATTCACGAAACCACCTTATGTAAATTCGAGAAAAGAGTTAATCGAAATAAGTAGTGGCCGAAAACAAATTCTTATATTCACTTTATTGACTTCTTAAAGTAACGAAACTGAACTTTTTTTTATTTTATTTGAACCCCAAATGAAAATAGTCTCGTAAAGCTAAAATAAAAATTTTCTCTTTATTATGTAGTGTTAATGCCACCCATTAATCCATATCATAATTAAACCTTACTATTACACAGTACACATCTCCATCAATCCTACCGAAATTCACAATTTAAATAATTTCTCCTTTTGTCAAAAATTAAAAGCCCCTGACCCACCAATTTTCTTTTATTAAAAGCAATATACAATTGAAATTGAAAAAAAAAAACAAAGACTCATCCTGCCATATGTAAACCTGACTTTGGAGACCTACCTAAAACTAATATAATAATATAATTCTCTCCACTCATTCACAACATTGTATATGTGACGACCATTGTATCCTAGCATGACATATATATATATATATATATATATATATA
>Ga0214542_1001714_pt1 | contig 45289 bp, 23 predicted proteins | sample CNSS1metaG_FD_160096 | JGI IMG/M metagenome (GOLD analysis project Ga0214542, IMG submission 160096) | Root nodule microbial communities from cowpea collected in UCLA plant growth center, Los Angeles, California, USA - CNSS1 | ecosystem: Host-associated > Plants > Roots > Nodule | place: USA... | reverse complement strand
GTTGCTATGTGAATGAGATGATGAGAATATGTTTGATTGCATGTTGAATATGTTGATTGGCTCTAGCTTACCCGTTTTGTTGTAATGTTGTGATGTATGTGGCTATTCTTTCTTGCGATGATCATCAACTTGGTTGATGGGAGCAGATGGGTGAGGTTCTCGTGGCCAGCAAGGGAACGATGATCCAGCAGCTTAGCCATCCGGGCTAGATTTCGAACGTCTTTCTTTCGTGTTTCTTTAGGGCTATGGCCCCTGTATTCGTGATTATCGGATTGTAATCTCTTAAGTAAACGGTTATCCTGCTTTTGTTGGCATCGTGGTGTGCCTGGTTTTGTAGGGGTGACATTAAGGACCCCAGGACTGCGTTGTTATGCTTTTATCACGTGACGTTTCCTTTAATTTTACGTATTAAATTAAATGGGACGTTACAATTTACATCATGGTAATTATATGTGTAAATTAAAATTATTTTTATTTTCAAATAAAAGTATTTCAGCATATTTTACCTCACCAAAAAAATTATATTTCAAAACCATTGATTTTATAAAGGTCAAATCTTACGAAATTAAGATTAAAGACATCAATCCAATGTAGATGCACCCTCAGATTTTTTTTTCTTACTAACCTCAAATATCTTTTTCATGAAAACACTCTTACTCAAATCTGATAAAAAAAAATTGTAAACAAAATTCCTTACCTTAATATTTAATGTAACTTCATTTTAAGGTTATTAGTTAAATTCAAAAAATGATTTTTGTTTATGTGATTCAGAAATATACAACTAATCTCTTTTAAAACATAAAGATCATTGAAATAGATTTTATTTCTCTTCACAATTTGTTTATTATAAACAAGAAAAAAAAAAAAACCTGTGTATATGTTTAATAAACTTAGTTATCTAATTATCAAATGTGTTGAATTTGGCTGGTTGGTAATTTCATTGTAATGGGTTGGAAAATAATGAAGCAAACTGGTGCCTAACGTGGAAAAAAATAGTACCATAATAGTACTACTGTTATAGTGAGTGGTTTTATAAAGCTTAATTTTGTTTCTTTGTTAAATTGGAATACAATTCCTCAAATCGTGTCTTGCACATGTCAGCAAGCAAGTAAACAAATTCTGAGTCAATTTTGTTATACAGAAACTTACGAGTCAATGGGTAGAGAAAAATAAGACAGAAAGTTTAATTTGTAAAATATTAACACTGAAATATCTTTTATTTGGTATATACAATTATTTTTCTAATTTATCTTTCAATATATTTCTTATTCGATAAATATTATGAACAAGTGATTAAAAACAACTTATAGGTATTATCTTTGGTTGTCCCAAAATCAATTAAAATTTATTAATGGACAAAACAGTTATCTCAGTTGTGTAACTGATTTGATAAATTTCGTTGCTATAATTCTTCATATTTTGTGTGATATTTACTAATATTTTATGAAATTTAATAATATTCACATAAAATAAGCAAGAAATTAATTTCTTTTAAATATTGTAGAAAAGTTAAAAAAAATCACACCGAGAAATTTTAGTGATGCAAGTATTATTTTATAAAAAAAGAAAGAAAATAAAATTCAGTTATTATTTCAGTCAATATTTTACGAGAAATAATAATAATAATAATAATAATAATATTAATAAGTTGATTAATTTATTTTTATACACAAAAATTTGAGGTGGTATTTTTTAATGTTAGAACTTTGAAGATATATAAGTCTTAATTTTTTCTTATTTTTTTTAGTTTTTAATATTATATTTTTTGTAATAACATTTTATATTTACAAATAGTTAAAATTGTAGAGAGATTTTACCGACGATAAAAATTAGTTAGTAATAATTATCAATGAATTTATAATCGTCATTAATTATTAATGGATTAATCGATCTGTCTATAAGATTTGTTGACTATTACTTTTCTAATGAATTTTTTATCATTGATAAATTAAAATTAGATACAAATGTTGTTTTAGTCCGTATAGATAATAATAAATTAATTAGAAATTTATTTTGATACAGATAAATTTGAAGTAGTATTCTTAATAGTTGAATTTTCAAGAGGAACACTACAGAAAAAAAAATTATTGGCAATCACAATTTATCAATAAATATAAAATTCGTTGGTATCAATTATTACTGAGACCAAAAATTAACCAATAAATATAATCAATGGTAAAAATTCATTGGTAAATTATTTATTAGAAAATATTCATCATTAATTATTGATAATTTTTTTTGTTGATAAGTATTGCGATTTGGTATTCTATCCTCCTTTTCCATTTTTTTTTCTTCTTTCTTTTTTTTTTTCTTTTCTTCTTCTATCCTCTTCCTCCTTGTCTACCCTCAGTGTCATGTCTATTGTTGTCCTTGCGTACATCGTCTTTGACTTATATTATTCTCCCTCCTTCCTTTCTCCCCATCTTCTTTCTCCTCCACTCCCCTCTCCACTTCATCCTTTGTCTCTATTGTTGTTGTCACTGTCACCTTTACCATTGCAGTAGTCATTGTTGTTGTCGTTGTTACTGTCATAATCATTGTCTCCAGTTCCTACTCTTTCTCATTCTTCTCCTCCTCCTCCTTTTCCTTTCGTTCCTTTTCTTCTCTTCTTCTCACTCCTTTTATTTGTAACAAATACTTCGTTGAATTTGGCAAAAATGTTAGTGCTTGTTTTACAGTAAAATTTATGGATGGAATTACCGATAAATTTTAAAAAACACAATTACCAACTAATTTACCAATGAATTTTAAAAAGTGAAATTGATAAATTTATTGATGAATTTTCAAAAAATATAATTATTAACAGGTTTAAAAAGATTCATTACCAATATTTAACAATTGATTTTACCACATCATGGTCAAAGGCTAAATTCAAAACTTTAACACCCATCTTATTCACAAAATTTATTGACAAAAATATCTAACAGTAATAAAAATTATAAACTATCGATGAATTTTATCAATAAATTCGTTACTAACAAATATTTTTATTGATAATTAAAATTCTATAATTCATCAATAAAATACATTTGTAAATTCTATTTTACCAACAAATTTTTTTCTTTGATAAATTATATTTTATCTAGAATTTTATTTTTTGTTGATAAAATACCATTGATATTATAGCAATTTCTTTTACTAATATGTATACTCTTTTAATTTTTAATATTATATTTCTTTTTTATTTTGTTTAATGATATTTTATCATCCTACAACTAGTAAAAACATAATATTTAAAAAAAAAAAAAACATTAGCCGTCTTTGATTATTGTTTCATCTTTAGTTATATATTTTATAACATATTCACAAGATTATTTATTTTAGTACGAAACAAACATTTAGTATTTCAAAAGACAACCTAAACTCCCATTTATTTAGATTGACAAACTAATGGATGAAGGTAAATGGACATAACTGCCATTAGTTTCTCCTCATCTAATATCTTAATTTATGACACTTAAATTATCCATAAAAGAAAGAGATCTTTGTTAGAGTTTAAGTGTGTCTATTTATACATAATTCAAACAGTGGTTCAAATATCATCCCATATTTGTAATCTAAATTATACAACTCTTATCATATCCATTTTCTTACAACATAACTCATTTAAACAAAATAACAAATCAATTAATACAAATTAATACTATATTTACATTTATATCAAACATTCACATTCAATCCATTAAAGAAATAAAGAAAGAGAAATTGTTTGAGCCAAAATTGTCTTGCCTAAGCAAAAAAAATTTCACTTGAACACACATTTTTTTGTTTGAAGTTTGAGCAAAAATCTAGTTGAGAGCAAAGGTTGAATTGTAGCTTTATTTTTGCTCGAGTGAAAATAAAACCAGAAACAAAGATTAGGTTTAGCTTTGTTTATGATTAAGCGAAATTTTTTACTTGAGTGAAAGTATTAAAGAATCAACTTCATGTAGCAAAACCAAATATGTTTTCAAGAATTTTATCCAAAATCACCTTAATAAAGGCAACTTTCAAACAGTTCAAAATGATTGATATAATTTATAATTTATTTATTTAAATTCAACCTTAATCATTCAACTTAAATATACATTTTCATTCACATCAAACTCATAAATATATTGGAAACTAACTCGACTCAACTAAATTATATTCGAAACTCATTTTAAAAAACTTTATACTTTAACATGCATAGCCACTATATCAACATCCCAATACAAATATCATCAAACATTTTAAAATAGCCCTTTATTAAATAACATTACTAAAGAAAATCTTAAATAATAAATAATTTTAATAACAAAAAATAATTAGTTATTATAATAATTAATAATTAAAAATTATCAATAACTAAAATAATTTTTATTATGAATAGAAAAATATAATTAACTTGCGAATTGGTTTCTAGATTACTCACTTATATCAATTATTATGGTGTTTTGACTACCACAAGAATGAGTTCTTATATTAGGCACTAAAATTAATAATTAAAATTAGTTTTTAATTATTATTATAAAATAAATAATTTTACAATACACTAACATTTGTGAAAAGAAATATGAGTTAAAGAAAAGCCATCTACTCTAACAAAATAATGTTAATAAAATATGTTTAGACAACAGGGCAGATCTAAATATAAGATTACTAAAACACAAAGGTTAAGTTTACCGAAGAAAAACAAAAACTAGTATTAGTTTTTTATAAAATAAAATATCAATGTAAATAATGGTCACAAAAAGTCATCAATGTATATGTATATAGTTCTCAGGTTTAAAGAGGAAAAGTCTCGTTCAAAAATTGCTTTAGTCTCACTTTCATTGTACCGTCTAATGAACCGTGTGTGGAAAATTAGCTTGATCACTCACTCCACACATATGTATGCATAAGTGGGAACTGCAACTTTTTATGGTTTTCTTTCTTTCTTTCTGTCTTTTCTTCAATTCATGCTCAAGTGTTGCCAATGTAAGTGGAAACTGGGGACTACCAAGTTTGTAAGGTTTCTATTTTTTCTCCGGTTCTTGCTCAATTAAAAAAGACCAAGACTTGCCTTGATTTTCTAAATAATTAACTTAACTTTTCATATTCACTTAATATTAATAATGATTTTTCCCTTATGACTTTACAATACCCTTTACAAATAAGTTTTTCTTGTGGGCATGTGTGTATATGTATAGTGTTAATTTAATATACATTGATATATAAGTTATACTTTTATCTCTACTAAAAAATCACACATCATTTATCATTTTTTTTATTTTTTTAAATAATACTTACAAATTTATTACTACTAATAATTTATAAGAAATTATTATCAATTTCTTTTTGTAAAAATATTTTATACAAAATATTTTTTATAAAAAATACTTATAAATTTTATAATTTTATAAAAATAATTGTCTACTAAGAAATCATTTAAAAATTAAAATTTATGAAAAAAAATAATAAAAAAATTCTTGTAAAATTTTATAATAAATTTGCAAAAGAAATTTTATGAAATATGAAAATTTCTAATAAAGTATATACTTTCATAAGTTTAAATTATACTTTATTAATATAAGAAATAAATATATTAAAGCGATATATATAATATCTTAAAACATTAATTAAATATATGAACAATTATATAAATGACATAATTGAAAGTCATATTTCTTTATATTAGTTGTGAACCAACATGTAAAACTTATACTTTGAATAGACGTAAAAATACCAATTACTAAGGATATTTAGTTTTAGTCAAAATTCGACTGTAATAAGTAAAGTGACGTTAATTAGGTATCAGGGTTTATTATTCTAAATGATTAAGCTAAATTATGAATACAGAATTACATATATAATTTGTGGAAGTAATATAAAAGTGTATACTATAGATAAGAAAGTTTTTGTTTTGTATTCCAAACTTCTTTGAATCCCAACAAACTCGACAAGACCTGCGAAGTTGTGAAATAACAAAGAGCAATTAAAAAAATGTATTTTTTCCAAACCTAATAAATGCAATCTTATCAAGAGCATCTTTAGTTTTTTTTTTTTTTTTCACACAAAATCTTAAATATTTTATAAACGATGAATATTAGCATTTTTTTTTCAAATGATACTAAATTGTAAAATTTAAAGAAAACATATTAGAGGACAAATATTAAAAATCTAACATCAAATTTGGACTCTCACATTTAAGATAAATTTTTTAAGTAATTGTGTTAAGTGTTATTGAGATGGTATTAAGCTCAACCATGAAACGAATTTGTTTAAATTATACTAAACTTACTAATTATATGATCTTATAGAGGGTTCTCCTTCTGATCAGATTCGTCAAATCTAAAAAAAAGAAAAGTTATGCTTAATATAAAATATAAAATCTTAATCAACAAAAAAGGATTTGAGAATTAAAGAAAGACTCATGTACTTCTATTTCTAATCTTATAGAAAATAAAAGTAACCTGATAAACTCCTAAAAGATTAGTAAAATTGTATCTGAATTTACTTAATCAAAATAAATACTACAAAATAGTTAATATATAAGATGAAACAATCATCTAATAACTTAAAAAGATACTTAAAACAAAAATAAGCACTTACAAACCACTACTATAAATATATAAAATAACCCAGATAAACTACGATTATATAAAAATTGTAGTATATGATGAAGTGGTGATACTTTAATATTGTCAAATAATAGAATTTAGTTAAAACTGTAGTATATTCCCAAATAAACTTAGGTTAAACATTAATGTTATCACATGAAAATTTTATTAAGAAAATAAAAATAAATAGGAGCCATACCAAATCTATGATACAAAGTATATTTTTAAAAAATTAAATAAATACATGCATGAAAACATTAAATAATTTATATTATTCTCTATGATTTCCTTCATGAAAAATATTCTGCACTTTTAACACCATACACATAGAAGAAAAAAATTTTCCTCTACATATTAAGAGGTGTATCATAAGTCAACTCTCCTACATCTTCCAAATAAGGCCTCTAAAATTCATTACTACTTTTTAGAAGTCCTTCCCTTGGACGGGGTATTTAGAATTAACTTTCTTTGGTTTACCCCTACTGAATTTCTTGTAGTTTAAATAGATTCATCATCCTCTTCAATATTAGAATCTCCCCTTTCATCAAGTATATTAGCCCATTTATAAGCTAACTTCAATTCCTTTACAAAATGAGGTTCCTTAGAGATCAAAGAATTAGGAAATACCTCATATCTACTATGATATGGATCTAGTTGTTGTAAATCTTGCAAACTAGTGACAAGTCCTCCAAAGAAGGCATACTAGTCAAGAAATCAGACTTGTCATCTTGTTATAATCATCTACAGTTACATAAGTCATGACCAATAATTTTACAATTTAAACAAAATAAAGCATTTTTTCATGCTCAACGTTAATAATAAACGTCAAACCTGACCTTTCTACCAAAATTTAATTAGGCAAAGCGAATATCTAATCAACATCAATCAAAACATGTGCAAAGAAACCTTAAGACTTATTCATGGTATAATGATAAGTGTCTAGAATACATAAAATTTTCATACAAACTTAACATTTATAATGCTTTAATTGATCATATTTTGTAAGTAAACAACCAATTTTAGCTTATAATTACATAATGAGGTACTAAAAAGAAGAAAAATAAGAAATTGATAATTTTTTTATCATTTTGCAGCAATTTCTCGAAGAATTAAAAATCATGCAATTGAGCCCCAAAATTCACGGCTGAGCTCTAATAAGATGGTCAAGGAAGGATCCAGAATATGAATTTTGGAGTTGAGCCACAACAAAATGGCGAGCACTTAAGGCGATGCATGGCTGAGCTACGAGAGAATGTGCTTAGCACTTAAGGCGATGCATGACTAAGTCACAAGAGAATGTGCACTTAAGGGGGTGCATGACTGAGCCACAACAGAATATGCTTAGCACTTAACACTGGATGCCAAAAGTTGGGCTGAGCACGATCTAAAAATTTCTATAAATAAAGAGGTTGGGTCCTCATTAAAAGCATTGAGTGGTGTTAGAAATGTAACAATAGGAGAGAATAAGGTCTGTGAGGCACTAGGGAGATGCTCTTAGTGTAAATCTTATGTTTATATGCTACTAGAATTGCAGTGTAATATTCTATGAGTAATTGAACTCCCTCATGTCCAGGTTTGATTAATCAATTCTAATTTTATTTACTTCTACTTCTTGGGTATTTATCTTTGCATTCATTCAATTGTTTGTGATTTGATTTATGCTTAATGATGACTTGATCACTCATCTATTTAACTAGTTTGGATTAAGTTGGAAAACTGGTCTCAAACTATGGTCCAATCAAATCATCATACTTGGTTCTTATTTAAGTAGTTAGAGGGGATGTTGGCATGAAATTTATTTTATTAAATCCAAAGAGCTTTGGGTTATTGGGAAATTTTGTTTTCACTGGGCAAACTATTTGGTTTGAGCTCCAAAATTTGCTCACTAGGCAATTCAATTCCCTCACTAAGCGAAATTCATTTAATAAAAAAGAAATTAGAGAGATCATAGCGGGTTGGTCGTTGAGTGAGTTAGGACTTATTAGGCAAGTATACCTCCAAATGTAGCTTGCTGAGTGAGTTAGTGGGGAGCCTTAGTTTTAAAAAACTCTAAGCTTTATCTCACTAGGTTAGCTTGTGTGATCATTAAATGAGATGGGAGGATTATGGACATAAAAATAAATATCTCATAGATTTTGAAATAAAAATATGTGGTTATGTAGTCGAGTAGAGCCAAAATATAACAATAATCTACTTTTGATAAACTTTAAAGTGAAAAAAGAAATAAGGACTAACCTTCAACCATTTTTTTTATCAATAAGAACACATATATTAATAGGAGGTAATTGGGTTACCTCAACCCATAAACAATAATAAACAAAAATGTTATGACTTTCCTTCATCATTCTCCACATAGAGTAGTATCTCACAATTATCACAAAAAAATAGAAATAAAGATTATAACGATATATACACCCAAGTAAGAAGCAGACCTTTCATGACTATGCTTTGAATACAAAGCTTAAACGTCCTCCCCGAATAACATCATTTGTCCTGCAAAATACGAAGCCACAAAGATATGCAAAGACAATGCAAAGAGCTAATTCCACAAGACTTTTGATGTAAACCAAACCAAGGCTACAAATAACAGTGAATGGAATCTAATAACACGAATACTAGAGTGTACAAATAATATCATCTCTAGCCAGTGCAACATACAACAATCACAGAAGCTATATCATGATGAGCCAAAAAATGATAAACCACCCCAAAATTGAAACTTTTAGATCGAAAGGAGGCATGTAATTGGACTCAAACACTAGTCAGAATAAGATAATGTTGCTAATGGATACTTATTGGTGATCCAAACCCATGCTTTAGTTTGAGCCAACATAAAAACTTCCTCCATGTCTATTATTGTATTTTTAAATATAACATCATTTCTATGTGTCCAAATATCCCAAATAATCGTCATCTATATACAACCCCACACGTTACTACATTTGGTATAAAGACCAATTTAATGTCATTGTAACAAGAATCCTTCAATGTGCTTTTAGTTTAAAACTCTTACTCCCATAAACTTTAATAATATAGTATATTATAGAAGAAAACAGATTTGATGACTCAAAGCACAAAACACATGTGAAATTTATAGAGCTCTACCTATCACAAAATAATAAATTTTTGCAAATTTTGTGGGATTATGATATCAAAATTCATGCAACAAATCTAAAAATTGATATGGACCATATTTATAGCAATATTTGATTTAACGTGAATGTCTCATATCTCATATATTTGGAAAATTGCCAACATTATTTGGTATGGTATGTGACCTAGTAGAGTTAGTGTATTAGATATAATTTACTATTGGTATATGTGAGACCAAGTAGATTTAGGACATGAGTCATAATCTACTATGAGATATTGATTTGATATATGATTGATGTGAATGTAGTTTTTTTCAAGGACAAAATACTACATTGAGATGTTTTAGGTTGTGTATGGAGTGAGAGACCTTAAAAGAAGTAATGTTGACTCTACTAATACTAAATTCACATAAAGGATGATATTAGGTGGTGATAGGCCATGAAGGTTCCTATATCTTGGAATGTGGTGAGATAAAGAATCGTAGATCGTAAGGAATTTATCCTATCATATGTATCATATGAAGACAATGTAGTTTTTTGTTATATAAATTTATGTGAGTGAAGGTAATATGCTTGGATCTTTCAAAAATAGAGTCAAATGCTTGTAATAATATAATGTTAACCGTTAATAATATGAGACCGAACTAGTTAAGTTGTTAGATTTAGATACTTGTAATTAATTATGATTGATATTCTTTAAGTAAATCTATGTGATAAAAAGATTATTAAAATAAAATGTGTGATATTTTATAAATCACTAAATGTGTGCATATGTTCTCAGTGTAATGTAACTATTAAGTAGAGACATTACATAAATTATTAGAAAAATGATAATGTTTAATTAAACTATTATGTTACTTTTACACTATATTTTAATTTAGTTAATATTTAATCTCCTTTAAGAAAATCTTCGGGTTTTACCCATTCATTGGTTGTTTGTTTGGGCCAGCAACTGGTATTATTTAAATATATCATAAGTTTGTTTGGTTTAGCAGGCACCACTTTCTTGAAACCACTCGACACAAAACTTAAACTTCATACCTCATACCATTCATTCTTGCCCATGGATATATTAGAAAGTAATTCATTCTGGGTTTGAGTTGTTAACTAATTAATCAACATTTAAGTCTCTCAATCGGTGGGATTAAACTAACTCCTCATGGTTCTCATAGATTCAAAATTCCCTTTCATCCTACTTCACACAATCAACAATTAAAGTTTAGATTACAAGTATTTATGATTTAAACTATAATTATACTATATAATTGCTTTCTTCAAACAATATCATATATTCATAATTTTTAGATTATAGTTACCTTTTATTTTAATATTTTAGACCTATAATATAAAAATAAAAAAAGCGGAACCAACTGGCCGAATCTGTGTTTTGTCAAACCAAAAATGAGCTTAATCCTGAATATTTTCTCATCCTAAACATACCTCATCACTAAAATTGTTGTAAGTTTCTATATCCGCATATAAATAAGATAATTTCATTGACACTTATCATTAGATATATGTAATATATTAAATTTTAAATACGGGTGTGAACAGTTAATAAATATTTGAATTTTATAAATAATTTATAATTATTTATGATATTAAATGAATTCTGACTTTAATAATTATTAATATAATTTTAATTTATTTAAAAGATAAAAGTGTTCATAAGTGTCATAAAACTCTAACTGATCATTTATTTGATCACACAAAAAGAGTTAAAAAATAATTAAATATTGATAATTTTAACATTGTTCTACCATTTTTCTTTTTTTTAATGGTTTTTCTTTCATTTTAATGTTGCTAAAAAATAAAATATAATTAAGCTTAACAAAAACTTAAACTAACATAGAAAACAAAAAAAAAAATTAAAGAAAAAAAAGCAATCCTGTATATTAAATATCAATCGAGTAATAAAGTGTTAAACGTCTAAAACTTTTACCAAAATAAACGATTAAAATATGAATTTGAAACTTTATTGAATTTTCTTTGTCCCACTTCTCAAGAACTTTTTAGATCCTTTCTCTTAACTTAATAAAATTATCTCTCTAAAGAAACAAAACAATATTGTAGGCATAGAAGACCAAAATAAGGATATTTTTATCTTTAAATAATGTTATATGAATTTATATTATTTTAACTAGTACAATTAATTATTTTAGATTTCAATTATAAATGTAGTGAGAGTAAAAATAATTAATTATATCTTAAACCATACTCTCAAAGATAGTAGTCAAAATCGAGATTTAAATCTTAAAATTGTGAGATCCTACAATTTTATACAGTATATACAAGTTATATCCCACTCATAATTGTAAATAGTAAAATCGGTAAGATCATTGTAAAAATCATAAAATCATAAAAATTTACATTTTTTTTTATTTTTTGTTGCATCATCTCTTTACTTTATTGAATAAATGAATTTAGCTTAAATTAAACATAAACCTACATAAAAACAATATAATTGAAAATTTTCATTGTTATGTGTGTTCTCACTATATTTCATCAAATTAAAAATTAATAAAATTATTATTAAAATTTATTTTCAAATTAAAAATTAATAGAAAGTTGCATGCAACACCATACCATCTAATTTTTTTTAAAAGTTAAAATTGGATTAATTTATACCTCCACTAAAAATCAATAATTCGTTATTTTGCACTCATCGAGTAGGAAAAAAAAACTCTAGCATATTTGGTTAAAGGTTAAACCCAATATGGTGGTGAATAATATGTTCTTGCTATCCCACTTCTAGGATAGGGGGTAAAGAATGGTCATATTAATGTGTTTATTGGAGGAGATATGTTAGATTTGATCCACTAATATTTCACAACCAAGAGAGGGGTTGAATTGGTTTTGCAAATCTTTTGTTGTTCTTTTCACTTTAAAACCAGTTTTAAATGAAATCCTTAATCAATTGACAATATGAGTTTGAGAATGCATATTGTTTAACATTTATACTTAGCAAAGTGTAAAAGATAAAGGAAATAGAGCATAAGAGACACCAAGTTTTATACTGGTTCGATTCAATTGAATCTACATCCAGTGTCTAGCTATCCATACTAGAAATTCCACTATAACATCAAGAGTTAGGACAATACAAGATTCGCCTATGTACTTCCTACACTCTAGATACACAGTCTTGAAAAATCCTTCAAGAAATGCAACCAATAACGCTACACACAGTTACCAACACCTACCACAATCATAGTGATAGAACAACAAATTTTCAATAATAAGAAACCAGAAATTCAGTAACAAAAAATCAGTGTTTCAATGGAAGACTAATGATAAAAAGAGTACACTTGATTCTATGTAAAATTTGATATCACAATCACATAATCTTCTTGAATTATTGATGAACAACTTGAGAAACAATGAAGAACCAATATAGATTTCCTCCAAGAACTCTCCAACAATCTTTTTCTTCTCTTTGGTGTCTCAAAAACACTACCCCAAACTGGTTCAGTAATCTATTTTTAAAGCAGAGCTATTCTTTGGTTTATCTAGTTGATTAGGTTATTTAGCTAATCAACTAGGTTATGACAGTGCTCAAGTTCATGTTCCAAAATTATTATAATCGATTAGATTAATATTCTAATCAACTAGTGCGACAACAAAACAACACATTTAACCATCACACACATCAAACATGACCTAATAGATTTGATTAACATTCTAATAAACTAAGTGTGAAGGATTTAACCATCTAGCTTGGCACACATCAAGTTTATACAAACATTTATGTCCTGTTTAAATTTCAGCTATTCTAGACTATAATTTTCCTGTGGACATCATCAAAAACACTATAAGTTCTCTTTGAAAAATAGGAACAACAAGATAGAATTAAAGAAGATCTTTTTAGTTTTTATTTTAATTTGAACCATTTAGATTAGATGAATTAAGTTTAATACAATATTAAAAAAGCGGTGAATTTTATAAATGTAAGTTAGATTAAGTATATTGACGAGAGATTAATTATTTTTATAAATGTGTATTTAGTGATATATATATATATATATATTATGTTTGTATGAAAAATAAAAACTATTCATACGATCCACGAGTTACAATTATACAAATTCTTCACGATCCAAAATATAATATCAATTTTAACTACTACTATTAAAGAATAGTTAGCATCCCCATAATCATATCTCAATTATAATAAGCCTATATGAAAATTTTCTCTCCGGAAGTAAGATATTTGTAACGGAGGGTTTGACAAATCTGGAAGGTGTTCGTTACTTTTGTAATTAATGAATTAATTAAAGGAGATGTCAACGATGATGATGTGAGGTATGTAGATGGAGCAGAGCAGGTTCACGTTCTCGGCATCAGAAACGTGTAGCCATGTTACAAGCTATAGCCAACAAGGTCAATATGTACTTATCAAAAATCATTCCATAATTAAACCATGACCAAGCAATTAGGAACAACGAATTAACATTGATACCTACCTGTGCCCATCAACATTTTAATCATGTCAATTAAAACCAATTTTGTGAAATTAAATTAATTTTAAAACTCACTTCTTAATTTAATATTCAATTTTTTATTAGTTTAATCACGCTATGCTTGCAAGGTTTTCAAACTACATAAATGATAAAGGTTAAGATAAATGCAAGAGACACATTGGGTATGCATCACATTAAGCGTGTGATGTTTTTTTAAAAAAAAATTATTAAATGAGCTATTTGTTAATATACATTTGTGAAAGTCAAATTTGCCAATTACGTTTCCGATTGACATTTGCACAGAGAAGTAAAAACAATTATATTCAAAATTTAAAACTAATTTAATATATAGTTCTGAGGGATTCTACTGACGAGTGTTTGTATGATAAAATAAGCGATGAATAGATCCTGAAGATATATAAAGTTATAAATCTCCTAGCTATTAAGCGTATTTAAAATACAAAAAAGACAAGTTCCTTGCGTGTTTTATTTTATATTTCACATTCTATAACATCACTGACTCTTGTTTCAATCTTAATACTAAATTACTCTTTCTCATAAATTATCCTCATGTCATTTATCACTAAATTGATCACCTTTAATTTATAAAATGTTCTCATTCTCATTCATCATACTTTGTTCCATATACATACATACACACACTTCATAATTACGCAGTCTTTGCCAAACTCTCAACCAGGTGCTTCTTCCTGCACCTCCCTGTTTTTCTTCATGCACGCTCATGAAAGTTGAACTTCCCAAATTATTCTTCATTAAAAATAAAATTAAAATTCTTACACCTTCTTATTTTTAGTATTTTCTAGAAGATAGTTTCAAATTTGGAAAATGTCATCTTCAATACTTAATCTAGAACATAAGATTTTTTTATTCTGAAATAGATATTCTGAAAAATACTTTTGGACCTGAAATTTTTTTTCAGAAAAAATTCAGAACAATTTTAGAAGAAATTTCTAAAACCGGAACATCGTTCTCCGGAAAATTTTTTTATTCAAAAATGATTTCTGAATAAAAAACATGTTCGAAATAGTCATTTTAGAATATAAAAAATTTCGAAATAAGTTTTTGGAATGTATTTTCGAATATGAAAATAAATTTTCGAAATACATGCTCCATAAACATTTTATGATATTACGGAATGTGTTTCCGAAACTGGATTATATTTTTTAATTTGGAAATACTTTTTGAAACCCTCAATTCAAAATACATTTAAAAGTATAATTTTCGAATTAGTAAATCCAGAATTTTGTTTTTATGATATTTTTTTAATCATGAATGCATGATTCTTCTGTTTTTTTAAAAAAAGAAAAATCCCAAACCACTTCATCCATCGTGGTGCTTTTTCCACTAAGAAAAATGCGATTCTTGTTTCTCTTTGCTCAAAGGACTACAACCCGACAGTGGAAGGGTTAGTTGAACCGAGAAGTAGTGATTAAAATAATTGGTTCTATTGTATCAGAATTATATAAAAAAGAAAGTTTTGCATAAAAGTTTATTTATTTGGAAAAGAAAAAAAAAATTCGACATCCTTAAATGAAAAAAAAAAATTATAACATCGAGCGTCAATATTAATAATGAAGAAAAGTTAAAAAATAAATAATTAAATATCAATATTCATAAAACAATAAAATATCAGATGTGGCAGAAATTAAAAACTTGTTGGAGTATAAAAAAAGTGTTTAGTTTAGAGGTGGAGGAAAAAATAGGAATGGAAAAGTAGAGTTAGGATTTTGACATTGACTCATGGATAAAACAAGAATTTCATAATTAACGGGACTGCAGAAAGAAATGAATGGAGATGCAGGAAAAAACAGTCCTCTCAACCTGCTTGATGATTTGGACTGTTCAACCCAATCTTTGGGCCCATATTGGGTTTTGTATATACTCTAAAGAACTTTTTATGATAAACTTGGTTTGAAGTTTTAATTTGGACATGTAATTTTGTTGGAACATAAACAAATAATATATATATATATATATATATATATATATATATATATATATATCAATAAAAGCATACAATTGAAACATAAAAGAAAATTATAACCAACAAATAATAATGATAAAAGAGAAAACACCATGTATATTTTGTTTATTTGTATTCATTTAAACACAAAATTATGATGGTGAGAAAGCACATATAATAACGTGCAGAATAATATGTATTTTAGACTTAATGTTTGGAGTTTGAGAATTTTTAATTGATTTTATAATAAACTTTTAGAGTGTTGCGAGTACTAAAAAATAATAGATTTTTCAATTGATGTTATTATGTTATTTTTACTCATGTGAGTGATATCTAATCTGTTTGATAAATTATATAATTATAATTTCATAATCTTATAAGTTTATAAATTTATAATCTTATAAATTTATAATTTTATAATTAAACTAATTTATAAAAGACTAATTAAAAACTGAGTTTTTATTTTTGAATTTCTATCCAACAGCTAGAAATTCTCCTAGTTTATAGTAAAAACTAGAATCTTTATTTTAAAGTGAATCATGGTATTCAGGTTAAAACAAGCCTCAACTTGCTTCTCATTCGAACAAAATATTGTAATTTGAGTGATTTGGCCATAACACCAACTATTTGTTCCTCTAAAATGACAATGTTACAATTCATATATCAATTTGTTTACTCCTTCCATACATGAATAGGTTCTTTTACAAATTTATAATATAATTGTTATCACAGTAGATAATTGTAGGTTTTGTTTGCATCTTTGGTACCATATTTAGTAGTTGTCTATGTCATATAGTTTGATGAGAGTGCAATTGCAAACAATAAATAGTTATCGTTATCCAAAAGAATTTGTGCAATACATAACAATTGCAATTGACAACTAATTTAAAGAAAAAAATATATTTTCATAAATTATGTTGATATTTAGGGTACTAAAATTATGCAAAAGCAATTAAAACTTTTTATGTCAAGCACTTAAAATACAAAAAATAGATTAAAAAGGATATGATATGTTATCGTTAGGGTTAGACTTTAGTGAATTATCATGCATATCATTTACGTTCTTTCTAATTAAATGCTAAAAGCAACCCACAAGTTTACTCAAATCCAAATTCTTTAGTAGAAAGAGCCTAAGTTTCTTTAATAAGATTCAATTCCTGGAGCACTTAATAACAAACTGCTTTCACAACAAAGGTTTAAGACAACTAATGAGTATGTACATATCTCCTCCATTTCCATACCTATCCCAATATTCATTCCCGTCCTCATTATTGTCCCGATTAAATGAATAAATTACATATAGTTCATCAGATAATCTAATATGTTGTGTACTATTCTCCTAGAATTTAGTTTTGTAACCTTTTTTCTTCCTTTAGCTATATATTTTTTCTTCAGCGGAACTTGGACAAAAAATTTGGGGGTTCCAAATTAGAATTTTTATATATAATTTTTTTTAGTTAAAAAAATATCTTCATTTATTTTGCTTAAAACAAGCACACATAATAGTAGAATTCAAAAAAATATGACTATCATTTGTTATTATATCATGATTATACCAAATCATGAATACCATTTTACATAAGCCCTTCGTACCTCATCAATTTGATTTGGTGGGTATTGTGAAATTTAAGGACGGTTTTTCCGGATCACGTTCTAATGAATTTTTAAATTCATTATATATAACTCTAGGAATTTAGAGATTTTTTTTTCATTGTCTTGAATACTTGGTTCTCATGAAATTTCTCAAGTTTAGTTAACTTAGATGCAATTTTTTTTCATCTTTATCACAAACCTTCCTCCTTCAAAAAAAGAATCAATTTTTACTCTTTATCATAATCTTTGTAAAATAAATTTATCACCTCTCCTGTATAAATTCAAAACTTAAAAAAATTTACCATAGGCAAGAAAACACAAAATCCCTAAATTTCACAATTAAGGGTTATACTAATTTGGGAAATTTTATAATTAGGGTTCATACCAATTTCATAAAAGAATTCCTAAAATCATAATTAGGATTTATACTAATTTGGGATAAACATCCTAAGAAGAATCATAAATCTAACATACATAAATCATTATAAGATACTAACCTTGATATGTGAGAGATCATGCAAAAATGTATATTTTAATCTCAATCTATATGTTCTCCAACCTCTATGCAAAAATTATATTTTAATCATTATAATTTTTTCTCCTCACACACTTTCATGGTAGAAAGATCTTATTGCAAAAACAAAACCATAATATCTTTTATAAATCAATGTTTCCATTAAATTTTTATTATTATTTTCCATAATATAAACTTAATATAAATAATTTATAATTTATAATTTATAATTTAAAAATATATAAACATATATAAAACAATTCCAAAAATTTTGGAGGAGCCATGGCTCCCCTGTCACTATGATGTTCCGCCAATGTCCTCATCTCTTCTAATCATTTTGTTTGTTCTGCATCCACAAAATATATTCACATCTCTCAGGTACTTTTCCTTTTATCACCACCTTGATTACATTATTTTTTTTGTCTTTTGTGTAGTTATATTCAAATGAAGTATTATAAATTACAATGAATTAAATAGGTTTTAGGTTGCATATTTGATTATTTATATTTTGTGTTAATAGTTTTATTTCTTATTTATTTTTTCACATAATAATATTTGACTTAGAATTTCAAGTGTTTAATTGTATAGATGCTTTATTGCTAGGTAATATAAAAATTATCTTGTTTATTCTCTTTGATCTTTAATTTTTATTTTATTTCAAGAAATTTTATTTCACTAAAATAATTTTCATTATTTTTCAATGGTTTGATCACTTTGATATTTAGAAAGCTTTCTCAAATCTCCAAGGTACTTTCCATTTTATCATACTCATAAATTATTTCTTTTTAATATTTTGATTTGTTTTTATTCTTATCATGTTACCATTTTAATGATTTTTATATAATTATTTTTATTTCTAAACTTATCCTCGTAGTTGTAATTTTACCACCATAATTGTATAAAAATTTGTCATTTACTATAATATAATAATTTGATGTGATTGTCACGAATCTTATTTATCATAATCCAACATAAAATGATGTTCAAAGCATGAAAAATTTATGTCTAAATTCAAATTATTATTAGTTTAACATTTTTTCACAATATGATTTCATTCAAGTGGTGTATTATAATCTTTATTAGTGCAAAAGAAAAGATTTCATTACAATTTAGAGGAAGGAAGTAAAGAGTAGACATTTAAAATATTTTCAAATTTAAATATTTTTTTTCTTTTTAAAATATTTTTTAACTATTAATTTTGTTTTATTACATTTGCAAAATTAATAAATGTTTTACTTGTCATGAAATTTTATATAATTATCCCACTTTTATCCATTTGTTATTTGATACTTTAATTTGAAATTTATATAACTATAACTTCTGACATTGAAGAAATGAAAATACATCATTTTTATATTTAATATTTGATAATATTATGTTTCTTTTTGTCAATATTTTTATACTTTTAGAAAAAATAATTATTTAATATTGAAACAGTAAGAAAATTGACATAGGTATGATTATATCTGTTACCTGATGATGATGAGGATTCGACAAATTTTATACCCATTGAGTATGAGAATTTTGATGAATTTTTATATCGGAGATGAGGATGAGATAATGAAACCCATTACATGAGAGTTTAATTGGGTACATATAACCCTAACAAAAATGGATTTAGCTCTACATAGTCATAAAGAGACTAAAACAGGAATTAGTATAATGGAACAAGATGAAGATCTAAGAAGGATAAAGGAAATCTTCCCAGAAACCCTAACAACCTCCAAAGGCTTTCCAAATGCATTTTTCTTTTCAAAATCACTAAAAAGCCAAAAGTGCCACATCAACAAAATTAGTGCCCAATGCTACACGTTGGGCGCGTGAACTTAGATGCAAGAAATGAGCTCTTTGTCAAAGTGGCACTCAATGCAAATCAAGTGGTGCTAACAAATATTCATCACTAGGACATGGCATTCAACACAAGTCTCAACGCAATTCACAACTGGGAGGTGGTGCTCACCCTTGGATTAGGTGAAAGTAGTTGCATGCATTAAACAACCCATCATCTACTTGTAGATGGTTTTTTTTACTTCTTTGTCATCTTCAACTTTGTCTAAATTTCTTCCTGGAACCATTGGGTTATGAATTAGACTGCACTGCTCATACTAAATCTACCCAAATTAGTCGTCATGTACTTCTTTGTCACATTAAAATATCACCAATGTTTTAAGTTACTTCAATACCAAGAAAGAAATTCATTTCCTATATCAGTCATATCGAATTCTGACTAGATAGGTTTCTTAAACCCCAACATAATCTCTTATGTGTTTCTGGTGTAAACTAAATCATCTACTTACACGCTTACATAAAAACACCTTTGCATGTCATCTTGGTAAATTAGGTTAGTTCATGCTCATTTAGAAAAACCTTGATTAGGAAAAATATCTCTCGGGGAGTCTCTTTTATGCCATATGAAGCTCAATTCAATTTGTACACTTTGATTTCTTCTCATTTTTTCTCAAATCCTTTTGGTTGTTCAACAAAGATAACTTTAGTTACAACTTCATTCAAGAAGGCTTATTAAATCACCAATTGATAGATGGACCTGTCATGATGCATCACAACTACAATGAATAATCAAATTGTTTCGATGCATGCTACCAATGCAAAAACTTCAACATAATCCACTCCATATTACTAGGATTACCCATAACCACCAAGCATGCCTTGTGCTTTCTAACATTGTCTTTTCTATTATGTTTTGTTTTGAAAATCCATTTAACTCCAATCCCGTTTGCACCTTGATGCATCCACCCCAATAACAAGGAGCATTCTAAAGAAGATCCAAATGGACTTTTCTCAAAATGGCCACACTTCTCATGAGCTTCAATTACTCTTTTCATGGGACAAAGAAGATGTGAAGATATGAAGAGATTGCATGATTGAGCATTATAGTAGCCTTTAAAATTGGGCCATTGTTTAGGCTTTGCTTTCATAAATAGTAGGCTAAATAAACTTGGCCATTGAATTTTAATTGGGTTAATCCAAGCCCAATAGGAAGTATAGGCTGAGACACTCCATTCACCACAAGGGAGGTGCAACTTTGGCTTGCCAAGGAGTGCCATGACACTTGTCACCATCCAACCCATCATGCGCATCCAAGGGCCAAGAGAGAGACTTCTTCTCCAAGCTTGCATTGCATTTCAAACACAATTTCATATGCATGTGCATTAATGACCTTCTCTTATATAAAAGAGAGTCATAAGGCACTATGTAGAGTTTGCTTTTAAAATTTCTAATAGAACGCTTGTGTTGAGATCATTCCACTCTTCTATTATTTTGATAACACCTAAGCTAGAGGTTTACAACATTTCCTCTATCCACCTTCCACTAACATAACTTCTAGTCTAGTTCACCTTTCACCACTCCAAATACCATTGCTACAAGAGCCTTAAACATTTGTTTCCATTCCATTTTCGCTGCCTATGGAGTTTATACCAGCCACCACACGTTGGAGCTCTATCACACCTTCTAGAAAATAAGTGAGGTACCATGTTCCATTACTTTCTATGGCTTCAATTTATGTTATCATGGTTTTTCTCTATGAGATCATTTTCTACACCTTCAAAGTGAATAGGATAGTCTTCACTATTGATAGTGAAATGCAATTCAAAACTATTAGTAGCATCACATGTATCTACAACATAATCCTGGATCCATAGAGGTTCCTTGTGACTCCTTCTTAGTATTTGAGGTACAACATTGACCATAATTTCTTTTGGATTTTTTTTACTCTATAACTTTTATTTAAGGGTCAACATCTTCTTTGACATCCCTATCATTATCATTCCAATCAAAAGTAGATTGAATTGATTGTGTAAGTTCTTCACCCCAACTCCAAATTTTATCCTTTTCAAATATAACATCTCAACCAATAATAATTCCCTTAGTGTGGGATTATAAAGGTGATATGCCTTTGATTCCTCACTTATGCCTAACATAACACAAGTAGAGCTACATTTGTCTAATCTAGTGCAAAAGTGGTTCCCTAGATGCACAAAAGCTACATATCCAAAAACTCTTAAATATCCCAATAGGGTGTTTTCCCACACCAAACTTCCTATAGTGTCTTGCATTGCATTGCTAATGTATGACTTCTATTGAGAACATCGACCACCAAATTTGTAGCTTTTGGCCAAAAATTCTTTGAAGTACCTTTTTCAATCAACATGCTTCAAACCATATTCATAATAAAGCTAGTTTTCCACTTAGCTACATCATTTTGCTACTAAGTGTAAAGAGTAACAAGTTGTCTTTTGATCATATGTTTTGCTCAGAAGTTTGGAAATTCTGAAGAGGTGAACTCTCCCCTATGCTTTGTTCTAAGAGCCTTGATTTGTAGACCTTCTTCTCATTTTGAAATCATATATTTAGATCGTAATTGAAAGTCTGGTTGTGGTGTATTGTCATTGAAATAGATTGTAATTGAAATTTGTATTAGGTTTTGGGTTGGATGACCAAATATAGTAATCCATCTTGCTAATTAAATTTTTAAACACATATAAGCGTCGGGCAATCCCTTGCTCTATCTTATTTTAATTTAAAAATAATAATTAAAAGTGAAAACTTGATTATGGGTCTCACCGCCATTATTAGAGGCAATTCCAAGACCTTTCACAAACACATTAGCCACCCTGCTTCCACTAGTGCAAAATGATGATATTAGAACATGATATAAGATTGATTGAAGTGGAACCAATTTAATTTAAAACGCGGTGGCAATTTTGTAAATACTGGAAAGTATTTTAAATCGGTTATAGAGAGAACCGATCTAATATGTACATATTAGATCGGTTAAAAAAATAACCGATCTAATATGTTTTCTGCACTACAAATTGCGAAAACCCTTTTCATTTTTCAAACTTCGTCTTCTCTCTCGTGCCTCCTTTGGTCTTCTCTCTTGCGCTTCCGCTGCTTCTTCTTCTCTTCCAAGCGCCATTGACCACCGTCACCATGCCCTACCACCGCCGCTCCGTGCTTCAACAAGCTTCTTTTTCTCTTCCATGCCACTCCTCAACAACCAATGCAACAAGTTAGTGTTTTTTTCCCTCATTTTCTCATGCCTAGGGTTTTTGTTTGTGGAGAAAGCTTTCTTTGTAGTTGTCTTTCTCGGTACTTGGTGCTTTCCCATTCCTTTGCAAATGAAGCAAATTTGTGATGCCGCTGCTTTACCGAATGTGTGCCGCTAGTCCCCATGGTGTTTCGTGAAGTCTCTTAGTCAAGTTTGCAGTTGGGGTGCAGTGTTCTCCATGGTGGTTCGTTGGTGTTAGTCTGTGGTGGTTTGTTGGTGGTCTTTAGTGGTTCGTTTCTCCTTTGCCCCTTCGCATGGTCACTTTGGAAAATGTTTTTTTTTTCTTTTCAGTAAAAGATATTAGATTGGTTGTTTCAGAACCGATCTAATATGTCTTTGACATATTACATCAGTGTATATTAGATCGGTTGTGGAACCGATCTAATATGCGCTCCAGAACCGATCTAATATACTTATTTTGCACTAGTGTTCTAGGGAGCGCTATAACTTCATGCAACCTCGACGTAATAACGTCCATCTTTTACTTTTGAGTGAGGTTTTAGAGATGGTAATGGAAGCTTTTCCTAATCGATTATCCTTCTAAGGTTCTTGTATGTGTTTGTAAAGAGTTTTAGCATGATTATTATCTAGGTTGTAAGTAAGTTTAATTTAATATATTCGGTGTAGAAATCTTTACCCTATCTTAATTAAAGATTAATTTAAATTTATATAATTAGTCTCAATTGGAATATCTTTTGTTTAAAATTTGATATGTTGTTTGAAGTGTATTGTAAATTAAATGTTGAGAAAAACATAAAAGCGTTGATTTTGTTTTTCTAAAGCACACATATTATTTTTGTTAGGACTATCATCCATGAAAAAAAAAGAGTACATATTATATTTGTTTGGAACTATAATTCATGTAAAAGGATATCTATTACATCAGTTGAAATTATAACTAATATACTACATCGGTTATAACTATAACCAGCATACTATATCTCTTAACATAACTTATTTTAATTCCTTTTATCATAAAATGTTATATTTTATAATGTATAACATTGTAACTTTTATACATATTATTGATTTAAAAAATACCTCATTTTCTATTGTGACACAGTAACTTATAAATAATATAGTAACTTATAAATAATATGTGAAATATAATTTCTGTACATATATTAAGGTTTCTTATTTTATAATTTCCGATTTTACTATTTTATGAAACAAAAGTTGAAATAATAGAAAATGTAACGAAAGTGAAAGTTAAAAGAGTAGATAATAGAAAGATAAATAGATAAAGTTGATATGCCTTTTGACTTATATTTTTATTAAATTTAATCAAAATAAAACGTTCTCATAAGTACCGTGACAATGTAGAACCTTCTTGAAAATATAATTAATTTCTAAATGAATAAGCAATCTGTGTTGATGTTATGGAGATACTAGTATGAATAAAAAATCATTTTTTAACAGTCAAAATTTTAGAGTATTAACACGGATCCAAGAAATCGAAAATTTAAAATGATAAACTAAAAATATAATTAATCTTAAAATCATATATTACAAGAAATTAGTAATCAATTTTAATAATCAAATGATGTTAGTTACTATGATCAATTTAAATGATTAATTTAAGTACTAATTTATAAAATAAAAAATTATTAGTTACTAAAATAATTATTATTATAAATAAAAAATTATAATTGATTATTAATTAATTAAAGACTAATTTAGTAACTAAATTATTTTAATAACTAAAACCTAAATAGTTAATTTTTAGTGACCAATTTCATTTGGTAGTCAAAATCATGATAGCTAATTTTAAAAACTAATTTAATATCTAATTATAATTTTTTATTCATAATAGTAATTATTTTAGTAACTAATAGCTTTTTACTTTATTAATTAATATCTAAATTAATTATCATAGTGACTAACAACTTTTAATCACTAAAATTAAATATTAACAAAATATTTTATTGTAGTGATATGAAAATAACCCTAAACTATTAACATGATGCAATTATTTTACAAAACATCTTACAATCTTTAAATAACAGTTTAAAATTGATTCATGTTATAATATTTGAATCCCAATCGTAAAGAGAAAAACATTTTAAAGAACGATTTTTTATCGTAAGAATTCTTTATAGGAGTCATTAACGTGTCTTTAGGAGTCATTGGTATTCTCACCGGTCAATATACCATATCTTAATTTCATGACAATTTTATTTTATTTTTAAATTCTCATGTATATTTATTATTTTAATTTTAAATTTAAGTTAATAATTAGCCCTACATTTTTTTCTTGATAAAAATATTCATTTATAATAATTTTGTTCCTATGTATTTAAAAATGTCATTTATCATTATTGCAATTGCAATAATAATAGTAATATAAAAAATAAATATTCATCCGGAAAAAATTGTAGTTATTATTAATTTATAAATTATTTCTCCCTCTACTCATAATTATAAGATTTAAAAGAAAATTGAAGTGATTTTTTATACAACTGATTTACAGTTGAATGATATATTAATTATATTTTAAAAACCATCTTTATTTAATCGAGATGTTTTTACTAAAATAATAAACAATAAATATCTTAAATAAATAACGGAAAGGTTTATGTCTTATAATTTTGAAAACAAAAGTATACACTTCTCCAGAAGACTAATTTATTATTTTCTACTACTGTTATAGAATAACAATTGAAGAGATTACAAACAAAAATGGAGGGAATATTAGTTTATAGAACCTGTAAACAGAAATAATGTATAACAGAAATTGCAGAATATTCATAAAAAGAAACTGACGAAAAGACCAGATTGGATGGACCGACATTACCGCTAAAAAAGTGAAAACGCGGCACGCGTTGGCGCGTCCAATGGGAGCGTGATGACATGTCAGAATCCAATAATATTCAGCCACGTGGCGAATCCACGTAGCATAGCTTGGCGCACACTTCACACTTCTAAGCTCCTTCTTTCACTGTCCCCATTCCTATTATTATTATTTCATTATTTGATCCATTCTTCAGCCACGGTTGCTCCTCCCAACGGCGATTCCTTCATTCAATACTCAATAATAGTAAAAGAACCGAACCGTGCGGATCTCATGGAGGCCCACGGCGGAGGGCTCCGCCGCATCCTGCTCCTCGCCTTCTGCGTCGCCGGAATCTGGTCGGCCTACATCTACCAAGGCGTTCTGCAGGAAAACGTGTAAGAATCCCAATTCGTTCCGAAATTCTCGTAACCGTCGTGAGTCTCGAAATGCCTTTCGTTGCTATGTTTTTTTTTTAATTGTTTTTGGATTTTGTTTCAGGTCGACCAAGCGATTCGGTCCGAACGGTGAAAGGTTCGAGCAACTTGCGTTTCTGAACTTGGCGCAGAGTGTGGTGTGTTTAGTCTGGTCGTTTATAAGTAAGAGTCTATCTCGAATTAGTGACAAGTGTGTGAAGATATTTTATTTGAATTTATGTTTTATGCGTTGTTGCTCTAAAACTTGTTGGAAATTCCGTGTGTATTACTTTTTAAAGCCGTCATCTTACGGCAATTTATGATTGAGTTATAGCATATATATTTTTTGTATACTGTGAGTGTATTTAAATCAGATCCGTTTAACATTTTATTTTAATCACTTTTTTATGTGTTCAGTGATAAAGATATGGTCTAGTGGAAATTCTGGTGGTGCTCCTTGGTGGAGTTATTGGAGCGCTGGAATTACCAACACCATTGGTCCCGCTATGGGAATTGAAGCTTTGAAGTATATTAGTTACCCTGCTCAGGTGTGATTTCTTCATCACCTTTTCTTCCCTCATCTTTTTTATTTGAAAGTTATAAAAATTTGTAAATCGATTTCGGTATTATGTACGAAAATCCATTCTTCTTTCTTGAAAATCAAGGAAATAACTATTTTACAGATTAAAATAAAATGGATGGTAACATACACAAGCTATCCTTACCACGCATCTAGGTTGAAGCAATATATTTATGCTTCATGGTGCATTTGTGGCGAATTTATTGTTCAGTCATTCAGTGTTTTCGGCACGAGGCTGTATGACCTTTTTAATGGGTGGTGGTTTTTCTACTTGCAGGTGCTGGCGAAGTCTTCCAAAATGATTCCAGGTCAGTATATTGTGCTTGATTGACAAAAGCTTGCATTTTAATTAAAAGCAATGGGAACTTAGCTGATTTTTTTATTTCTTCTGCATATTCCCTGAATTTATGATTGAATTATATCACTATATTGTGCGTCTGTGTTTTTGTATACTTTTGGTTTACGGGGACTAGAGATAGTTTGTATGTGAATTTCACGTTATTAAGTTCAATAGGTCAAAGGAAGTGAGTATTTTAGCATTTTACCAATAGCATGGAAACTGTTGTGTTTATGTATTCTTTGTGACTTTTTAGCTCTTGTACTTGTGCATTTGACTTGAGAGTCCGTCGTGATTTGTATCTTAAACTTTTACTTATTATGCACCCATTCTTTCCGATTTGCTTATGGATCTGCACACATAATTAAATTCCTTTTTTTTACCTTCGTCTCATAATGCTAAATAGAGGAGCTTCTGGCAGGGACTGACATATAAAACATTTGGAAGAAATGATGATAGAAAAATCTTATAATAACTTTTTTTTCGAATTTCTTAAAAAAATTAAATTTATATGTCTAACAAAAGATTCACTTCACCTTAATGCAGTTATGCTGATGGGTACTCTAGTATATGGGATAAGATACTCTCTTCCAGAATACATTTGTACATTCCTTGTTGCTGGAGGGGTATCGACATTTGCTCTTCTAAAGGTTAGGAACTTTTCAGAATAACAGAGCTCACTCCTCTTATCAAGGAAAGTTTTTTAGTCTATGAACCCAGCTTAGCATTATTTGTTTATGCTAATTACAGACGAGCTCAAAGACAATCAGCAAGCTGGCACATCCAAATGCTCCCCTTGGCTATGGGTTGTGTTTCCTGAACCTTGCTTTTGATGGATTTACCAATGCTACTCAGGATTCTATAAAAGGAAGGTAATAATAGAGAAGTTTCTTTCTTTTTGTTTTGGCATATTGCAATTTCAGTCTGTTTGATGTCTTGTTGACTACCAAATTTAGCATTCACTTCCTTGATTTCCTCTTTACTATTTTCACACCCCCTCCTTCCTCCCTCCCGTTGTATTCTTTTTTTTCTTTTAATGAGAACAATTTTCTAAATGTAGCAGTTCTTAAAATTTTTTCTCTCATTGGTTGAGGTGTTGTCTTTTTTTAATCAAGCTATGAATTATGAAATGCGGTTATACTTATTATCTCAGTTAAACACATCTTTTAGAGTTAATGCTGATGATACCTGATTATATGAACCAAAACTTAGAATGTGAGACTTATGTATTTAGCCTACGGGTTTGAAATAGTGGTCCTCCATTGGATTATCTCTGGTGAATAATTTAATAGTCAAGTAAACAAAACTAAATACAAATTTTCATGTTCCTCTCTCCCATGTAATTTTGCTTGCTGGTAAAACTGCATTGCCCGTTATTGTTTTCACATGTCAAATTGTTGAACTTCCATTCAAAGTTGACTTCTGAAATCTCAACACTGTTGGGCCTTCTTAGTGGAAAATGACTCTTTTAGTTGACAACATCTTACATTAATGTTAACTATATTATTTTTAACTATTGGTTTGGCTTTCCAGGTATCCGAAAACAAGTGCTTGGGGTATTATGCTGGGCATGAATTTATGGGGAACCATATACAATTTCATTTACATGTTCGGATGGCCCCATGCCAGTGGATTTGAGGCAGTTCGATTCTGCAAACAGTATCCAGAGGCAGCGTGGGATATTTTTCTCTATTGTTGCTGCGGTGCCGTTGGCCAAAATTTCATCTTCTTGACCATAAGCCGGTTTGGTTCTTTGGCAAACACTACCATCACTACCACCCGCAAATTTGTTAGCATTGTGATATCTTCTGTATTGAGTGGGAATCCCCTGTCAACAAAGCAATGGGGGTGTGTTTTTATGGTGTTCTCAGGATTGTCTTATCAGATCTATCTCAAGTGGGAGAAGTTGCAGAGATTGCAGAAGAAAAGAAAAGCCATGTGAAGCCTTCAGCATTTTTGAAGTCGACGTTAATACTATCCTAGTTAATTTTCCCCTTACTAAAATCTTGAAGGTTCAGTGAACCGAATTTAGCTTTAAGCAAAAGAAAAAATTGTAATTTTAATTGATAGATACTTTCTGAGAAAAGTTCAAAGTTTAGACCCCATTTTCTCATTCCTTTTGCATATTTTTAGCTGCTTGTATTTTACTGAAGAGCTGGATTTAGTTTTAGAGCATAATTCTAAGATAAAGTTATACTCTGTGTAAACATGATTATCAGAAGATCACATCACCTTGTTTGTTTAGAGATTATCACAGTATCGTATGAGCCCCAAAATTAGCTTTACTAAATTGTTTGTGCTGGTTTATTTTTGCTTCTAGCATTCTTCTGTTCAAATTCGTTGGCCTTAATTTTTTAAATAAAGCTTGTAATCAAACTGCAAACACTTATGGCTGACAAACTTGAGTGCGAAATATTGTATGGAAACGCGAAATGAACAAATTAAAATATTTGACATTTTATTGAACCGGCAGATAGTGTTTGTGGTAGGAGTAAATGTTAGTTATTGTTATTTGAGTGGTTTGAACTTCTTTGATATCTCATGCTCAATTTCCCTTTATGAAAATTCAATGTAGCACTAACGATGCAAAAAGGTAGAAAATTGTGAGTGAGAGTGGTTGGATCTCCACAGGCAAACTCACTTTAGAACAGGTGGGGTACATGTCCATTATATACTAATTTTCATATCAGAATAGAACAACGCTACTACTTTCGATACAATAAACATTTCATTCTGTAATGCCACAAAAAAAAAAATGTATGCATAAATAGCATTTTTCATTATAATATCTCTTTTTTCTTACAAAAATCAGTTGACACTTTGACCAGTTAATATGTTTAGGCAAGATGAACTCGTAAGTGAGTGGACATTGGTAGGTCAAATGAGTCAAAGAGTGCCTTCCCTCAAGAAAGATAAACAGTATGTGCTTTATTTTGTAAGGAGTTCCCTCCCTCTTTTTACCAATCTTTAATCATTGTCATTATTATTATTACTTTGAAGGTCTTCTTCCTCCATCACCATGAACTAATGATTCTAAATAAGAATTAGTTTCCCCCAGAATTGTTCTTCCCCAAACCACAGTCCTCACTCCATGGCAAAACAACCATGTGAGCTGAAGAAAAGAGTAATAAGACAAGTGTTTACATGCCTCTCCGTCAGTCCAGGGTCCCAGGTATGCTGTGCAGTGTTTGTAAGTACATAACTTTAGCATTCTTTATTTTTATGAAGTTACTACTTTTTGAAACGAAATGGAGCTCCTATTGCCGAAAGCTCTGTGTTTTGCAGTAGTGAGGGTCAAACTCGTAATGAGTTGGTTGCCATTTTTCTAACCACAGTTCTGAGAGGTTATTTGGCATTGTTTTCCTTTTCATTTCTCTTGTTGAAAATGGGGGTGGGGAAGTCAATGTGAAACTTGACTTTCATAATGTTCTCTGAGACTTGGTCGTTCATATACCTGTTACTTTTCTTTTGTCTACAAATGGTTGTGTTAAATCCGGGTTAGATACACATAACAGAAACAGTATCTGCACACTCAAGCCAAAATGCATTTCCACTCCAATTATAATTATGATTCAGTACATCAGAACCGAAAAGGAATAAAAAATGTTTATTCTATGATCTATGCACACCCAAAACAACAAAAGAGGAATCCAATTTGCCACTGGTTAATCTTTTGCTCTCTTTTTTTCTTCTTTCTCTTCTATCTATGTCTCTGTTCATTATATGTAGTAGGATGGCGAATTGCCGGAGTATACATACACTCAGGATTACTAGTATCACACAGCAAACTCTGTACAAAAGGGCAAACCAAGATCAAAAGCTGGATTGGAGAAAAAACAAACCCAGAATGATATCAAAACAAACCAAAGAATGACACACTAAGAAGTAAGCACACTATTTTTTCGGTGCAGGTATCAAGAAAGGTAAGGTGGTTACCCTTCGAGAAGGGGGGGAAGAAAAGGACACTGTTAGATGTGTTGATGATCCTCAGAATGTTCCATAACATTCTGGAGGAGTGTATGGCTTTCAAAATTTTAGGCAGAACAAAATTGCAATCTTTCTCAAACCAGGCAGAGAAGAACTAACAGGCCCGATTGCCATGGGTAGGGAGAAAGGGTTCAGAAAAGGAAAGGGACTTCAAAATGTTTTGTATTTCAGAGTTAGAGATTCAGATTAGGAGCACTCTTTTGCAGAGAGGTGGTTGTGACGGTTTAACACCTGGGTTGAGCGATGGAGATTCCATTCCAAGCGTTTTCATAAGGAAGTTCCTTTCCTGAAAAAAGGGTAAAACATAATGTCAAGGAAACAACATGGTTACTGCTATGCAAACATTAAAAAAGTGATTTTGCATAAACAATTTTAACTATCACTTCACAACTCTATAGTGCAGCAAGAACAGCCAAAGCAGTAACTTAGATAATGTATGGTTGTTGCAGCAAGAATAGTAGATGCCTGTTTTGAATTCTACATACATATCAGATGATAAACTAAAGTGGTGATAACAACTCAAAGCTTACACTCTAAATCCTGTCACAATTATTTCTTGTATGTCACATTGGTTAAGTATGTCCCCTATTTTTCATTATTAAAAGTATGTTACATTGGTTTAGCATGTCCCATATTTGTCATTATTACAGATATAAATGCTTATTAATCAGACTGTTTTGTCACTATTAGTCATAATTTTTTGATTGACCCTAATTATTTGGGTAACTTACACTTTCTGAAAATTGCGGGCTAGGAATTCCAGCAGCTAAGGATCTAAACAGTGGTGTAACTTGAAGAGGTGAACTGAACTCCTCCGAACATGACAAGGCAGAAACAATGCCATCATTGTTTATCTGTTCCTCACAAGACGGGAATAAATCTGCTATAGAAAGATAATATATCTAATTAGTAATTCTGATTCAATAAAATGTTAGCATAGAAAAACAACTCTTTATGAGGAAATCATAATAAAAGTTAACTTCTTGGTTAAAATATTTCCCGTTTAGGAATAGCTTACAATTTAAATTAGGAAAATAAGTGGCTGCACCTTAATCAACGTAGTGGTTAGTTGTTCCTAAAATGGAAATGTTTTACCAAAAATTACCTTTCCTTTTTTTGTCTGTTATCATGGGACTTTATTATCTTACCTTGATCTAATGTTGCACTAGAAAGAACCCCTTGGTGACATCCCCTAAGTTCTTCTGGATCTCCCATTTGTATATTTAGTTCGGTTCCAATATCCTGATGCAACGAGTGTTCCAAATTCTCACCAGCTGAATGAGGCAGCAGAGTTGATCCTGTACTGTATTCAGAACTGCCTGGAGAGTCTTCATATAGTTCCATTTGCCTATAATAGATTCAGAAGCTATTAGATATTGCCAAAGTTCCCATCAAATATTGCAAAGTTCTCTTGAAGTCATATTTTCAATGATGATAAAGTACCTCCAGCATGGCTGGATTTCCTCACTGCTGTTTTTCAAGTCCTCCAACAAATCTTTAAGATCTACAAGTTGTAAATCTGGAATCTTGTATCTCGGGATGTCTGATTCTTTGGTTCTGTTAAGAAACTCTTGAAGAACCTGCCATAAATACTTGCTATCTCAGCTGGTGATGGGTTTATCACAATCAAGTTGAGTTTTTTTTCTTTTATATTTGATTATATGCTAGCAATCTATGAATCAAAGACTTTAATGTCACCACTAACTTTTACGATTTAGAGCTTCCATTACTTAAAAGTACAAGTAATTTGGGTATGTGCATTATCCACACTTAAAAGTAGCTATTATGTAAAGGGACATGGCAGAGATGCACAAATCATTGCTGGGCCTCAATCTAGAAGCTTTGGCATTTTGTTTCAAACAAGGGCAGAAATTTTGCATTAATCTAGCAATTATACATATCATATAATGCTTGATTAATTCTCTGTCAGCAAATAATAATAAATGAGCTGGGTGCTGAAGAAGGAAGCATTGTAAAATCAGCTAGTACAGAAATACATACAAGCATTAGCAGAATCAACATAATCTCAAAAAATAAATTAATATAATACTATCCAGCTGAACTAAGAATCTGCTTTAGGATTTTCAAAGCCAGCATCAAATATGTTAAATAACTTCTATGATTTTCACGTTGATAGGCTTGACAATGTAAAACTTGATTCAATTCTGTTGATGTTAAACTTCTTATAATCTGTAATTTAGTCTTTGCTTTTGAAGACATCAACTGGAGTTTATTTTTAAAGAAGTCCATAAAATGTTCAAAAACAGAAGTTCTGAAACCTCCAAGTCTTACCTTCCATGCATTTTCAAGACTTTGATCCACGTTTTCTGCATCAACTTTTAGAGCTAGTGAGCTTAATAACTCTGCTTGTTGCATCAACGCATTTATCTTTGGGTCATCCTTTTTAAGGAATGTTCCTTGAATCTTGTTTTGGGCTGCAAAATCATGAGAAAACAAGAGTCACGTCAGATTTACACAATAGAGAGTGTTATTTCAGGTTTCATATATTATTTATAAGTGTTTGGTTATTTACTATCTTCATATTCAGTTTATTATGTTTTCACTTAGAATTTAAAAATGTCACCTTGTTTTCACTTAGTTTCCTCTTTTCCTTATGTTGGTTTCAGTTTCACCATTTCCTTCACAAAAACTTGAAAACAAGAAACAAATACAAACAATGTGATATTTTTTTCTATATTACAAGCAGAGAGGTATGAATTGAAACTGTAAATGAAAATAGAAATCAAACCATACAATACATTTGCTTTATGAAAATGTTTTATGTTTTCATTTTCAACTTTCATTGATAATTACAAAAATGCCACAGTTTTCACCACTTGTCGGTTTTCAAATATTTGAATAAGATAGTGACAACATAGGAAATGAGGTGAAAACAAAGTGACACTGTTCTAATTAATAATAAAAGCAGAAAACACTTCTGCAAACCAAACACATCCTTAATCTTGTCCTGTTCTCTTATTTTGAATTTCACAACTACAAGAATGAAGTTCTACACAATTCCCCTCCCCCCCTAAAATTAAAAGGCATTACCATAATCACTAAACTTCAAATTGCAGACATGATCCTGGTCTGGCAAGTTGACATTGCGAGAGTTTTGAGCTAAAACTGCAAATGGTGCTCTTGACTGCTGATTTACTGGAATCCCATTTTGTTTATGTGATCTGTCTCCAAAGTTGATCTTTTCTTGAGCATCAGGGATATGTGACCTCCTATATTGCAGCAGAATGCAATGTTAATATTCTCCTTAATAGAATTTGTATAATTTGATCTCCTAGTTCACCATACCTCATCTTCTTAATAGCTACTGCAGATTCTGATGCTACATCTGTATCACACCTGTGCTGGAGAAAAGTCCTTTTGTTATTTGAATTGATGTATGAAGTGCTGTTCTCTTTTGCCAAGGCTTCATATTTTGCTCTCTTTTTGCACAGTGTGGAGAAACGGTTTTTCACAGCATTATCCGTTCTGCACTCAAAGCATTGAAGCATAGCAATAAGACACTGTTGCAACAAAAATTGATTCTGTATTTCCATAAAGAGAAGAATGCATGCAATTCTGATTACCTGCCTGAAACCACCTTTGCTATTTCTGTCCACCTGTTACCAAATATTTTTTGAGCCTGCAGAGATTTTATTAAGAAATTAGCTCACAGATTACATGTGGTCATAAATTACAGTGTAACACAGTTGATGTCATCTACAGAACTATACAAGCACAAAAACTTGGATTGAAGTCAATTGCCATGGTAACAGCACTTGCAATCCTGAAATCCTTAAGTATATCAATGGATTCAAGTCCATCATACAGAATGGAAAGACAGAAAAATAAACAGTAAAAGATGAAGTCCAAAATTTCAAAGTACTTTGTAAGATCACTATTATAAAACAAACTTGTTAAACTCAAATGAGAGGCCATGGAACACAGGAAGCACCCATTTACCTCACATAAAAGTATGTCTTCCTCTGGTGACCATCCTCCTTTCTTGAAGTCAGAATTCAAATAAGTGTACCATCTGGCAAACCATCATTTACTTAAGCATCAGATTGAGGATCAAAATTGAGCAGAGGAATAAAGGATTAAAGAAGAGGACCAAATAAAATATCTTGAATGAATCATCATCAAAACTAAAAGACTTTACCTTCTTCTGCACTGTCTTGTAGTTTTATCCTTGAATTTAGAAGCAATGATTGCCCAACTGCATATGGTCATAGCAATTAAAACCCCTTAGTGTCACATATCCATGTAAAAAAAGCATTATCAAGAGAAGAATGACCAAAGGGCTATAGTGGATTAAAGTTTGAATACTTTTCAGTTCCATGGATGCCAATCTGCTCCCTGAGTATATCATCCTCCTGCAATTCACATAACAGAAGAAGAACTTCAGAAATGAATAGGTGAAAAGAATATATAATCGAAAAACAGGAGGAAAATAATTTTATAGTGAGAGAAGAAGGACCTCTTGAGTCCACGTCACAATGTGACGCTCCTTCTTCTTAGATTCTTCATTGACCAGCTGTTTCTGCTTCTGCTGCTTCTTCATATCTTCCTGCATGATCTTGTCTCCGTGTTTATGTTTATGTTTATGTTTATTCTATTGGTGTGGCTCTCTTCCTTGGACGCTCCCTCTTTTTACCGAACCCAAGTTGCATGCTAAAGCCAACGCTCCCCCTTTATAACGCTCCCTCTTTTCTGTAAATTTTTATTCAAAAAGGATAACAAAATTAAAAACAAATAAACAAAAAGGGAAAAGAAAGAAAGAAAGAAAGAAAGAAAGAAACCCTTCCTCTCTTCTCTATCATTCACCTTTTACACTCTCACCTCACACACTGTTGTGTTTCAAAACGGCAACCGTAACAAGCATATATTCCCCTCTCAAAAGCCACCTTAACCAAAAGCTTTTCAAGTGAAAGAGAAATGCCTATGAATGGCTACTAGTTGCTTACTACCCTCCAAATAAATGGCCTCGGATCCTAACTTTTCAGACCCTTTGATCTCACTCTCACTCTATCTTATTATCCCCTGTTGCCAAGCACAACACGACCCAACGCTCAGATTAGGGAGCCAAACCCACATGAAAGGAGAAAGACAAAAGGTGGGTAATGAAGAATACATATCAGCCTCTGTAAAGGGTACAGAGGGTGGCATCAAAATCGTATTTTTCGAAACCCGAGAGAAACAACATGTGATGTGAATGTATTTTGATTTTGATTTGATGATGTAATGTAATTACAGTTGTGTATAAAAAAGAGATAGCCCAGAAAGTGTATTTGGTTAGATCTAAAAAAATTTACTAACTTTGTTTGTGATTACCCAAAATGAGAAAAAGAAAAGTGATGTTTTCAAAGTGCTCAAGTAGACAACAAAGAAATACCTCGTCTATGAATATTACTTTGTCTTAGATTCTCATGTCTGTGTTATACCCCCAAAACACTGAGAAGAGAAAACGAAGGACGGTGGAGGTTGAATGCAATAAACTTTTAGTTAGAGCAGTGTAGTCATTGGTATGCACAGTTGTACTAGGAAGTGATGTTTGTTGGGTTTCTTTCATCACCCCCTTTCTCTCTCTAACTTTTCCAAAACGGTCACACACTTAAAAAAAAAATAGTATACAAAATAAAATAAAAGGGTTATTATACTAATAAAAAAAGAAATAGATGCTTATGCTAGTGCGCGGGTATGAAGGAAGTTTGAAAATAACGCTGAATTCCATAAGCTACGTGCAGTGTGCAGTATATCATGGCGGCGTAGACTAATGTGTACTCACTTTGCACCATTAAAGAAACTTCAAAAGGTATATATACACAGATAAGTGATACGATTGTTAGTGATAACATGTAAAAACTTTTGTAAACTATTATATATCTCTCATGTATAAAAAAATATGCATACCACAACATATAATGATGATACTGCCAAAGCCAGAGAGAACAACAATTGTGATGTAACATCATATACTGATGCAACTATTGTATTGGATGTCATATGTGTGTGTATATATATATATATATATATATATATATATAAAACATAGACAAATATGACGTGATGACAGATATAGATGAGGTTGTTATTTGAATTTTTGTGATTTTTAAGGAGACATGAGAAGGTACGTGAGGTAGAGCTAGCTAAGCAGTTTTGTAATGAGAATAAATGGTTCGTGACTTGCATGTGTTTCATTTATCTTTGCATCTCTTGTCACGCTTGGAAGTACCATTCAATTTGTTTCCATTTTTCCTCCATGGCTATGGAAAATTTTGGATTCGAATTTTGGCTGGCTGCACTCATTTTGGTGTAAATGTGTGTGTGAGAACAAGTGTGAGGATTTGTTTATTGGCAGCAATGTGTTTTTGAATTTTCTGAGAGGATTGAAAATGTTGGTGTTAGGCTCTCACCTGTATCTCTCACCAATTGGTGCGTGAAATTTTAAATGCATACATAGATGATGTATTGAGGAATGGTATATTAGTGTCTGGTTTTTTCTTTTTCTTTTTTTTAGTTGCATTTTGAATGATTGACAATTATCTTGTCGAACGAGGATTTGAAAATCTAATGAAGATGTCGGACTAATAATAAAATCAAGTGAATTTAGTTGCTTTCTATTGCCTTAATTCGTTTAATAATTGGTTCATCTTGTTGGGAATTGCAAGCTAGAAATTGCAAACATTGATATTTCCGAAATCCATTATGTTGTTTAAGCATAACATGGTTTTGATGTCTGATGTTGAAGGAGAAATAGTTTCGAATATGTGTCACTTTTTCTCATTAGCAATTACTTTATACACGAAATGAAATAGTAACATTGAGAATTACATTTAGTCAAAAAAAAGTTATTGAATTGTTTTTCAAAATTTATAATTAGATTAAAAGTTTTTAATATGTTTCTCTTTCAAAATATATTATATACGAAGTATTTTATTATCTGGATATTTTTTATATCCTGATTTAATTTGGAAATTGTTTAAAATCAACAACGATAATGATATAAAATATAATTTAATTGTTGAATGAAAAAAAAAATATTTTTTTATATAAAACTTATATAATTTCTTGTTAAAATTGTTTTCCGCAACTTTTTTTCTATCTTTATTATTGACAAGAACCTTTAAATTTTAGAAAAATAATAATAATATAATTTAAAAACCATTTAATATATTTAAAATTGTAAAGAAATAGAAAACACAGTTATGTTACGTTATATTTTTTATCTCATTCTACGCCATATTATGTTATATTATATTATATTATATTATATTATATTATAAATATATATATATATATATATATATATATATATATATATATTTATTAAATATTTAAGTTTTTAAATAGAAAATTTTCTCCTTATACTGTTGACATACGTCACTCAACTTTTTTATATTTTTAAAAAATGAAAATATTTTTTGTTATTTTATTTTAAATATCACATTAACAAAAATTTAAATAAAAAAGTAAATATTTAACAAATAAAAATGAAATATTTTTTATAAACAAAACTTAATAATTTAAATTTGTATAGTTTAAATAAGAAAGAAGATCGATGTCATTTTACTAGATGTCATTTTACCGCAAACCATAGAAGAAATTAATGTCAATTATTTAAAACTTACCAAAAATAAATATCTATATTTTAGAAATAGATAGAATCTTAGTCAGGAGGGAAGGTGGGTTTAATTTTTCTTAATTTTCAAGAGTGAATGTGAGGAAGTGAAACAAAGAAATGTAGGCAAAAAAAAAAGGGTAGAAAGTGATTTTTAAAAAAATAAAAGAAAGAGTGTTTAAAATTGGCTTCAAGTAATTTTTTAGTTTTTAAGGATACATGTAAAGTTGTTAACATAGAGGATATATGTATTTTTGTAAATAAATTTTCATTATTTAGATTTTAATGAACAAAAGAATATTAATTTAAAATTTTAATTCAATAAAATGTTGAAGTTGAAATTTTAAATTAATTTTTTCTTGTTCATTAAAATCTAAAGAATAAAATTTATTCACAAAAATGCATATACTCTCAATGTTAAAAACTTTATTTATAAGTATACTTAGGAATTAAAGCATTGCTCAGATAAAGTTTCATTGTTTGTTTACTAAACATGTCATTTAATTCTTCTAGTTGCTTATTCATTGTAACAAAAAATATATTCAATCTGAAATGATGTTTTGTAATTACATTATCTTTTTGATGTCGAGAAAGATCATGATGTGTAATTAGAGTAGAATTAGGAATATCAATGTCATGTTGTTCAAAACAATATCATACCTTTCAATAAATTTTGTCAACCAACTTCTCCCGACTTGAATCAAAATTTTAGTTGAACAAACCAATTACATAACATTTAGTATATCCTAGGATTGTTTCTGTAAAGCTTGACAAAACAAGTTGATTCCCATCATTTCTTTATCATGTGTAAAACCAACATAAACTCAAACAAAGACAAAATATTAAATCCAACATAAGAATTCTCATTAAAAAATAATACTTAGAATCTATTCTATTCTCCTATCATATTACTAGCACCATCATACCATTGATTGTAGATATTGAAAACATTAAGATTATGCCTAGAGAATGAAACTTAATTCCTTTAGGAGTGGCAATTATCATATCATTAACATGCATAATATCAAAATGTCATTTTTTTTATATTACCAACCTTGTTTACAAATCTAAAAACAATCACTATTTACTATTTTCTAGATTCATCATGAGCTCCTTCATCAACAATTATGTAAAATTTAGAATATCCAATTTCTTTTTGAATATGACTTCTTACTTTTATAGAAAAAATATGCAACATTTCATCTTGAATATGACGAGAAGTGTATTTTGCATTGTTATATTGAATATTTTCTAACACAACTTGTGCCACCTTATCATTATATGATGCGAGAAGTTTAATCATCTCAAGAAAGTTATCTCTATTACTTGACTCTAGTGTTTCCTTATGGCCTCTAAATGCATAAACTTGAAATGTTAGCCAATGAATTGTATGTGGAAGTTTTGAGTAGTAAACAATTCTCGAAAACTTATTCTAAACTTTGAACATTTATAATGTTATTAATGTGTATAGACTGATTTAACAAGTCTTCACAAGTTGAGTAAGGATTATCTCCAATGTGACTGAAAAATGCACAATTTTTTCCAACATTAATCTTTTCCATGATCTAAAACCTTGCCTAGTAAACACATATGACCCTAGATGACTAACTCGCTTTGAATTAAATAGATAACATAACAAATAATAAATTCAATCACTAACTGGGGAATACTCTGGCCAAGAAGGAAGCAATTTAAACTAATAAGATTGAAATATTTTTGGATGTTTTTCATTAAAAAAAATGATAGTTTTGAAGTTGTATTTGATATGAACCCTATTTTAAATAAGTTCTTATAATTTAATTTATTTGACTCATATTTAAGGACATTTTCCGAGGAGGTCGCGTTTGAAATAATTAATATCAAACTTCTCATCTATAATTCTTTGAATCTTAAGAAAGGACTTCTCATATATAATTCTTTGAATCATTAGTATCATACTTCAAAATAGGTGAAGAAGTTGAAGATACGTTGTTTTCATCTTTACAGATAGCTTCCTTTTTATCACTTAAAAAAGATGAATATATTCTTTTATTCTTCATCAATATAACTATTTTTCTTTCAAAAAACTAAGTTTAAAAGTAATTTATCAAAATTTAATTAAATATCGGGAGATGTAATTACTGAAATGAAAATTTATGATATTCAAGAATTAAAAACTAGTTATAAAAAGACACATAATAGATAACTTTTTTCCTGTATGTTCATAAAAAATGACTATAAGAAAGACTTATTAGATTAACAATGGAAGTTTTCCCTTGACTATTTTTTTTCTACAATAATGAAAATAGGAAAAGGTTTGCGTAAGTGTGTGCGTGTGTGTGCAAGCATGTAATTACGAAAACTATATATCAACTAACTTGCAAACTAGAGTCTCATTGATTAACATGAAACTACATATAGTCCTCCTTGCTCATCTACTACTTTTAGCCATAAAGTCTCATCTATAAACTTTCTAAGCATATTACGTGTCAAGCAAACCTTGAGGTCTTATATCTGTCCACAATGACAGATAAAGTCCTTCTCCTCGTGATCCCACTCTTAGAATCTCCACTTCTCTTTGTACAAATAACAAGATGAAACATTAAAAAAATTATTCATTAATAAGTTAATACAAAACTTAATTTATGTGGTATTGAAGGGATTTTAAATTACTTAAATATCTTGTCATATGAGATTCTTCTCTATCACTTCAACCTCATCCCAAGATGAAATGATAATAGAAACATGGTGTCAAGTTATGAGTCCTAAATAGCTTATGAACTTATCAATATTCGGGTTTGACGCCTTACCAGAATAAGGATCTACGTTAACATATGTCATCTCCCTCCCTCACACTTCATCTTGTAGTCAGCTGGGGAAGACCCCAGTGATAGATCTATCTAATCTGGTCTTTCCCCTACTAAACCTCAAATTCATAATACAATCGATCTAAACTACATTTTTTTCATATAAGTTTTATACAATATATTATATAAATTTATTATAATTTTTAGTCCTAAAAATTTTAAAAATCAACAATTAAACTAAGGCTTAAATATTACTCTAGTTTCGTCGAGTTTGTTCAATGTGGTCCTCTCTCTTTTTTTCGTGTTTAATAAAGTCTCAATTTTTGTCAATTTTGGTCAATTTGATCCTTTTTTTGTAATAATATTTAAATCGTTAGTAGAATGTGAATAGTGCATGTCACGTATTAGTCCGTGATCGTTTTGTTTTTATTTATTTTCTTTTAATATATTTTAATTTGTTCTTAATTTAAAAAAATATTATTCACATGTTAAATCAACATCGTACCACATAGCAGTGTCAATATCACATGTCAAGTCAATGTTAGTATCACATGTCAAAATTTTATATTTAATTCAGTTCCAATTTTTCTTAATTTTGTTCAATTTAGTTTCTCTTCAAATTGAAACCAAATATAATTTTTTATATATATAATATACTTTTATTAAAATTCACATATTTATTATATATTTCTTTCACCGTTTTTAAATTGACTCTAATTATATTATCAGAATATAATTATTCAATTTATGTTTTACTTTAACACGTAAAAAATAAGGTTAAAATTAGTTTAAAAATTAGGTTAGACTTAATTAAAAAAATTAATAGAGCTATTTTATAATTAGAAGATTTTTTTTTTATCATTCTTAAACCAACTCTAACCTTATTTCTTATATAGCAAAGACCAACTCTAATCCTAAATTTTAGTTGTGTATTGTAACTTTAAAATAAGATAAGTATTTTAAATAACGTTTTTATATCTGAATTCTTTTTCACTTTCGTTATATTTTTTTAATGTATTCAACATTTGTAACCCAAACATTTTACTTTTGGAGTTAGTCCACCTTTAATCAAAGTGGGACATTTTGTGCATGTGAATCAACCGTCTATCCGTTAATGCCAATTTGATGGTGAAATAGTTTGATTAAATTTTCAACAATAATTATATATAAACTCAATATAAACTCAAAACGTAAAAAAGAAGAAGTTAATTTTTATAAATTAAAATAAGTTTATGCAGTTTTTTAAAAGTATTATTTTATTTTATTTTCATAATTTAATGTGCATGAATGAATTTTAATTTGTCTGAAAATTTGAACTTATTTTATTTTCTTTCTTTATAAAAGTAAGAAAAATTATCCTTAGTATCAATCAATAAGATATAACGTAGGAAAAAGTCATATTCATGCCAAACTTTAGGTAAAAATTTCTCCAAGAAGTTTTGTTCAATCAAACATTTCCCCATCAAACGTTTCAAGGTTTCTTTGTCGCTTCCTTCTCGTAAAGGAAGGTTAACATTTTCTCCTACCTTAGAAACTATCTTGTAAATGCTCTCCATTGTCATATTTTTCAAATGAATTTGCTTTCAACACAAACAAATGTGTATAAAGTCTACAATCTACGTTCCTCAAGTTAGAAATATTCACTGTTTTTCCTAATTCTAGGTCTTGCGTCAAAAAAGATCCAATGCAAAAATGGAAATTCAAATTCGACCGTTACATTTATAATAAAAAGTCCAACTTTTGGTCTAATTAAGCGCTTCCATTTTGTTAGAAGTGACCAACAATAGCATGTCTTCCAAACATAATACACCTTAAAACTTTAAAACATTTCCTTAACGTTATCTTTTGTTGGAAGTGTATTTTTATGTTATCACATCCAATAATTAGAACCATGCAATAAATGACGCAATTAAAGCTTAAAGTCAATTAAATTATCCATAAACATGAAAGAAAGCTATTTGCTTTAAATTGAAAAATAATAAAACAGCATGACGGAAAGAGATGTATTGGCATGAGCCCACAGCGAAGTGACCTAAACCTAACAACGCTGGAATTTAGGATAGATTTAGACTTACATTAATCAAAATTGAAACATTTTTGGTAGAAAAAAGAAAGGCAACCCACTAAACCCTAATGAGCTTATTTATTATAAAGGGAAAACTTGTTAAGAAAATAATAGGATTAACCTTTTTTTTTTTATGGGACTAACCTTCGATCTTAATTAACTTTCCATGTTGGTTTCATAAAGAAACGGTTTTACCTACCAAGATCCACCATTTCCTACGTGGACAAGACGTGGGTGTGCCACGTGGAGAGATGAAAAAGAGAGAGAGAGAAAGAGAGAGATTATTTAGGGTTTTGAATGTGGAAGTGATGGAGCCCTGAGAATGGCATAAAACTACAAAATGGCCACCTCATTGTCCCCTGTCTTCACACTCTCATTCATTGCCAAAACCCATGTCTTTTTACTCATACACATTGGACCCACCAAAGATTTTTTTTTTTTTCAAAATAAATAAATGACAAGATGTATTTTTAATTCTCATTTTTTTATCAAACTTCATCTTTATATTTTCTTTTAAATTCATCAATATATGTAAAGTTAGTTTCATTGTTATGTTCAAACTTAATATTTGGAAGAAATTTAATACGAGAGAAATTTCTTCATACTTGAAAATTACAATGATTGAAATAATGAATCTAGAAACTATGATCTCCGAAAATAACTAAATATGTTTGCTTGGTCAAAAATATTTATCAAAATTTTATATAATTTCTTGCAATCAAATCGTGTCATGGTAATGTTTTCATTTAATAAGAATAATAGGACATTTTTACCGTAGCAGAACTTATATTTTAATTTAGAAAAGTTAAATTTTTATTTTTCTATATGAATGATTTTGTGAAAATATAGAGAAAAATAATTGGAAAAAGTTGTTTTATATAATTTTAAAAAATAACAAAACAGAATTTCTTAATTTTAGTTTACTAAATACTTGATGACATTTGTTACTGTCAAAGAACTAGAAAAGAGACCAAAGTTATATACATTCTAAAAAATTGACCAATGATTCAAAATTCATAAACCAAAATCAAGAATCCGTGTGCAAGAAAGAGAGAGGATGAAAAAGAGTAAAGATAATGATAGACAAAGGGAGCTGAAGTAGAAAATGTGGATAACATTTAGAAACATATGCTTTTAGTAGAGGGAATCTGAAGCTGAAGTTGGAGTGAAAAAGGGAAATGAAAAAGTAAACCAAAATTATTGGGTGCAAAAGAGGGGTAGTTATAAGGGTATAGTCGGTGATATTTTATACAGTCACTGGGTGGAACCCTATGGAAAAAAAGAAAAATTGTTTTTCTTATACCATACATGACCCAATGTTCAAACAGAAAAGAGCAAATAGGTTTCAATTTTTTTCAAATTGAGCACACCCTCGAGTATGATATATATATATATATATATATATATATATATATATATATATATATATATATATATATATATATATATGTGTGCATGT
>Ga0214542_1001713_pt1 | contig 45295 bp, 17 predicted proteins | sample CNSS1metaG_FD_160096 | JGI IMG/M metagenome (GOLD analysis project Ga0214542, IMG submission 160096) | Root nodule microbial communities from cowpea collected in UCLA plant growth center, Los Angeles, California, USA - CNSS1 | ecosystem: Host-associated > Plants > Roots > Nodule | place: USA... | reverse complement strand
TTTTGTACATAGTAATAGTTGCAACCTATATTCCTTAATCGTGAAACATGTTTAGTATGATGTTAGAATATATAGGAAGAGATAAAATTCTTGTAGTACAGTAATACATTTATTGCTCTAATTTAAAATAGGTTTGTTGTGTAACCGTGATTGGAGTGTGTATGTGAAGCATTCAGAGCAATAAATTGATTCTCATATTCTATCACATGATTGGGTGGGAGAAAGTAGACATCACCCCTTACACAAAAGCACTTTTCTTTTTAGAGAATTTACTTAGTCTTGATCATGCCTATGATTTTCATATTGTAACCCACTTGGTTAAAAGCTATACTGTTAGTCAGGGTACAATTCTTTTTATTTAAAAATGTAATAGTTTAAGCTTTATAATTCAGTTGTAACTCAATTCACTTGACTTTCGTCATGGGATAATTGATGTCACGGGATAATTGTCATACTAGGAAGTCTACTTGGATTGTGACTTGGCCAACTTGGCCTCCGGTACAAGACCATTGTGCAACCCGCAACAGAAAATAAGTAATGAAAGTCGAAATATAAGTGTACTATACTAGACAGTTAGGACTGGCATGGTTAACTACCCGGTCCCAACCGCCAACTTATAGTCCTAGCATAAAAGGAATATTAACTAACTATATAAAAAGATCATGCATACATAACGGCCAAGGCAGCATACGAGCAAATGTCGTCTACTCTCAACAATAATGGTTAAACTCCTAGAATCAAATCACAAGTCTGGTACTGGACCTTAGTCAGGCCCACACAAGCCCATAAGAGACCCAGTAAGTCCAATGAAGGCCCAATCCATAAATAAGGTAAACTGTGATTAATGCTCTATAAATACAGGTGGATCCCAGCAATTAAAGGTACATAATTCATTAATTTCGTAATCTGTTATTTGACTTTTGAAAGTTTCTGTTGTCTTGATGGTCAGAGTCTTTTTCGCAGATAAACCCAACAACGTTCAATCCGCCTACAAGAAGAAACACCCAAACCGAAGAGTAAAAAAGTAGCCATATAAAAAAGTCGAGGTTGAGTAAGATTTGATTTGTGTTCCCTTATTATTATTTCCGTAGGAACAATAAGTCTTCTTTTCATTACGAAATTATTTTGAAAGATTGATATTATTTTTATGGTGTACTTCTATATATCAACCTAGATACTTATTTATCATAGTTTAAAAATGTTTTAAAAACATGTAAGAATGTGAAAATTAGCTATGGCAATAAAATGACCCTTGGGTGGACTGCTTAATCAAAAAGTAGCAAAGACCATAACTTTAGCTTGTGATTTACCTGAATGCCATTTTACGATGATAACATGTTGCTATCTATTTTGTTCCTTAAAATGTTCTTAATCTAATCAGGAAACACAAATGTTCTTACTTCTTAATCACTAATTACTGTAATATATTATTATTGCTTCAAATGTTTCTGATTACTCGTATGCATATAATTAAAATTTTCTTCACGCGGTTTGTGGGATCAAAAAGAGCACTCCCACCAAACCCCGCGTAACTTCTTTTGCACTTTCGAAATCTTTTATACTTTTTATATCTTTTGTAGGATGAATATCTTTAATAAGATGGTGAAATTCTTTTATATTTCTACACTTAAACAATAAGGAAAGTATTTACTATTATAATTATATATTTAAATTTAATATCCCCATTCAATTTATTTGGAGGTATCAGTTTTTAGTCTTAAAATTGGTTAGGTCACTTTAATTATAACTTTTATAGTTATTTTAATCCTTATATTATGTAAAAAAATGTTAATAGTTAATGCATTTTATAAAAGTAAGAAATCAAACCGAGGTATTTTATAAAACCAATACTAAATATATATTTTTAAAATATTCATTAATGATAATTTTACACTATCATAGTTTTGACCTAGATAACGTGTGGGGTAACTTGTAAGATATAGTTAGACCTAGATAGTCATCTAATCACATATTATAACTTTTAAGATAGTAAAGTACCGAAGAATCTAATCACATATTATAACTTTTAAGATAATCATTATAAATGTCAGCTAACTTATTATTAGTACGTGACGGAAATGAGTGTAAAAACTATTTTACGTGATTGATACTTATTTTTTATTGTAACTTTTTTTTGACGCAATTGTATTAAAACTTAACAATTTTCTATTTATAATTAAAGGGTGTTACTAAAGTGTGCTCCTTAATATCAATACATTTGCATTTGTAAGGTTTTAGTGTAAAGAAGTGATAAAAATGTGAAATAAAATATACCAATTAAAAAAAAAGGGATGAATTTTCAATATTTTTATAACTATTTATACGATTTTATTAGTTTATATAAACTGTATAGAAGAGACAGTTACACTTGAGTCACTAAATGGAGTGTTTATATTGTTTCCCCAAACAAACAAAAACCTCAGAAACAGACGAAGTTTCTTGTAATCTTTGGTTCATAGGTTGTTCTCAAAAGTAAACTTGCTGAGTTCCTCCTCTTCGTGGTTCTCTTCTTCCTTATCCTTTACCCTAGATCACATCCAACAAAAACATGGATCTATCTACACTGTTACTGGCCCTGCTTTTCGTTGCAGGGCTCATAAATGTCTTCTTCCACGTACCCACCAACAAGATTACCACGTGTCTTCAAATTTTCCTCCCCAACAGTGCTTGCAAAACCAAAACCACCCTCGCTCCTTCACCGACGGCCAAGGCGGAGCACGGTTCCTCCGGGAAGAAGAAAGAGCTGGAAAGGGTGTTTTCCACCTTCGACAAAAACGGTGACGGGTTCGTGACGAAGCAGGAGCTGAGGGAATCCCTGAGGAACATCGGAATCTTGATGACAGACAGAGAGGTGGACGATATTGTTGTGAAGTACGATTCCAACGGTGATGGGTTGATCGATTTTGAGGAGTTTTGCTTGTTGACAAGTGAGTGTATGGGAGGGAAAAAGGAAGAAGAAGAAGAAGATGAAGAAGAAGAAGAAGAAGAGATTAATCTAAAGGAAGCTTTTGATGTGTTTGACAAGGACAATGATGGGGTTATTTCGGTGGAGGAACTAGCTTTGGTGCTTACATCGTTGGGGTTAAAGGAAGGGAACAAGAGTGAAGAGTGCAGAGAGATGATTAAGAAGGTTGACATGGATGGAGATGGTATGGTGAATTTCAAGGAGTTCAAGAGAATGATGATGAAGGGAGGAAAACTTACTCTGTTTAACGCATAGTTCAAGGTTCTCTTTTTTCTTCAATTCACACCACCCATCATTAACTGCAACAAACAAAACACTTTCAAATTTGTCTCTCTATATGTGGTGGCCACACATACACCACTTCGTAGAGATACATGAAATGAAAATTTATTCTGATTAGGAATATTGTAGGTTCTTAGTTAATTTTCCATGTTTCTGTAATTTTAATGGCTTTATACGTTTTTTTTTTTCGTTAATCTGTTCTGTGGGGATTTATAACTATTCAGGCTTTTGTAGCTTTGTTCTCTTTCCTCCATGAAATTGGGAAAAGTAAAATATTGATGAATAGATATTGATTCTGGTGCCTCACATGCTGCATAGGACCAAACATATACGATGTTAATTATGAAGGTTAATTTATTTCCACGAGGAAGGTTATTTTAAGCAAAAGCCAGTGTTGTTGAATGTGAAGTCCAATAAGAAAATTTTCATTTTGTTTTTTGTTTTTTGTTTTCTGTTCAAGAGCCTGAACGATGCATGTGATCTTTTCCAATGTCATACTTTCTAATTATCTTAACCAAATGTAGAAATTCTTAATTGAATCTAGTAGTAGATAAGACTAAGTACACTACACTGAAGGATGTATATCTTTCCGTTTAAACAATAGAAACTTAGTTGAATTTAATTAAACGGAAAAAAAAATATGATGACAGTAGAAAATTTTATGTAAATTTAGAATTTGTCTCTATATAATTTTAATATATTTTGATCTCAAAATTTTAAAATTTAATGAATATAATTTCTTTTTATTTAATAATGTTAATTTTTTAAAATATTTAATGGTGTTTTAATTGACTTTTGAATTAAAATAAATCAAATAGATAAACAAGTTAAATGTTAATCTCAAATGTCGTTTTAAACGTAAATAAAATTCAATGCTAAAGTTGGAAAGATTAAATTTAATCATTTTAAAAATTGGAAACCAAATTATATTGAAGCTTAAAACATTTAAAATTTCAATTTCACATAAAAAAATAGAAACTAAACACATTTTTAAAAAAAAAAAAAAAAAAAACTTAAGTTAGAAGGTTGAACTGACATCGTGTGAAAATAAACATGTCTTAAATTTTCAATTAAAATGCTTCCTCCTTCTTTCCGTTGTCTTTCGTTTTATCTAAACAAATATATGTCTAGCCACAAACAATGATATCATAACTTTGCATACAATGCATTTCAAATAAAATTTGATTTTAGTTAAAAATGATTTTCAAGATAAATAATTTATAATTTTTTCAAAAATGGGTCAGTAATAAATTTATTTTTTTACTTTTCTATTTTGTATGTAGAATAAATGAAAACATGATATAAACAAATTTGAAACACGATATACAGCAAATGAACATTTACTCTAGGAAAGTAATTATAATCACAAATTAAAAACTAGTTTTAGATGACTAAGCTTGTGTTCGTTTAAACAGATAGTACTGTAGGAGTAAATTTGAAAGAACGGATTTAGAATTGAAATTCTGTTCGCTTTAAAAGATATGCAAAGATCTGTGCAGATTGATATAGAAAAAGTTATCACAATTTTATCTCACCATACCAGCAAAGATTTGTGCGGATATATCATTTTTGACATTTTTCTCCTCACGCTTTAATATTCTGTTATACATTATAAATAATTTTAGAATAATTATTATATTAATTATTAAATATATATTATTTGTTTTTATAGTTTATTATATATATATATATATATATATATATATATAATAGTTTATAATAATAAATAATATAATAATATAAATTTAATACTTATTTTTAATAATATATATAATAATTATTAATAATTATAATATGTATAATTATAACTATATATAATAAGTAATAATATATTTAATTATTATTAATAATATATATATATATATAATAATTAATATATTTTTAATTTATTTAATTATAATTTTATTAAATTTTTATTTTGAGGGTACTTTGGTAAATTTTAAATTTTTTATCTATTATAATTTTTTTAATCTATCACATCAATCAAATTATTTACTAACTTCCATAAAATTCATGCCAGGGTTGGTTAATAAATTGGCATTGCAAATTCATCATCCACAACAAACTTTCTGCCTTCTATGATGCTTTATTGAGTGACCAGTTAAAGAGAGATCAAATGCATTAAAATGACCCTAGCTAGTGGAACTATCAATATGATAAATTGTTTGGCATACTCTAAATTAAATTTATTCGTTCCAGCTATGTTAGATAACTCAACTCAATGGATCCATCCTCTCAAAAAAACACACATATTCATCCACTCAAATCTATACAAATCAATCATCACACTCTCCCCAAAATTCATCTTCTAAAGTGAACAGAGCCTAAATCTTTAAATTTTAATTCAACATCTTAAATAACTTAATCATGACGAATCTGATTTTAAAAAAAATTAAACATGACCAAAAATTTCTTTAAATTTGAGTTGATTCACGAAATATAATAAGCATAATCATATATATATATATATATATATATATATATATATATATATATATATATATATATATATAAAATTAAATAGTGGACTCATTTTATTTTATGATTATGCTTTATTTTATGAAACATATCATTCATATGTGATGTGTAGGTGGGGTTGCTTTGTTTGTTTTTCCAGCTCTTCAAAGTGCGTCTAGAAAAAGCAAAAGCGTATCATACAAACAAAATAAAGACTCAGACTTGCTTTTTACATTGTCCACTATAAATAATATTTTCTTCTATTATTTTCCTTATGTAGAAACAAAACAAGACAAAAATAACTAATTTAATTTCCCCTCAATAGGCTGTGCTTGCTTACTAAACAATATTATATTGATCTTCCACATAAATTAAAATTATATATATATAATTGATATTGGTCTCTCTTTGGAAAATAATAGGATCTATCTGCAAAAAAATTTGGAAAAAAAAACAAACTTTGTAAATAACTAAGAACAATTCTCTGCCAAACACAAAGTAAATAACCAAATAAAGTAAAATTAAAAATAAAATTGGATTAAGGTATAGAAAAAAAAGTATAACTACTTTAATTATGAATCAAAGATAAGTCCTAGGAAGATTCATGTAAAAAATCTTTTTTCTTAAGATAAGAACAGATTAAAAAGAGTTTTATACTTTCAAAATACTTGCAATTCAAAACCAATGAGAAACTTTTTTCTTGGGAGTTTAAGTTCATTCCGCCACTTTATAATATGAATTTTCGGAGATCAAATTTGCATTGATCTTGCATGCTTTCTTTTCATTATCAACATAAAGTCATGAAATAAGTTATATCATTTCCGTGTCATCAAAGTCGATGCAGGCGTAAGAGCTAAGTTATTGGATAACTGTAAATTATTTATATCTTAGTTAAAGCAATTTTTAAAATAAAAATTAAAAATTAAAAGAATTAGAGAAAGAAATATATAAAATTACAAGACAAAACATATTTTTTATGTATTTAATATAGACTCATCACAAATAAAGTAACATATAACAAAAATTACAATTACATAATATTTATTTATGTGAATCTATCTTTTATATATATATATATATATATATATATATATATATATATATATATATATATATATATATATATATATATATATATATAAAAGCGATGACGTGTGGGAATTTTTTTTTCTTATTTGCATGACAATCTATAGATTTGATGTATTTTATAAAAGATATAAATGCAATAGTTCGATTAATTCATTTATGTTCAATGAACTTATTTATAAATACCTTTTCTTCAGATTTCAGATTCATATATTTAGAAATAGAGATGACAAATAAATTCGCTCTCGTAGGTATTGGTCGAACTCGTACCCATTTTGATGGAGAATCCCCGGGTATGGGTATTAGAAATTTTCGATTTTTTCAGTTGGATATGGAGATGGAGAAGGGGATGTAAATATCCCCATAATACTAGTGCCCTCCATATTTCCATCATCGTTTAAATTATTAAAATATTCATAATTAATTAAGTAACCCTATATATATATATTTTTTTTATTTTTTATTATTTCTAATTATTTGGTTTGTCATGAAACTCATTTGCATCTCCAATATATTTTTTATCTTATCATAATCTTTATGTAATTATATTAAAATGATGTATGTCAATTAAAAAAAATTATGTCTAACATTTGAATATTTCTATTATTTTTCAATATTTTTATTTATTATATATTTTCCTTTCACATGAGAATTTTTAACACACTCAATTTAAGTGTTTAATAGCATAAACCTTTCATTTACTAGGTAATATAAAAAAAATCTTTACTTATTATTATTAATTTTTGTTTCATTTGAAGAACTTTTTATTTCGCTAAAACATTTTTTTTTCAATCATTGAGTATATATGTTGATATTTGAAAAGTTTTCTTAGATCTCTAAGATACTTTTCATCTTATCTTATACATTTATTTTTCTTTGTGCGATTCCTTTCAATAGTCTTCAAATTGTTTATAAGACACACATTTGTTAATTTGTTAATATTTTTAGTTTTTGTTTATTTTCATCACGTAGAATATTATTTCGATAAATTTTATCTAATTATTTTTTATTTTTTAACTCATTACAATCATACTTTAATTTTTTAACTATAATTGTATAAATAATTTTTATTTACTACAATATAAAAATTTAATGTAATTGTCATGAATATTTTTTTTATCACCATTCAACATATATTAGAGTTCAAAAGATACAAGATCTATGTTAAAATTTTATTATTATATTTATTATTTATTTTTTGTGTCATTTTGATCAAGTGATGTATTATAACTTTTATTAGTGTATAAAAAAAGAGATTCATTATAATTTAAAAAATTGAAGTAAAAAACATTTAAAATATTTTTAATTTGATTTTTTTTCCTTTTATATTATTTTAAAAATATTTTTAAATTTTATCAACTAGGTTTCACTTATGTTTGCAAATTTAATAAATGTTTTGGTTTTCATGAAATTTTAGTTGATATTCTAATCTAAAATGTAAACAATTATAGTTTATTTCAAAGTATTTGATATCGAAAAAACAACCATCCTCATAATATTGAATATTTAATAATTTTATGTTTCCTTTACCGTGATTTTTTATTATTTTATAAAAATTAATTAAAATTAATATAAAGTAGTAAGAAAATGGGTATGGGTACAAGATTATACCCGTTACCCGATGGAGATGAGACAAAAATTTAATAGCCGTTGGATTTGAGTATGATGACTAATTTTTTTATGAGCATGGACATGGGATAGCGAAACCCGTCTTCACTCCATTGTCATCTATGTTTAAAAGTATAATTTCATGGATTTGTTCACTTCAACCATGTCCCTGGGTTTTCCAACATTTTCTACTCAACTTATGCGAAAGAGAATTATCTAGGGTTATGTAGTTAGATTCTACTCCATGTTCGTTGGAGTACATTTTCTCATTTAGTATATTTTATTTGACTTTAAATTATTAATAAATAATATGGAAACTAATAGAACTTTTTTTCATGTCATTAAGAATTTTTAAATATTTTTATTACTGTTTATGTATCTATCTATTTAACATTTGGAAGTATTTTTATTTAATTTTCAACTATATTTTTTATTTAGTAGATAGAAAAACACAAACATAAAAAAAAAAGAAACAAATAATGCAGTGAATAAATGAGTGTTACAAAAGTGAAGAAAAGTTTAGGCCTCTTTTAAGTCTTTTGTGCACGATTTATTTCAAATCCTGTTGATTTCTCCCTATACATAAGGTTAAGGTTATGATTTTATTTATTTGTTTTTCTTTTATTTTGGGTTAATACAAAATTTTAAAAGTTTTGCATAACGGCATAGGAGTTTTTTTCTTACCATTTAGTTTATTTATTTATTTTCTTATTTTCCTTTTACCTTTGGTTAATACAAATTTTAAAAACTTACTCGGATTTTCTTATAATCCTTGGCTTGTGAACGTTGGAGCCTACTATTGCGGAATCTTTGGCCTTCAAGCTCCATGCATGTTATATAAGTTATAACAGCCTTTTCATTCAAGTATTTTCTTTTCTCACATTTGGCCACTCTATAGTAAAGCCATGCCATATTTAAAGCCACAAACCATTATTAAATAATTAATAATTAAATTTAAATTTTATATAGTAAAGGACATGATTATCATTTTATATAATTTAGGTTAAAATACATTTCTGGTCTCAATTTTCGTCAAGTTTTTTCAAATAAATCTTAATTTTGGTTTTGTGTTCAAATAGGTCCCAATTTTTGTCAATTTTGTTCAATTAGGATCTTTTTTTGCTAACACCATTTAAATCATTAACGGCTATGAACAGTGACGACCACGTGTCACTTCGTGATTTTTTTAAATTTCTTTTAAATGTACACGTGTCAACCCAAGAGTGTACTACGTGTCACTTCGTGGGTTTTCTGAATTCTTTTTGTTCTTTTTTAAATTTTTATTTAATTTTTTTTTAAATGTCCACGTGTCAACCCAGTAGTGTATCACGTGTCAAAGTCAATGTTCTAAATTCAATTTGGTCCTATATTTGTTATTTTTGTTCAATTAGGTCCCGATTTTTGTTAACATTAACCAATTTAGTCCCTCTCCAAATTAAAACTAAATTTAAATTTTATATTAAAATTCACATTTTTTATTAAATATTTTTTATATAATATATTAAAATTCACATCATTATAACTTTGATATTAAAATTAAATTTGGTCACATCTTCGATAGGGACTAAATTGGTTAATGTTAACAAAAATTAGGACCTAATTGATCAAAAATAACAAATATAAGGACCAAATTGAATATAGAATATTGACTTTGACACGTGACACACTACTGGGTTAACACGTGGACATTTAAAAAAATCAAAAAATAAAAAAAGAAAAATTCAAAAAAAAATAAAATAAAAAATTCAAAAAAACCACGAAGTGACACGTGACACGCTCCTGGGTTGACACATGTATATTTTAAAAAAATATTAAAAAATTCAAAATAAAAAAATTCAAAAAAACCACAAAGTGACACGTGACAGTCACTGTTCATGGCCGTTAATGATTTAAAAAAAGGACCCAATTGAACAAAATTGACGAAAATTAGGACCTATTTGAACACAAAACCAAAATTAGGACTTATTTGAAAAAACTTCACGAAAATTGGGACAAAAAAAGTATTTTAACCTATAATTTACCATACAAAATACCACACTGTCCTCCAGAAGAAACCCCCCTCTCATACTATCTAACCAAAATATTAATTAGTCCAAACCCACAATATCCATCATGTGTGTGAGCAATTCATTACGGACTGACTACAAAAAATGACAGATTCACTCTACGTAACAGGTGGTATCCTTTTGTCTCAGCAAAACACGATCGTTCCTTGAACTCATGAGTCGCTAAAAGCTTGACAAAAACGATGGTTGGAGCAGAAAACACCAGTAATAGACAGTCAGACACAATCTATATCATAAGGGACTTACTTGAGGCAAGCCATATCAAATCTCCTAACATCCAAAATATTGATCACATGGGAATCTACATCAAAAAGCTAATGATCTATAAGTAGGATAGATTTTTTTTTTTCTTTCGAATCATTAAATATGACTTAAATGAGTTGCCTTGTTTCTTCTTCGTGATTACTTAAACTACAAAAACAGCCAGATACACTTGTTACCTAGAAAACATCTGGATGAAAACGCCCAGGGATGGAACTGCTTTGCTCTGCCTGCTTTAGGTGCATTGTCAGGGCATAATTGTTTACCTCTAAAGCTCTTACCTGTTCCTGGTACTGTGACACTAATTGCTTCAATTGCTGCAACTCTACATCTCTATCTTCATATTCTTTTTGGCGTTCGTGCTGAATACAGATAGCACGCTTCAGAATCACATTTTCTTGAACAAGGGCCTCCACTTGTTCCTTCAGCGCCGTATTTTCCTGAAGTAAACCAAACAATGAGTACATCATATCACACCCCCATGATTTTTATTAGAAGGTATTGAAAGAGCATTTGTGCTCCGTATTTAGGTTGACAATAACAACGCTGAGAAACATCTAGTCATAATAAAGAACCTGGTGAAAGTTTCGCTCTGTTTCAACACTTGTTCTCATGCAAATTGACTTCTCCAACGCCTCTAACATTCTTGATGCTCGAGCTTTAGCGTCATCCATGTTTGAAGCATTCATCATCTCTTTAACAAAAAGCTCCACCCATTCAGCACCATTTGTGGGATAATTTTGTCCAGCAACCGGGTCCTGAGAAGCTGAAACTTCTGCATCATATTGCCCTTCACCTACTAAAACAACCCCTTCTTCCCATCAATATCCGGAAATGTTCATTTGTTTCAAACAACAACAAAAATTCAAGGTTCAAACTACCAAAACTGACCTAATATAACAAATCATACATTATGGGGGTGTGGCCTAGTTCATGAGATCAGGAATTGTTTTATGTTGTATACAATTTTTTTCTTATGATCAAATGTTAGTTGTTAAACAAATATTAGTTATTACTATTTAGTTTGTGAAAGTGTTCAACCCAGAACCTCTCTCCCTCTCTTCTAAATCCTTTAAGCCAACCTTGTAGTTTTAGTGAAGAGAGTTGAACCCACAATTTATCTGACCCTCCCTTTGAGCTTTTACCCCAACCTTATAGCTCTCCCTTTCAACTTTTACCCCAACCTTATAGCTGTCTTCTGATATAGATATTACCATCTGACTATCATGTCCCAATAACGCAATAACAAATAGCTCAATATAGGTTCAACAACAACCATTAGAATAGACATTACACTTAGATGAATATATTTCAAAACCAAAACTGACCTAATATAACAAACCATACAATTTTTGTATAGTTTGATTGGGTATGAAGTAACAGTTGAGTGAAGAGACCAAAAAAGTGTTAATAATTTATTGTGCAAAGAATTTATACTAGCTGTCCACAGGGCATATATATTGCTAAATTATATACCTGTTTCACTGGAAAATGCCTTGAAAGAACCGAAAATATAAAAGAAAGAAAACAGAAGCATCAATTAATGCAAATTACAGTTATGATCAAATTGCACGAGGTTTAAAGGTAACAAACCTTGCGATTGAAGAGTAGCATCAGATGCAATGGGAGTGGAACGAAGAGGAGGTGTTGAAGCTCCTAAGCGAAGCTGGTTTAAGCTTCTGATAGCGGAGTCGATGTCGTTGCCGCAATCTTCGAGGGCTTTCTCGAGGAGGTGGTTGTCCATGTCCGGGAACAAGGCGGCGAGGTGGTGGAGGAGGGAAGAGGGAGAGAGGCGAACCGGGGAAGAAGAAGAAGAACAACGGGTCCTCTTTGGAGGAAGCTCTTGGAACAGCGCTGATCTCTTCCCGCACACTATGATCGCAGACATGTTTCGATCCTCTGCTCACTCCGCGTCCGATCCGCCGCCGCCACCACCACCCACACAACAACCGCTCATGCAATCCGCCGCTCAATTACCTCCGATCTCCGATTAATAACCAACCAATATAATAGATAGGATTGGTACACAGGGAATCGGGGAATAATTTGTGTACCTATGTTTCTACACACGGCTTACTTTTCTACTGTTCCAGGCCTCCTCAAGTAAATATTCAATATATCTCGCATTTTCAACTAAACATGTAATTTATTAAATATATATTCAATATTTTTTTTCTTTAATAAATATTCTTTTAATACGTTTTTAATGAAATATTTGCTATACTACCAGTTTTAAAAGAAAAACTTATACTATTATATTGTGACTTAATTTAAAAGTCATTTCTACCATTATCTGTCCTTCTGATATATACTAGTTCCAGTTCGTGACCGGTGCGTAGCATTTTTTTTTTTTTTTAATTTTTTTTTTTTTTTAATTATTAATATATATATATATATATATATATATATATATATATATATTAAAATATTGATTATAAACATATTTGTGGATAATTTTTTTTATAAAAATAACAGTTAAATTAGTTTATGTTGTACTCGGATATTATATGTTTTTAAAATCTAGTAATTAGTATATGCTGATTATAACATTTGTAATTTTTATAAGTAAAATCAATCATGAACTAATGCTAATTTTTTTTCAAATTTTACAAATGTAAGGTTTTAGATTTTGTATTTAAACCAATCAATTTTGTATTTTACAAATCAATTTTACAAATTTTAAAATAATGTCTTGAACATTCATTTTGAGGAAAACCTGATTGGACAGAGAAAATTTTGGACTGCTTTTGAAATTGCAAATATTTATAATTTGCACGGTCTTTTACGTCGCTATTTTGTTTTGTGGTTATAGGTATTTTCAGATGATAGTGTTTACTTTAATTTGGAATGAAATTGAATATGCTATGCAAAAGAGATTTTGCCCCTTTGACCTCTTGTTTCAAGGGTTTTTTCATTGCTTAGAGTGTAGTTATATATATATATATATATATATATATATATATATATATATATATATATATATATAAAAAATTTTTATTTTTTAGTGTGTATATATATATATATATATATATATATATATATATATATATATATATATATATATATATTAAAAGTAATTATTAATCATTTTATTATTATTTATTTTAATTTAACAATGATTATATTGATACTTCTAATAAAAAATTAGAAATTATAAAATAAAAGACAACAGCACGCGTCAAGAACCAGTTTTCAATAAAAGAGATTGAGGTGCAATGGAAAATTAGGGTTGCAGGAAGAAAAAGAGATAATAAGGGCTTTGCTGTTCCCAATCATACTTTTACTATGTTCAACTCATTTTTTTTTTATTGTTTTCGCAGAATTATCAAATGTATTTGTGTTGTGTCATCATCAATTAATCCCATTTCACGGCACAACACAATAAAAATACATTTACACTATGTTAATTTTAAAGTAAAACAATTATGACGTAAGTTATATTTTGCTTAAAGTAATCAAATTAAATATAAAACATATTACATGTCAAACTTTTTGATAATAACTCAATTAATATAAATTACCCTTTATATTTTAGTGTGCTAATTTTCGTAGGACTTTTAAGGACTGATTTTTCAAGTCTTCTTATTCGATCTTGAGATGAGCCTTCGAATAATTTGGCAATATTTGGATGGTTTTGACAGATCTTGATGAGATGCTTTCACAGTTGAAGACATATGAAAAGATTCATCTGCAAAAGATGTTCTAACATTCAAGTTCTCAATTTAGTAAGAGAATTAGGATCTTTGATAAGAGTGGGTATGAGTACAAGTGTGTATTCCTTGGAAATACTAGATGTATTTGTAAGACCTTTTGAACCTTGAATCCATGTGATAATGAATATAATATTAACCAATATCAATAAAATAACAAATTACCTTGAGTAAATAATAGTAATAATAATGTGATACCTTATCCGATATACCAAATACCCTGTAAATATCTAATATCAAAATATCAAGACATAATCAAACTACCAACATTTGTCATAATTACCATTAACATGTAAATATTTGCCCCAGTAGATGTATCTTAGAATATTTTTGTTGTTTTTTTGGTGATGAGGCTAATTGGGCCTTATTGGGCCACGTTACTTGACATCATCTATTGAGTCTAGTAGGTACAAAAAGGAAGTTGCTCAGTATGATGAGAAGAATTCAACTAGTAAATTCAATAATTGTTGGATTATTGTCTTCTAATTTACAGGTTTACAAATGGCCTATTAAGCTTATTCTTGAGGTGAAATAGTGGATTCAGAATTTTGTTTGGACTGGAGATACACAAAAACGAGGATCGCTTATTGTTAAATGGTTTATCTTATGTATACTAAGGTGAATGATGGTTTGCAAGTTACTAATATTCAGTTGGAGTACAAAGCATACTCGCTACGTTTAGTTTAGGAGTTTGGTTATGGTAATATGACTTGGACTGAACTTATGCTTATTTGATTTCTTAAGTCTATGTATCAGAAATATATGTTATTTAAGTCGTCTTCAATTTGACATGGTATTAAAGATGCATATGATGTTCTTGGAAACACCTTTTGGACACTGGGTAAGGATGATTGTATTAATCTTTGGAATGATTTTTGGTGTTCTGACCTTTGCATATTTTAAGGACTTTAGTGTGTGTGGCTAGAAATAAATCTAAGAAGCATATGCGTAATACTGTCTATGATCTTTTAGTGCTAAAATTTTTCAATATTCAAAGTAAGGAAGGTATGGTAGTTTCATTTATGGAAGTAATATGATAAGTTCCATCTGCCAAGTTCATTTATGGAAGGTATATAGTTCAAAGTTTCTCATGTTTTTTCGTGAAAAAATTATTGTGCTGATAAATTGATTAATTTATGCTTAATTCATATATAACAATATAAGTGGTTTAATACTTTACTTCATATATTTATTTAGATTTTTTTTTTCATATTAGGTATATTTTGCCTATGTTTTATAAAGTGTAACTTTTATCACGAGTTTGGTGTGATCCTCATGCTCTATATTTGCTTATTTTATTTATTTATTTTTAATAATTTTGCATGTAATAACATATTATTGATGAGTTTAGGATGTCAACTTAGCTAAAATGTCAAAATTTATAATGATAACTAATGTGATATTATTTGAAAATTAAATCAAAGCACAAACCATCTTTTTAATATAAATCGAAATAGTTATGATAGCAATTTTTATCATGATTAATTCATCTATGATTAAAAAATTAACTTAATTGTTTATGGAAGCCTTTATAATAACTAATTCAAATTTTATTTTTTTATATATATATATATATATATATATATATATATATATAAACTTAATTTGAGTGTTATCCAAACATAATTGTTTGTCCAGTCCACCTTTCATTAAATATTTAATAATTTTACTGACATGTAATTGAAAATTTGTGTGCACTTAATATCGTCTCACATAGCTTAATCATATTTTTTAGTAATTTATAATTATGATTATAAAGAAATCAAAACTATAATTAAACAAGGTAAAATATATGTTGGACAACACGTAACTGGCATGGCATCACTCAGTCATTCAATGACACAAACAAAGTGTTGGAAACTAAATGCAGGACTGAGAAAGAATTAAAATTATATAATTACACTATTTATATGACTTAATTTGCTTAATTTAGACTCGAGAGACCAAACTAACAAGCAATATTTATTTAAAGCAATTAGTTATTAAATGGTTATAATAATTAGTACTCCTACATTCTTCTCTAATCACTAATTCTAAGTTTTTTATTAGTTAGGTTTTGGTAATAGTAATTTAAAAAAAAAAAAAAATGGCATGACGTTGTTGGATTGAGATAGAATCTCTAAGACAGGTTGAATAGATTTTATATATCGTAGTAGAATTGACATTGCAGCTAACTAAAGTTGAATTAGGAGGTTAAGAGTTGGTGCTGGTCCTTAGAGAAGTTGGGAAGATGAACCATATCAAAACACATCACATATTCTTTCTTCTATTGATGTTGATGCTTCACTCCACGCAACTCACGGAACCATGTTACCTCAAGTGCTTCACTTCACCCTCTTTCAAACAATAAATAAATTACTCTTTCTCTTACACTTTATGTATTTACAATTTTAGTGTGCCACACACTGGTCACTGTTCCCAAACCTTCACCCTTTCTTCTTCTTAGTGATGAGGAACCACAAAACTTAGTGGGGGCGGGGCAATTGGCATCACTCCTTTTCAACAAGGTTTGTCAAGTTGCAAGCATAGTGAAGAGAAAAAAAGAATAGGATCTTAAATTGCTTTTCATCACTCCAAGCATCATAGAATACAATTTTGTTTATAGTTGGTTCATGAAATGACTCTTCACCAAGCAACCTCACTCACTCTTTCTTTCTTTTTTTTCTTCCTTCAAGAGAAAAAAACCCATTCCATTTTTCCATTTTTCATCCATGTAGGAATCTATCCCACCCTCGGTGCCTAGAGAGACAAAGAGTGATGGGATTGCACTCGAAAATGCTATTGACCGTCTTTCTATTAGTTTTGACCCAACAATAACATTATTTTTGGTTAGGGTTACTTAATTCACGCCTAATTTTAATGCTCCATCATTTATGAATCAAAAACTCCTTTTGCCATCTTTGTGAATTGTCAAAACACAAAAGTTGAGTCTAACTAAAAAAAACTTAGTCCGTGCAACTTTATTGAGCTTGAATTGTTCAACTTTTGCAAGCTGAATAACATTACTAACAAAACTATTGTTTGTAAGCGTTCTTTTGGAGATTACAAGTTTCGGTTTTTCTGCTTACCACCGATTAACAAGAATCTAGAATAATGAAACTAGCAACATAGATCAAGAATGATCCCAAATGCGTTCTTTTCGTTCATTATTTTATACAATCTTGAAAACATGTCAGGTCTAGAATCTAGATAATGGCTATTTGTAAAGTTCTTTCTAGATTTTGGTAAAAATTGGGAAAGTGGTTTTAGAATTCCAATGCATAAATAAAATAAAATGTATTTCTAGTGTCTCAACTTTTAATAAAAATTAAAAATAGCTTTTTTTCTTTTTAATTTTAAACTAATTTTATAATAATATTTAAATTGTTTATATGATATATTTATATTTTAATATTAATTAAATATAAATTTAATTAAAAAAATTAAATATATAAATTTCTAAATATTAGAGAAAATTAAAAAAAAAATTAACTCTAAAATAAATTATTATTTTGTAATATTTTTAAACATATATACCATGTTACTAACTGAATGTAGTGGGGATGTTATTTTTTTCATTATTTCTTCTATAATAAGGAGAAAGAAGAATGTACAATAATATACTTACTTTTACATGGGAAGATAATATAAGTTAATTAGTCATTGAACTGAATGACAGAAGAATAAATATTATAAAACTAACATTATTGTGTGAATTATTGCTTTCATGGCACTGTCAAGAGATTTTTGTGATAATGTCAAATACTCATCCAAAAGTTATCATCTGTTACATATTTATAAAAATGATATATTTTAAGAATTAAATATAATGATTATAAAAATTATATTTTATTTTTAAATTAAATTATTAATTATTTAATTTTTAAATTTTGTAAAAGTACTAATCTAAAATATTATTTTTAATAAATGGTTTGTCGAATAGTTTTTCATGTGAAGGTGTATATTTTTTATAAAATTTATAAACAAAATAGTTTATAATTTAGAATAAAACATAATTTTTATAATAATTTCAGACTAAAAAATATATATAGTCCAAATTTTAAATATTTTTTTTTCTATAATGAACTAAATTCATTTCAGAAAATTTTTAAATTAATAAGATGGAGTTGACATATATAAAAATATCAGCTCTAAATTTAATTTTTAAAACATACTTATATCTGACATAACTGAAATATTATTAGTTTAACGAATTTTACTGTAAAATAAAAAATGTTATTCAAAATTTTAATCTTCTTTTTATATAATATTTTTTATTAAATTTACCTATAAAATAAAAAAAATAAAATATATTATAAAAAATATATATATTTTTTTTTTAAATATATATATATATATATATATATATATATATATATATATATATATTCAAAATTAAAATAAAACTAAATAAATATTTTTTTTTTAAATTAATATCAGTCAAATTTAAATAACTCGTATTGACTTTTAGTTTAAAGTAAATTATCCCAAACTAACTTAATAGGTTAAATAATTAGATGTATTTTAAAATGTTAAATTCCACTTAAAATGAATTCACCAAGTTCAACTAATTCAGACATAATAAACAAAATTATAATGTTACAAAAAAGAAAAAACTACAAAAACTTCAATAAAAAAAAAAAAACATAACTTCTCAAACATATTGAATACTGACTCCCTAAAAAAAAGTCTAACCAATACTTGAAGAGTACTTTGAAAAAATATAATTAATGTCGTTGATTTCACTTACGTTTATATTAAAATTTAAAATAATTAATTTTATTAGTTAAAACATATATAAATTTACTTATAATTAATGATTTTAATTTCATTATATTTATATTAAAATTGAAATAATTAATTATATTAATTTAAATAATATAAATCTGAAATTGTTACTTTATTTCTTTTTCTATATTAATTTAATCTTTTTCATTTTTAATTATATTTTAATTTTCAACAACACTAAAATAAAAAATAAAAGGTTAAAAAAAAAAGAAAAATGGTACACATTAATTATTTTATTATTTAATTATTTTTAACTCTGTTTTGTATCAAATACATTGTCAATGATAATTGTACAACACTTATAAATATTTTATTTTTGTCGTCTAAATAAAGTAAAAATATATTAATAATTATTGAAGTCAAAGTTCTTTTAATGTCCCAACTAACTATGAATCTTTTATATAATTCAATGTTTATTAAGTATTCTTACTCAATGTCATTGGTTAACATGACAAAAACAAAATAGTTAATTTTTTTTTTCTTACCATATTTCCTTTTGAGACTTTAAAGAGACTAAGACGACTCTTTGAATAATGAAAGAAAATATTATTATTAAAATTATTCGTGGTATACATATTTTACACTAAATCAGGGGAATACAAATTATTAAAATGAAATTTTAATTTTATATTTACATTTTAAAATTTAGGTTTAATTATTCGTTTGATCCTCATTTTGGTTAAAAAATTTGAAGTTGATCATTTTTTGTTTGAATTGCGTTCCAATTTTTTAAAAAATTGACTCAATTAAGTTATTTAAAAAAATCACTAACAATTTTAATGACATATCATGTGTCAATTTATAGTTTTTTTATTTATTTTAAGTTTTGCAAATTTTGTTGTTGTCCATCTGTCAATGCGATACATTATATTGTTAGTGTCACATGACACGGTGTTGCATGTCAATGTTAATGTCAAATGTCCCTGTCTTGTATTCAATTTAGTCTCTTCATATAAATCTTTAATTCAATTAAATCACAAATATTTTCAAATAAATTAATATTGTCCATCTTTAAATTGAAACCAAATTTATTATTTATACAAATGTTATATTGATATTTTTATTTAAAATGACTTTATAACATATTACATTATTCTATATCATTGTATATTGTTAATCCATGGTTTATATGTTATTAAAAATAAAAATATCATTATAACATTTACACAAATAATAAAATTGACCCTAATTAAAAGAAGGGGACAACATTGGTCTATTAAAAAAAGAACTAAATTAAATTAAAGAGACATATAGAAACTAAATTAAGTACAAGAAAGTGACACTTGACACTGACATTAACACTTAACACTGACATTAACATGTGACACTGTAAGTGTCACATCACACCATGGACTTGACATCCTGACACGTGGATAACAAAAAAGTTTATAAAAAAAATAATTAAAAAAATGAAGAAGAATTAAAATATAAATTAAAAAATCTAGAATTAACATATTAAGTCAAATTTTAAAATTTGAGACACCGTTGAAACAATAAGTTAAAATAGACCAACATAAAACTTTTCGACCAAATTAGAAATCGAGTAATTAACCCTAAGATTTACTTTTATACTTCAAAATCAATATGACTTGAAATAAGTATTTCTACTGGTGTTTTATGAGATAGATATGACTATTATTCTTGTCTTATCTAATTTTACACATGTTAAACTTCACCTTAAAATAAATACATTTTTTTAAATTAATTTAAAACTAAACCAAAGATATTAAGAATGACAAATACTGACTTTTTTATGTAAAAAAAATTAAGTTAACAATAACAAGATATTCTCATATGCATTTTTTTAATCTTCCTATTTAAATATAATGTTTCGGGGTAGGGACCAAAAGCCTATTAAAAGAACCTCTTCAACTTACGCGCTCCTTCTCCACACCAGTAACTTCAGCGAAATCCACTCTTTAGCTCGATCGGTTGGGATGACGACCGGGGTACCTGTCTAAAGTACTCCGATGCTTAAGTCAGAGAGCCGATCGGTTTATCAGAATATCAACTGTAATAAATGCGAAATTAAGATCCTCACCAACCTACCTTTGGGCCCTATTTATAGCTTTCGACATGGGCTTGTAATTAAGGTTTCTTAATCACGGCCCAATGATCCCTTAATGAAGATTAGTGACCCGTTTAACCGATAATTAAATGACTTAAGTCATTTAACTGTGCGACCGAGGGCTGCTTGGCTGGGTTGATAACGTTACGTTTCCAACAAGCTAACAATCTGTGTTTTATCGATCGACAGACAGGTGCTTAAGAAGGTTCGTCGCTGCTGTTTCACCGATTAACCGATGGGCTCCAGAAGTTAGATAGTCCACCGCTGTTGTTCTACCGATGAACCGATGGGCCCTCAAGGTTAGAGAGTCCACCGCTGTTGTTCTACCGATAAACCGATGGGCCCTCAAGGTTAGAGGGTCCACCGCTGTTGTCCTACCGATGAACCGATGGGCCCGTAAGGTTAGAGGGTCCATCGCTGTTGTTCTACCGATGAACCGATGGGCCCTCAAGGTTAGAGGGTCCACCACTGTTGTTCTACCGATGAACCGATTGGCATGAAAGTGGTTGAGTCGTGACTTATATGTTCAACCGTTTGACCGATGTTCTGACATTTTATCTGTTTGACCGATGGTCTTATGCTTTGACGATGCTGTATGACTATTCGTTTGACCGCAGGACCGATGGTCCCTTAAGGATTATCTTTGGCCGATTGACCAATGGGACATACAGTACATATAATATTGAAGAATTACCATTTTATGTTTATGTGAAAGAATAATATTATCAATTGTCCTTATTGTAAAGTAATTATAAAGATTAAAATATACAAATTATGTAATTTTTCAAACATAAGGTGCTCATTTAAGTGATATTGTAATTTTAAATTGAATTGTTAATGTATTATTCTACAACTAATATTTATTTCTCTATAAAAGATTATTTTCTAATTATATTACACTAGTGAAAACATATATTACACATGCATTAGTGAAAACTGTTATGTGCATACCTATTCACTTATTTTATTAAGATAATAAATAATAATAAAATTATTATTATTATTATAATTATAAAGTAATATATAAATAATTTTTTAATTTTATTGAAATAAATTTTATTTATTTTTTAAATATTTTTACAAATAAAAAATAATTAAATTTTGAAAAAAACTATCAAATTAAAAAAAATGGTTAAATTTAGAAAATAGTTGCTTAAAAGGTATAATTAGTAAAACGATTTTAATTTATTTATTTTATTTAAATAGTAAAATTTGAAAATAAATGCTGACTAAAAAGGAAAAACTAAATATAAATTATATATATATATACTTTAATATTATTAACAATTTTGCATAATTATTTGTGAAGTTTATCAAAATTGAATAATTATAGTTTTATAACTGTACATAATTAATAAATATAACAATAAATGAAACCTATCGGAACGGTGTTATAGTGTCGGATGATTCTTCGTCCAATGGTATATAATTCAGTCATGTGACTTTATTACTAAAGCAGGAAAAAAATATTCTATAATTTTCTCTGTTTCAAATAAAATCACAACGGAAACAAAAACAGGCAAATTACAACATAATCATTGGAACAGTTGAGCAGCAAAATTTGTTGTCTACTGTGACACGTAACATCATATTCTTTGCGGACACATTCAAATCTAATGCGAACAAAATTATCTTAAAACTGATTGATTGACAATACAAAAGTATTTATATTAATAATGCATAAAAATTAAAACCTATTTAATGATATTAAGACATAAGATTATAAAACATTGGGAATTAAATATGTGGACAAAAAAACCAAATTGTTGAAGTAAATTAAGAAATTGTTGCAAAAGTTATAATTCAAATTAGACAGCAGAAGAAAAGGTGGAAATTAATGTTAAAGAAGCATAAAGTAAAATACATGGCTTGTTTTATGAATAAAATATGCGTATGAGCTGTTTGAAAATATGTGGTACTTGTATTGTGGGTATAAAGGGTTGATGAATGAATGAATGGCGGTGAAAGGCATGAAGGAAGCACTCCAAAAAATGCTAAAACTTTGTTGGACATGAGGTTTTATGTTGTGTTTTGGTAATTTCAAGCACAAAGTAAAAACAGAGGGTGAGAGAGAGTGTGTGAGAGTGTCCCATTCCCATCCCCACACAAAAGGTGGTGGGAAAAAAGTTCTTTTTGTACACACTGCGATGATGGCGATGATGATGCCTGCAATCTCCAACACAAACACAAACACCGTCTCTTTTTCTTCTCTCTCTCTTATCACTCTCTTCTTTCTTTGAAGCCAACAACCATGGTTAACATCTTCTCCATCAGTCAGTGATTAATATGAAAGTTGTGAGCATGGAGACAGAGAAGAAGTGCGGTTGCTGGGCTGTCCTTAAACGCGGAGTTAGAGGTGCGTGCAAACCTTCAGCTTCCAGAGACTCTGCTAACACTATCCCTCGTACTAGTCTCGTTTATGATGCAGGTACATACACAACAAAACATAACTAACCATTTTTTTCCACATCAGAGAATTCTCCATCTTCATTGTGAATCTCAACCACTATATTGTGTAGTGTCATTCCTCTCTCTCACACCAATGAATGATGTTTCAAATTTGACCACACCTCATGAGTCTCTTCTCTGCTTTTGTTTACTTTCTTCTGTTTCTGAAGCTTAAAGTTTCTTCTTCCTTCTAATCCAGAAATAAAAGTTTGTGGTTTTGCAGTACTGTATTCATAATTTGGGCCTGACTTATCCCCGACAAATTTGATTTGTAAGCGGAGAGATGCCTAAGCTATATAAGCTCTTATAAGGCACGGCCTTGGACCAATGTAGGACTTGATTTTTTTGAACCTGATTCTGGGTTTGCTTGAAATCATGGAGTTTTCTGGGATGGTTATTTTTTTTATATAAAAAATTAACTTTCCTTGGCAGGCATTTTTATGGAGTTTAATTATGATGTGGGTAGTTAAAAAGATGGATCTTTTTCAGCTTTATCGCTGTGCTTTCTCAGAACCCTTTTCTCCATCTTCCTGTTTCAGACACTGTAACCATAGCTAACTGCATGATTCCTTGGAAGGAACGTGGGGTGGTGCGCAGAGCAAACTGAGCTAGTCCCCCTTGTAAAATTCAAAAGGATTCATACTTTTCATTTCTGTAGAGAGTGAATGAACTTTCTGAAATTTGAAGTTTCATAGATTTTTTGCTTGAAAGCAGAAACTACGGATTTTTTTAATCGTTGTGATATGATGGTTTCAATTGCATTGTCAGATCCAAAACCAAGCTAAATGCAGTATCAGAAATCTTATTCGTGAAGTAGTGGGAATTTCAAGAAGGAAGCATTCACATTCTTCTTTTTTTTTTACTGATGCAGCAACCGAGACAAGATACCTGAATGCTAGCAATCGAGAACTTTGTCCTCCCATTGAAGCTCGATTATCTTCTGACAACCCTGATCCCCCACCCCAGGAGAACAAGGCTGCATGCCAGCTCCTTCAATTTTCATTTCAAGAACTTAAAGCTGCAACTGGAAATTTCAGACCTGATAGCATTCTCGGGGAAGGTGGCTTTGGTTATGTTTTCAAAGGATGGATTGAGGAAGATGGAACCTCGCCAGCTAAACCTGGGTCAGGGATTACAGTGGCTGTCAAAAGCTTGAAGCCAGATGGCCTTCAGGGCCATAGAGAATGGGTGGTTAGTAAAATATCTGCTTTGGGTTAGTAGATTGGTGTTGTAATGAGTTGTTTAGGATATGTTGGAGATTGAATTGTAACTTGTCATTTTGTTGATGCAGGCTGAAGTTGACTTTCTTGGACAGCTTCACCATCCTAACCTTGTGAAACTTATCGGTTACTGCATTGAAGATGATCAACGGCTTCTTGTTTATGAGTTTATGACCCGTGGAAGTCTAGAAAATCATCTATTCAGAAGTTAGTTTCTGTCTTGCCTTCCCTTTCGTTTCTGCGTAGAAATTATAAGGACTGTTATATATCTAGAGATTATGTGGTTACAGTTTCTTGGTTTCCTGCAAAATCTTTCGATTGCTATTGCTTGAATAATTAACCAAAACCAATGCAGTGATCTGCTTTTGTTAATCTGTGACTTAATGCAACATTGTAGAGTTCTTTCTTCACCAGCATATATTTTGCATTTCATTTTCCTCTTGTAGGAATTATTTACTGGAGCACCTTAAAACTTGTTATTCTGTTCTGGTCCCTTTCCTCTTGATCACTGTCTCTAACAATTAAAGTGTCGATTTTGCCACAATTTGAAGGAACCGTACCTCTCCCGTGGCCCAACAGGGTTAAGATTGCCCTTGGTGCAGCAAAAGGATTGGCCTTCCTCCACAATGGTCCAGAACCTGTCATTTATAGAGATTTTAAAACATCTAATATTTTGCTTGATACGGTATGTGGTTACTGAAACATCTAATCAGTTTCAGAGAAGTTTGTTTTACTACTTATTAACATGTAGTATCTTACAGGAGTATAATGCAAAGCTTTCAGATTTTGGTCTAGCAAAAGCAGGACCTCAAGGAGACAAAACTCATGTTTCAACCAGAGTAGTTGGAACTTATGGTTATGCTGCTCCAGAATATGTGATGACAGGTAAGAATGAAACTCTTTGGCTTCCAATGCAGCCACCACAAAGCTTTGTATATGAAGTGGTGAAAATTGTATTATAGATTATAATTTCTGCTACAACGCAGACATTACGGCAGCACATGTTTCATGGCATGTTCATCTATGTAGAAGTCTTTGTAAGACCTATATGTTTTGTTTTACCAGGGCACTTGACTGCTAAAAGTGATGTTTATAGCTTTGGAGTTGTGTTACTTGAGATACTAACAGGAAGAAGATCAATGGACAAGAAGCGTCCGAGTGGGGAGCAAAATCTTGTTTCTTGGGCTAGGCCATACTTAGCTGACAAGCGAAAGCTGTACCAGCTTGTGGATCCTCGTCTGGAGCTAAATTATTCTCTAAAAGGAGTGCAGAAGATTTCCCAGCTAGCTTATAGTTGCCTCAGCAGAGACCCTAAATCTCGCCCCAACATGGATGAAGTTGTGAAAGCGCTGACTCCATTGCAGGAGCTTAATGACCTTGCAATTTTGTCTTATCACTCTCGCTTGTCTCAACAAGGGAGACGGAAGAAGAAAGATGGGACTCCACACATCACATACACACAATCCAAGAGCATGAGGGCCTCTCCTTTGAACACCAGCAAGCAGCATCGATGATAGGAAGAAAGTGGTGGTCCTCTTTTTTATTGCTGGCTCAATCATTGATTGAAACCAAGGTTGGAATGCCTCCTTTGTTGTTGTTGTTGTTGTTGTGTGGAGATGGACATTTCAAGCTTACATATTTTTTGGGTGTTTAAAATATGTCAGGGCCAGAAAAGAATGAGGAAAGAGTGATGAATGATGATACATTGATTTTATTTGAGCTCTTTTATTAGGGAGCTAACCATCAATATGGAAAGAAACTTGTCATTTGCTTATGCTGTAACTGAGAATTTCCCTGTATGTATATGAAATGCCTCACTTCTCAGAAAGTCTTTTGCAGAATCAATTGCATTTTTCATTGGTTCTGCTACTTTAATGGCCAGACTTTTATGCTTCTTAAAATCTATTGAACCTAATCACACCTTTAGAGCACACGAAAATTTGTTTGCTACTATAAGCATTCTATATCTGCAGCAGCATTTATCGTAATAAGTATTTATTGTATAGACTTTTAGGAGATTAAGGCCACTAAAAGCAAAGTTGTTCAACATCTTCTATTGTTTGGACAGATACTTGTTGCAGGCCAGTACATATCCGATTCTATATTCCAATTGGGTAATGTTAAAGAAAAATATCCACGCGAATCAGTATATATACTTGATACCAACAAAGATAGCATATATATCTTTGTGCATAGCATAATTGTCTGTGGACTGTATTGTGTTAATATCTGTCTTGCTTGATAATTTGAAATGGAAAAAGGAATCTGAATTTGCTTTAATTTATTCGTTATTGTGAGAAAGGTAGTCACAAAGTTTCCTTTTGATATCAAAGCAGCAATTATATATAGAATCTGCTTACCGTCAGTAATTTGAAACTTATGCCATTCCTAGCATCAATCATGCTGTAATCTTTCGTAAGCTCGCACCGTTCCTTTTGAAGATGCCTGGCATGAGAGAATAGGCTTCTGTTCTTTTTTATGGGCACATGATTAGGCTTTTTTCTTTTCATTGATTTGACATTATAGATAATAAAGGTGTCCCGACCAAATTGAGAATACTCTGATAGACCATGTTGCCCCCATCTCTATAGTTTTGTCACATGCAACTCATCCATTGCTCAAATTAGAAAATTCAACACAAGATTTCGAGGCTTAACAGTGAGAGGAATTCACCTTGGTAATGATGACACCGGATTTAAATTTATGATTGTGCGTATAATGCGAACTAGCAGCCACACTGAACTTTTATTCTTGGCCAAAGAATTTTTTGAAACACAATGCTCTTGCAACTTCAAGTTGTTTGGTGCATACCCTTTTTAATATACGTTTTCTTGATTTTCACATCTACCCTTTTAAATCAATATTTATTCTCAACAAACAGTGTCCACCACAAAGTTGATCTGATCATGGATCATGGAGGTGTATGCTTTTTGACAAAAGAAACTGAGACATGTATCATGTATGTACTACTTACTCACCCCTGGTAGCAAGATTCTTAAGGTTACAACTCACAATATTTACCTCAGCAAGATTAGAGATCTGAGACAGGACGCATGCTTGGTGAAAAACAGGTAAACATCCTCGTTAATTGGGGACAAATGAATAGTACAATGGCAACCCAATCACTGTTATAGGCCCTGCCAAAAGTCTGTGATGTATCTTTATTATAGTTGTTAAAGCTACACTTAGAAATCCAATTCTTTTCCTGCAAGAAAGAAGAAACCCAGTGAATACCATATCGTGACAAGAAGATAGAAAAGTAAAAGGCAGAAAAACCAGTAATAATGCCTTCTCAGTGGTTACTTAGGTGGCGACGAAAACCTTTTTCTCTCCCCTTATTATACCAGCATGTGCATATCCAAGATAGTGGCAAGAAGATTCACTGGGCAATTATTTAACCTGTGGGTACTCAAATCATAAGTAGGCATGGTTTAAGACCAAAACACATTACCTAATTAATATCTCAGCATGCATATTATTATGATCCTTCAAATATTGGACTAAATATCTACTAATCTTTGACCTTATCTTGTCACTATTAGGATAAACCAAATGTCTCTGTATGCTCCATTATTAACACTATGCATTGGTCCTTCTGGTAAACAAAAACTTAGGCACTAAATACAGTTAGCCAGGGGGGGTTTGGACCAGGAAGCAGTGTGAGCGAGAAAACTAACACTAACACTGCAATCAAACACAACACACGATGGAAAGAAAAAATGTAACATAATGATACCAGATTCTCCTCCTTGCTTTTCTGAAACAATGAATGAGTTTCTGGTTATTCAATGGGCAAAACTCTTTATCTATTATTACTGTTCTTTCCTTTTCCCCCTTTAAGAAAAAAAATTGTCAGAATAGTGCATCATTTCTGTGTTCTTGTAAGATAGTCCATATCCTCTGGTACGTGCCAGTGTGATTAAAAAATAAAAAATAAAACATTTATACATGTTGATGATGTTTAGTTCCCAGAAAGTTCATTGGAATCTTATCATTTTGAACTAATATTAGACCCTTGTTACCGTATATAGCATGATTATGACTTTCTGCAAGAACTTCCAAAGTAAGTAGCAACCTTCTTGTTTATGGTTCAATCTGGTTTATGCCCATGACCATGAGAGAAACTATGTTACAATTGTGGGCTTTGGATGTGTAATCATTCATGTTTCATAGGGTTTGGGTTCAATTGGGTTTTATCAGTAGGAACATGTTTTAAACCAACTCCACATTCAACTATGCCGGAACCATATTTGATTTTTGTATTTCTCGATATTTTTCTTTAACAAAATTTTCTATTATCTACATAATTTTTTTCAAAAAAAAAATAATTACAAATTTAAGTCATTGGTCATTTTGGATTAGTGGTTTCCTAGTTAACAAATTTACTATCTTTTTCTACACTGTGTTGGACATTTAAATGATAACTTTATTTATTTGTATCTTTTATATGTGTACATTTAGTTTAAAAATTTAATTTTATATTATTATAAACTAATTATAAATATATAACTTAAATATGTTGATATAATTAATTAGAAATACTTAGTTTATGTTATTCAGTTATAATAGCATTGTTTTTAAAAGTAAAAGTTAGGTATTTATTTATTTATTTTAAAATGAACATAGTTATTTTTTAAAGATAAATTTTAAATATTTTTTTTTTCTATTTTGGGCTTAAGTTAATCCTTTCAAAGTTTATTGATGTAATTCAAAAGAGTTAAACAAAATACAATGGTAAATATTTAAAATTTTACGTTATTTTCAAAATAACCGTAAAGTGTAGAAAATATTTTAACATTTAAATTAATTGAAAGTAATACACGAAATAGTTATAAAAAAATGTCTATCAGTAATATATTTTCATTAATTGAAAGTGAAAAATAATATTGAAATAAATTATAAAAATCTTAATTATTTTTTTATTGAAAGAAAGTTAAATGTTATAATATATTTATAACTTTCATTGCACAACAGTGATTAAAGTAAGCATTTCATTTTACTAAAATGGACACTTTTTCTTTACTCATCCCCATCCGTGTCAATATCATTGCGAATAAGTTGTAGTTGATCTGCATATATAATCCTTTTATATTTGTTCACTCTTTTAAATTACATAAATAAAAATCACAAGGAAAAAAAATTAACATTAAAACACAACAAAATAATACATATAAAAATAATTAAATGCATAAATTTTATTTTTAAAAGTAACAATATTATAATTAAAAAATATATGAAGTGATTTAAATTAATTACATAAAATTTAATTTATATGTATTATTAATTTACACAAGTATAATATTATCTTTTATATATATATATATATAGTTAATTAATTAATTAATTAAATGATCAAGGAACTATTTCTTGGAAAACAAAACAAAATAAAATTCAATTAAAGATAACTAAATTTTTCAATTAAATAATCATTTTGAAAAACAAAATTTTAGATGACCATTTCTTCATATATGTCGGCCCTACTTAAAATTTTGCTCAAACACCAAAATTGCTTAGGAAATTGTCATATATTTGTGGTCAAAATCCGCCTTCTTTTATATATAAATATATAAAAAATTCAATCTGTACTTTTTCTCTACTTTGAATCTTGATGTAACCACGATATAATTTATTAAATACTTTTTATCTTAAAATATTACATAGAATATACACCTTTTAACAGTTTTTTATTTAATAGTACAAAATTTTCAAATTAAAATGGATTCTAATATTATATCATAATTCTTAAAGATAGGTTAACACCATACTTGGTTTATACATTTTTCTGCTGCCTCAATCACACCAGCCATGAAACCGCACACATAAGAAATAATGTTGTTCTAGGTTTAAACCTCCAATGGAGATATACATTAAATATTAAATATTTAACGTTTACAAAATAAATTTAACTTCTTCAAAAATATTACCTGAGAATATATATATATATATATATATATATATATATATATATATATATATATATATATTACGTATATTAAACATATTTTTCAAAAGTAAATCACTCATAATTAATTTCACTGATAAATTTTATGAAATTTTGCTCATTTAGTATTTTGTATTAATGAACTGAGTATTACTCAAATTTTATAACTTGTTGGTAAGTTGAATTGGCATAAAAAATAATTATAACAAAACTCTTAAAATTTTATTAATATTTTAACAATACAATAAACAGTTAAATGTGATGATTTTGGAATAGTTATACTTTTTGTCTCCGAATTATAATGCGATTTAAATTTTTTTTACTTCAAACTTTGATTTTATATTTAAGAATTGTATGAACTTAGTCATCATCGTCCAGTGGTGTTACATTTTGTTTGGATAACAAATGAGAAATCATGTTGATTTTCAGGACATTGACAAGAAAGGAACTTTAGAAACTGCATTTGCCATAATTTGTTGTTTGTCATATAAAAAAATAATTAATATTATTAGACAAAAAGGATCTCATTCATACATTTTTTAAGTACATGAATCTAATAAAATCAAAGCTTGAGAAAAAGACGAAAATCAAAATCACATTATAGTTCATGAATGAAAAACATAATTAACACTATGTTTTTAGTACATAAATAGTTTAATACGATTTCATGCCTATACTTAGATCCATCATTTAAATTTGTTCATGTCATAATCTTTAACATAAATTTATCTCTAAACTCTAAATGAATAGATATATAATCCTAATCTAATTGTATTAAATTTTTGTACATACTTTTATTTAGTTATTCGAATTAAAATAAAAAAATTCAATTTTCTATTATTCTAGTGAAAAAGATAATGTTTTTATGAACAAGTAAACTATAATTCTACTTTTTTTCCTGTTATCTTTTATTTTATCTCATTTTCTTTGTGAACAAAATTATTAACATGAATTTTTCAAAGGTGTTTTTCATCAAAAGTTCATTATTCTTATGAACTAATAAAAAGTCATTGTCTGATACATAAAGAAAAACACTTTTCTTTTTTAGTTTTCTAGCAAATCTATCATGACTTAATTCCCTTTTTATTTGAATAGGTGCCATAATAATTGTGAAAGAAAGTTCCAATTGAGTTGACTGAGAGGCGTATTTGTAACTTCTTTTAACAAGTGTTCAATTTCAATGAACTATAAAAATGTTACAGTAATTTCTTTTAAAAATTTCAATATAATTAAGAGACAATATTTTTATGTTATTCTTTAAATTGAGCGTTTAATGTATTAAATATTTTTATATGAAATTATTTAAGTCAATATTTTAAAAAAATATTCCAGTTTAAATATGAAGTTAAAAATATAATGCATTAAATACACAATTACCCAATAGAATAAACTCAAATTGTGTATTTACTATTTGCAAATTCTAAATTATATTCTCCAATTTGTAATTTATACAAAATATATTAAGGGAAATAAATTTGTTAGAATTCTTCTGTTGTTTGAAGATTATAATTTGACTATCAATGATATTACCAATAATGGTTTACATAGTTAAAATATTAAAGACACAACTTTGCTTAAAGCACAAAGCACATAAAATAATGTTGGTTTTGAAAAAGATCAATAATGAAAAGAATTATATATTATGATTGCATTTTATTTATTGTTTAATACTACCTTGTGAATAAAAATAACTAATCTTCTAACTTTTATTAAAAATAGTAATTAATTCATCTTAAAATTTAGAAATAATAGATAAATAGATAATAAATAATATCATTTATGCCTCGTATTTTTTTGTGTACATATCTTTCTAAATTATTTTTTTTTATATCCTAATCATATTAAAAATTTTATGTTGTCAATCAATAGAAGAAGATCCATTTATATGAATTTTAATGTAGTTATTGTAAAAAATGATAAACTTATCATAGGAAACAATTCATTATTGAATAACATTGTAAAAACTCTTTATCAATCACTAGCATAATACAGGCACGATATCGCGCCCGTGTGTATACATTTTTTAAATATGCGTAATATTATATTAGTAAGTGATAATATTATAATGTTATTAAGTTAATATATATATATATATATATATTAAAATTATATTTATTAAAAATAAAGTGAAATATATCAGAACAGATAAAAGAATAACTATTGATAAATAAAGAAGAAGAAAAGAAGCATAGACATCTGATTTTATAAAAAATTTGTAAAAGTAACGGTCAATTTTTAAAAATTTAATAAATTATTATATTTAAAGGGTAAAATCGGTATTTTGAAAAGTGGACACAAAAAGAGGAATCCCATTTATATATTGTTATAGATAAAATGCTCATTTTAAAGAAATTAATTTAAATAAGGTTAAATTACCCTTTTAGTCCCTCTATTTGTCATGAAATTTCATTTTGGTCCTCACGTTTTTTGTTATCTCAATTTGGTCCTCACCGTTAACTTTGACCAGACGGTGTTAAAGTCAATGGCACGTTTCAATTTCTGGTTTTTTTGAAATTTTTTAATATTTTTTGAATCTTTTTTTTGAATTTTTTTTTATTTTTGACACGTGTCACTTCACAGTTGTGTCACGTGTCAAAGTGACTCAATTTGGTCCCTATATTTGTTTTTAGTTTCAATTTAGTCCCAATTTTTGTAAAAATGAAGCAATATTGTCCTTCCTTAGATTGAGACTCAATTTAATCTTTGTATACAACTTATGATGATATTCTTAATAAAATTGGCATTTTTATTAAATATTTATAGAAATATTTTAAAAAATATTTTTTTTTTAATTTTATTATTAAACAAAGTTAAACCCCAAACTTAATTTCAAAAATTAACAATTTTGTCATCATATATAAAGACATCAAGTGTATCATATTATACAAACATGGTAAAGATTAAAAATCAAATAACTTGTCCCACATAAATTTAGGAACTAAATTTCAAGTTCAAAACAAAATCAAAGTCTAATGTTTTGTGTAGAATTTAAAGTTTTAATTTAAAATATTTATAGAAATATTTAATAAAAACGTTAATTTTAGTAAGAATATCACCATAAAATTTATAAAAAAGTAAATTTAGTGTCAATTTGAGGAAGGACAATATTGTTTCATTTTTACAAAAATTGGGACTAAATTGAAACTAAAAATAAATATAGGGACCAAATTGAGTCACTTTGACACGTGACACCACTGTGAAGTGACACGTGTCAAAAAGAAAAAAATTCAAAAAAAATAAAAAAATATTCAAAAAATATTCAAAAAATATTAAAAAAATTAAAAAAACCATAAATTGACACGTAACGTTGACTTTAACACTGTTTGGTCAAAGTTAATGGTGAGGACCAAATTGAGACAACGAAAAACGTGAGGACCAAAATGAAATTTCATGACAAATAGAGGGACTAAAAGGGTAATTTAACCTTTAAATAAATAACCAATAAGTGATAATATTGGTATAGAAATTGATAGCTTTTCATGTTTAAACTATAAATACTTTTAAGACAAAAATGAAAAGTGTTAAGAAATTTTTTATTAATTTTCACTCAATTTTAACAATGTTTGGTTTGAAAAGCCTGTGTTTTAAAACTAGTATGATACATATTATTAATGAATAATTTTAAAGTAAGACATTACATTATTATAATGTCGAAGTCAAACTAAAATAGTAAAAAATAAATAAATTATACACCATATTAATTAAAAAATAAACTACACACAACAACATAATAATAGAGTTCCAGCAAATCAGCGAAAATATTTTAATTGATCATTAATAAATCTACACTTTGTATAATAAAATTTTAATCGATCAATCAAGAGTTCAATTGTAGTAAAATAAAATTTATTTACACTTAAAAGTTCACATAACTCAAAAGTAATAAATATATATAATTATATATAATATTAGTTTAGGTCATCCATATTCAACGGTAAACGGTCAACCAATTCAAACCCCTCGAAAAAACTAAAACACCTTCTAACCAAATCAAACCCACTATACATAAAAGCAAAAAACTAATCACTTTCTAACCAAATTTGACTTTTCATAGTTTATAATTTTTCAATTAATTTTTCTTAAATGGTTCCATTTTGAAAATCCATGTAAAAGTAATATTATAACCTTTAAGAAACTCATTTTTTCCCATTAATGTTTCTCTTATATACAGAAATGTGGAATCTAACCATTAATCACATAGAAAGATGTATAAACATGAAGGGGAATAATTACATCTCAATAACTGACATTTATCAGGCACAGAAACAAATCAAAATTGATGGGAAAAAATAACTTCAAAGTGTAAGGCCCCGTTTTTTTAATATGTCTGTAACTGTCATTCTTGTCCATGAATCATTACAAGTCTCCCCTAAAGCCAAACAGCCCCCAGCCACACTTGAAGGACTCAAACATGGAAACTTCAATTCACCATTATATCACTTATAACATCAATCATTTATCATTACCCTCAACCTTGATTTTCACTGCACACACCCTTGATGTGCTACCAGCTATACTCTAATCAATAAAACAAGTTAATCTTTGGTCTCCCAAAAAACAAACACTTCTTTTCATTTTCAAATTAATTGGTCTAAACCACCTCTATCAAAACAACTTATAGCACTGTTCTTAGTTCAACTTAAACAGCACCTCTAACCAATCATCAAACACCTATATGCTGTGTTAACAAACTGTTTACCACACATGCAACACAAGACCAAGTCTTTATACCAAATATTAAATTAAATTTGAAAACATGAACTTTGACAAAAGAACTCAACACTGTTGGCTTTTGTAAACAGTTCTTCTTTGCGTCCCACTAATCCGTATTCAGAAGCACTTTGATCGTCAAAATACTATAAAAGGGTTTACTTTGGAAGCTCATCAGACGACAAATTTAGTCTCTTGTATTCCAGTTTATCAATATCTAACTATTCAAACTGACACGAGATAGCCTCGATCTTTGTCCACTTCATCATTGTTTAATATCTTAAAATTCGATGGTTACCAAAGGGGAAAAATCAAATTGAAATCTTATGCAGATAATTCATGAAGTTCGCATTAAAGATGAGGATGAAGAACAAAAATGAATGCACAGTAATTAATTATATTCCAATACACGCTGTGACTTTTTGATCTTTAGTTAATCAAATGTGAAGACATTCATAGTGAGTAGTTAACTACCAAACCTTCGTAAAACAAAAATAAGGATGATATGTATACATATATGAATGGCTAAACTACATAGATCAGTTCTCCATTTAGCTTTTGTCTCATACTTTATGTTGGATCACCTTGATATTAATGCAGATGAGAAGACCACAAGGGAGAACACACAGAGATGCAACAACAAAGTTTGGTCTCAGGTTTCCTACTCAAAATCAAACAAGAAAAAGAAGCACCAAATCAAGATCGATCTCATAGATAAATGTACTTATTACCTGTAGTGATAATCGCGATGTTGCACTTGAGGTAGAGCTTCTTACTGGTAGCAGCAACTGGTTTCAATTCAAGATTGGAGCAACCAAGAGGGAAATGTTTGTTTATGACAACCTTAATCAACGTTTGAAGTAATATTCTGACAAGAGAATCTGATGAATTGGGATGAGCTGGAAAGCAACAATGATAAGTGATATTGGCGCGGCTCAATCTGAGATCGTATTTTACTGCTTCTACATGTAAATCCGTCTTCGGATTGAACCTCACCAACATCGCTTTCTCTGCCTCCCATATCGCAGACACCATCATCCATCATTTCTCTCTTGTATAAGATGAAAAACACGCAGAGAATAAGCACAAGTTGATCCCAGCAATATTATTATTATTAATATTATTCCGCCATGATATGACTTATTCAAGATCCATGACAGAAGTGGGGGTAATGAAAATTTCAAGCAGTTGGATAGCTCTCTAGCTAACAGCCTATCTACCAAAAAGGAAGAAAAAGGCGTTTCAACATTAAACAATATCCCCTAGGGTCCCATTATGCACCTAATCACAATTATTGAATGTCCTTGTTGTAAGTAAAGCATGAATATGAAATGCGACCATGATGGTGGAGCTGGGGGAAGAATGCAGTGATATAAGGTTTAGGAACATCACTATATACTTACCACACAAATTAAATTCTTGATGGGAGTCGCTATCAATGCATTCAGGTGCAACTATATATGCGCTAGCAGCATGCCTAAATGAAAATTAATAAAGTGGAAAGCACAAAACCCATAAATAGATTTATATTCCTACCAAACAGAAGTGGGTTCTCCACATTCCCAATCACGGGTATATCAAAAACTGAGAAATAGACAAAACACAAAGGCGTGTTTTTATTAGCTCACTTTTTCTTTGGTGATAAGTCGAGATATATCTTACATATATAGCTATAGAACACTATCATTTCTACGTAGATGACGATTTAGAGGAACCTCAATGTATAGGTAGCATATATATTCATGCATGGCTTCCAAAAATAAACAAAAGAAAAAGGAATGGTTTAGTGTTGAATGACATGTATGAGTAGCAAAATGAAATGTAAAGGAATGGATTGTATGTAGAGGGAAAGAGTGAGAGAAGGATAGAGAAGATATGAGATGTGGTGGAGAAGCAGAGAATGTATATACTGGTAGGTTTTGCCTCGGGATGGGAAGGTGAAGAAGGTGAGTGGAATGATGTCAAGGGGGAGCAACACTTACTTTAGGGTTTCTCATGCTTAGTTTGCACTCAATAAAATCAAGCTCTTCTGTCTTTGCGCATGCACCTGAAATATTCTTCACACACACACACACACAATTTGAAACACATCCCAAACAACTCTTTTAGTTGTGCCCTTTCTTTCTAGCATTAATTATTGTTTTTAACTAGGACCCTTTTTAGATCATGCTTGCATTTGATTATGCTTTTCGCAAGAGAGAATAAGATAGTTGGCTTATATGTACCCTCGCTGGAGGAATACAAATCATGCTTTCCTTCCTAAATATCCACCCAAGACCAGATAATTATAAATCAAATTGAATCAATGCCGTCTATAATCTCATTTCTTTTCCCTTTTCTTTCACAAATATGACTAATTTAACATCTGTTTCTCCACCTGTTTTTTTGCATGATTTTCTTGAATCACAAATGTTTACCATTGCATGGCACATTGCGTGGAAACTTTAGTGACCAACCTGTCTCTGGCATACAATATCTGCAACATGGTACTTTTTGGTAATACACATGGATTAATTAAGTATTATAAGTATTATTAAACAAAGTTATTAACATATATGGTCAAATTGTGCGTTGGTGGGAAGAGAGAGAATATATAGATTGGGAACAGAGTGCAGAATGTCAGCGAAGGGATATGTCTAGAAAGAAGTTTGAGAAGAAATAGAGTTTGCAATATTTGAAACAAAGACACAGAAGAAATAGAAATACGCAACAAGGAAAAAAGCGCGCGGGGACACCGGCGCCAAAGGGGGCCTGCCTTGAACCTGCACTAGGAGACACTCTCCTTGGGTTTTGCTTACAACTTTCTCTTTTCCTCTTCATTCTTTTCCACTTCCTCTTATTCTTGCTTTTTCCCTTTTTCTTTCATTAATTCCTATTTGTCTTCCCTCCATTTCAAGCTTTCGGGAAGTGTAAAAGACCCTTTCATCAAACAGTTTTGCATTTTTTTTCTGTACGAGGTAAAACAAAGGATTAAAAAAACTAAAATATCACCAGCAAAGTTAAACAAAAGTAACAGTAAATAGTGCATGCATTGATGATATAAAACTTTTACAATTATTCGACTCCAAAGTGTCATGTGGGTAGCCACATATCGAGTCAAAGTTTGTTAATATGCATGGTAAGGTAACTTTCGTTAAGGAAATCAAATAATTTACTGCAAAGGGTTTAGTAAAAACAGCAGCTTTGTTTAGTTCCCTCTTGTTCGTGTTGTTCTTCTCATGTGACCTCAAAATGTTAAATGATCATTGTTCTTGAAAGAATAGCTTGTGTATCTCTCTCTCATGATTTGTGGCGATAAGTTGGCGTGCCACTGGCCAAACATATTCCCCCACGCCTTAAACCATTCTCATATTTCTCATTTCTTTCATCACCAGATCCTAGGACTTTCCATTCCAACTCCTCTTTCTAGGGTTTGTTAAAGGCTGAGAGGGATGGTCAAAAGGTACCTATAGCTTGCTCATGAACTCTTGGGCCTTTCGTTTCTTATAAGTACACATAATATTCTAGACTCGTGCATATATATGGTTGAAGTGCCAAAAGTGCTGATGGGGAAACACAAATTCCTCAATGCTCAGAAGAAGTCAGAAAGAATATGCTGCTATTTCAAGTCTTTTTATTTTTCATTTCATGAAAAGGGTCCCCAAGGTGGATAATGGACAAGGACACCCAGCCATTTTCTTTATTATAACTGAGATTTTTCTAAAAGCCTTCATGGCAAGGGACCTCTTGGCCCTCCTCCAATGAGGAAAGCTAACATGCTTTCTCAACTGTTACTGTTCAAGGGAATATTTCAGTCACTATATATGCTTTTGCTTATTTAAAACATAAATCTTTTTCTTGTTATCATGCTGTTCTCTTCAAACTTTGACTCTTCTTTTCTGTTTGATAACTTATTTTTTTCTCTTTTTGTGTGTGGAGGGAAACTTTCTTTTTTAATAAATCCTTCATGTCATTATCCATATCTCATGTTAATCTTTCTAACATATTTTTAATCAATTTAGGTTAACTATTACCTCTGTTCTCGTTAAAAAAACACATTTTTCTACCTTTAAATATAAATAACTTGTAATTACTTTTACTTATTTTTAAAAAGTTGTTCACTCACAATATACACAACAATTTGTAATTAGAAAATGGATAAACATTTGTTTAAAGTTTAATTTGAGTTTAAGAGAAAATTTGAATGAGTACAACCCCTAAGGAACTTTTTGATGTAAGTGTAGAAAACATTGTGTTAAGGGTAGCTAGGTAAGTAGGTATAGTGTGGGAAGATGAAGATCTTGGGGTGAAATATGTGTGTTGTGATTAAATGAGGGAAGAGTTGCATCGAAAAAAGGTATAAGGAAATAAAGAAGTTAGGGAAGGTTTGGAATATGAGGGGTAAATGTTTCAGCTATGCATGGCAACGAAGTCAAAGTTAGTTGTCTGTTTGCGAAGACAGTAAAGACACACTAACTTCAGTTGCTTACCCTTCCTTGTCCCTCTCTTGCATATCATGCACAATTTCTGTTTCATCACCCTTAACTTCCTCCAAGGTTCATACCCCATGATTTGTTTGATGGAGAAAAAAAGACTGAGAGGAAAGTAATTATCTTTTTTGTTTGTTTGGTTAAGAGAAAGGAGATGAGAATTGATTACAAAAATCATGAAACTTTTTATTTATTTATTAGTTTTATTAAACCAAATATGTTATATAATTTTAAAATATTTTTTACATTTTCCCTGTTTTTTTACTCTATAGAATAATGAAACATTCAATTATTTAGTCCAAATTTGTAGGCAGAGTCTCTCATGGTAATTCAAGTTTTAAAGTTGTCAAAATTGCATAACTACAATCATCTGATTTTATAACATTTGGTAATGAAATCTAGGAATTTTAAATCTCTGCTGGATTTTTCTGTACTGTTTATCTGTTCCTTTAAAGTATATTGATGATCACTCTTTTTCAAGCTTTAAATTATATTAAAAAAAATTAAAATACCAACACTATTTTTAATGCTCAACAAAGATACTACTAACCTAGTTGAGAATTTGGATTCGAAATCTAGAGAGTGATTTGATAATAGCTGCCTTGCCACATATAGAAAATTTTATACAGGATATAGCAGAAAAAAATAGAATGAGAAAAGGACATGTGAGTATAGAACATGGTAGACATAAATACATATTGTTAAGTTAGCTTATTGTCATATCACAACACTTGGGTAATGGGAAAAATGTGAAATTGTATAAGTGTTTGGAAGATTATAGATCTTGAGCAATAATGTTGATGGAGCCGAAATAATAGATTTAATCATTTTCACTTAATTTAAAAGAAATCAAATTCTTGAACTTATCGATAATTTAATCAAAACTGAAATATTTTGTTATTTTTCTCTTTAGAGAAAGGATTGTATTTGATATAGACTCCATTTAAGTAAATTCTTTTAATTTAATATTTTTGACTCGTAAAATATTTCGTACGATATTAATTATTTGAATCAACTTTCAAATAATTAATATGAAAATCCTCACTTGTAATTGTTGAATATTAAGAAAGGACTCCTCTAGTTGCACATTTGAATCATTGGTATCATGATTTACAATAGGTGGTAAAGTTAAGTGTGTGCTGCTTCCTTTTAAATTTTAAAAATAATCTATTATTTTATTCTTCATCACTATTAAAAAAATTAAGCAGGACTAAACTACCAGAATCTAATTAAATATTAACACACATAATTACTAAAAGAAAAATCTATGACAATTAAGACACAATTAAAACATATTATGAACAAAATATAACATATATCTTTTGTTAAAAAAAAATGCGGCCAATATTCACAGTCCAGGAGGGAGTGAATTGATTTTCCAAGAATTTAGTTATTTTACTTTAAAAAAAAATTTCAGAACATCTTTAATTAATTGGTATACAAGAATGCATAGTTTGGAACCTTTAACCATAAAGATACTAAAAGATGATGAAAGAAAAGTATAAAAAAACATCAAATTTATACTAGTTTGATTCCACAAAATCTACATTCAGTTTCTAGCAATCTTAGCTAGAATTTTCACTAAAGTATCAAAAGTTAGGATTACAAGCACCTATGTAAACCTACGCTCTAAATATACAAGAACTTGAAATACACTTCAAGATTTTCAACCAAGGTAATGCTACATACAATTACCTATACCTATCACCTGTATAGTGAAGGAAATATAGAAAGAAGATTAAGTTTTAAACAAAACATTTTCTTGACGAGAATAATTGATTATGTTATTAATCTAATCAATTAATTCGATTGCAGAATTAAGTTCATTCTCCATACTTAACGTAATAATTGTTTCTAATTTATTATGTTGTGATTAAATTGATTTTAAGGATAATCTAGTTTAATTGACAACATATCTTGACACATATTCATATCATATTAAGATCTACCTATTCTAAACCATTCTTTGCATATGGACATCCTCAAAACCAACAACTTGGTCTTCTTTAACATAGTAAGAACATCTTCATACACAAATTATTATATAACCAAAAGATTCATAAAAAAAAAATATGAAGTTAATATTTCACTAACAAGTAAAACAAAAAAGAATTACTTTTCTTATAAAAATTAAATACATAACAAAATTATAGCAGAAATAATAAGTTTGTACTTTGTTTTCTTAAAAAAAATAGAACATTTAAAAGAAGAAGAAGTGAACACAAAAAGTAACTTAAAAGACAAGAAATGAAAATAAAAAATCATCTTAGTAAATTTTTCATTCTTTATTGTTACTGTTTTATTAATATTAAATTATTAACTTTTATGCTATGTGTTATTATTTAATTATCATAAAATTCTGTTATTACAAAAATATATTATACATAGATAAAAATTTTAAAATTACTTGTGGGGAGGGAGGATGGCCCCTTGGATCTAAGTGCCCATTCATAGAGTTATCTGCCCAATTTTTAGTCCGGGTAGTTGTTAGAAGAGTAGTAATAAAGCATAACTTAAAATACATGAGATTAACTTTAAGTGGTGAACACAACCAATTATCTATTTTTAATGAGCTAGTTATTGTTTGTAAGGTTTACAATAACTATATTTGCTTCATAGTAATTTTGACTCAGTTTAAACATACTAGAAAATCCATGAGTAAACAACAAGAAAGTTAATGTTAATTGTCTAAACAAAAAACTTCTAAAAAACATTAAAGAGTTGCTTAGATTTTCTAAGCATATAAAGTTAAAATTTCATGTTTCTCAGTAAAATAAATATTGAAAATATTTTAAGTGGTTTTAATGTTTTACATTCTTGTATTTATTTATTTTTATAAATAATAGATATAATTTATTTATATTGCATGCAATATAATTTTGTGGACTCTGTAACGAGCTCGTTGAAATAATCTAATTTTTAAGTTGTATGATAAAAAGTTAATTCTTGAGTTTATACATAAAGATAATCTCAAATTTACAATGCATTTAGAAAAACACCTCCAACCATTAATGATTTTACAATTGAAGAGAGGAAATAAATCTTATAAATGTACTTGGATAGTAGTTATTTGGAACATATGGAATAAGAAAATTCATATCAATTTTTTAAAAAACAAAAGGGTAGATAAGGAGGATATATTTATGAATGCACAAATAAACACTTAAGCTTGGATAACCAATAAAATTCCAAAATTATTGTAATATTATTTACACATTTGTATAAAATACTTGTAAATTACTTGAAATTGGGTGGAAATCACATAAAGTTTATAGACGAGGAATGGTAGGTGAGATACAGGAAAAAAATGTAGTATAAGGAAGGTTGTGATGTAATATCACTATTGTGAGATTAGGCATGGAGGGACTATTAGTAGCTTTGAATAGTAAAAGTGTGCATAAAATAGTGAGCTAGTAGAAATAACATGTTTAGAAGGATAAGGATGTTTGTTTCGGTTTACAGGTAAAAAATGGAACTTTACTAAAGAGGAAGTAAAGTAGGGATATTAAGTTTCAAATGATTTTTTTTTTTAAATATTTTAAATTAAAGATATATATATATATATATATATATATTTTTGAAAAAAATGCATTAAATCATTTGTAAATTATAAGTAACTTTCAAATTAAAATTTATAAATTTATTATATATTTTTTAATTTAAATTTTATAATTTTTATAGTTAGCTTTAGATTTAAAGAAAGAGATAAAAGGAAAAACACCATTCTAATCTCATATTGAAGGTACTCCTGACCCATAAAAACAAATAATTTATGAGTGAGTTTCGCAGCCCTTAATTGTATATTTAGAAATTAATTGTCATCTATTTTAGAAGATTGATTTCATAACACCTACCAAGATTTATATCTAGGGAATGAAATTAATCTTCTACAAGACCCATAAGATGAACAATGAACCTTTTTCATCTACATGGACCACTGTTTTGGACATGATGCACTGTATACAGTAGTCACTGCAATACCGTTGTTTCTTTCTGCACCTACTTGTTTCTTTCTGCAACCCCATAAAACGATCTACTTATATTTGGATATCTAATAAATTTGGAAAGTTTTAGCTGAGCAAACTTTTAATTGAGTTTAGTTGAATCTGTATTAAATTTTAGTTGTCTTTCAATTGAGTCTGTACCGTTGTCTTTCAATTTTAGTTGAACATGTCACTCCACTTAAATGTTACAATGTAATAAAACTAATATAATGATGAGTATCTTTCTCAAAAATTTGCTGCTATTTTAATTACAATTATTCTTAAAAGTAATGAAAATTATAAATTTATAAAATATAAAATTAAGAAATAAAAAAATAACATTACAAAATAAAAAATATAAGTTATAAATTTATAAAATAATGAAATATAAAATAAAAAATTATAATTTTATAATTTTATAAATTTATGATTTATGTTAGTCGATAAGTTGTTGGGTCTTTTTTCCTGTATCTCCAAAATTTCTTCTACGTATCCAAAAAAAATTTAAATTCAAAAAATATATTTTGACCATTTAAGTAAAGTCATGGACATCCCAAGATTACTTTTAAAAGTCAAAATATATTATCGGAAGTCAACTTCCGTAGGTCAAAATATATTATCGAAAGTCGACTTCTGAAAGTCAAAATATATTACCGAAAGTCGACTTTCAGAAGTCAAAATATATTATCAGAAGTCAACTTCCGAAAGTCAAAATATATTATCGAAAGTCGACTTTCGGAAGTCAAAATATATTTCCGGAAGTCAATATATATTATCGAAATTCGACTTTCGAGAGTTAAAATATATTACCAAAGGTTGACTTCTGGAAGTCAAAATATTAATTATGTTTTAAATATTTTAAATTTTATTTAAAGTTTATGTTTTCTAAATTTTAAATTTTTTTAGTTTATTATTTATTATTTTATTTATTTTTTATGTTTTCATATTTTTTAATATATATTTGAAAAATAAAATAAAATATTAATATCTATATATATCATTTTATTTTTATTTAATGTACTGAAAAATAAATATAAGTATAAAAATAAATAAAACTAAAATATTATTAATCTTTAAAAGGACAAAACAAAAAATGAAAAATTTATTCTGTTTTCATTAAATATTTAATTTCTTTAAAATAATAAAACTTTAAATTAAAAAACAACAAATATATATATATATATATATATATATATATATATATATATATATATATATATATATATATAAAAAAAAAAATAAATATAAAATTAT
>Ga0214542_1001712_pt1 | contig 45304 bp, 20 predicted proteins | sample CNSS1metaG_FD_160096 | JGI IMG/M metagenome (GOLD analysis project Ga0214542, IMG submission 160096) | Root nodule microbial communities from cowpea collected in UCLA plant growth center, Los Angeles, California, USA - CNSS1 | ecosystem: Host-associated > Plants > Roots > Nodule | place: USA... | reverse complement strand
ATACTACCCCCCCCCCCCCCCCCCCAATGCCTTTCTCTATTTTAACCACCGTGTATCTACTTGAAAAAGATTATATTAAAAAAAAAAAACAATGCATCATTAAACAAAAGAAGGAAAACTTGATATGAGATCAAATAAAGGATAAATACTAGATTAAAAAAACACACAGCTTTACCTGAGGAAGCAGATTGAGTATTGGTCCCCGGTGAACCGTCATCTTTACATGTTGAATTGATTTTCACTCCGCACAGACCACGATTTCCAACAAAGCTGCAGGAAGGCATAATATGCTTGTTTCAATATTGTAAAATGGATTTAATTCCTTTGAAATTGACTGCTATATTCGGAGTGTCTAGTATCATTGATCACAAAAAGCAAAGTAAACATTAAAAACATAATTATTGACGACATTAATGTCAAGACTTAATATATCTATTAAAATACCAACTGGCATAACAACATAAAAATAAAATTATCATAAAACTAGATTCTGTCTAAAAACAAAATATTTCTTTTAAATTCTCTCTGAAATCTAATAAGTTAAATAAATTATTATTATTATTAATATATTTAATTAAAACTCAACTTTAATAAAATAAAAAATCAGCACTTGGCTTACGGAACATCTATAAACAGGAAAGGCCATACTTACGAGCTTCCAGTAAAGTTTCCAAGGACACCATCAGAAGGTATAGGTCCGACCAGAAAATTGGTTGATACATTGCTTCAAAAACACGACCACAATGGTAAAAGATTCATTTTGATGTAAAATAACAAATTAATAAAATATGCATAGAGAAAGAAGTATCACAGCGGAAAAGAAAAGCCTACATACAAATTTTTGAGATTGTACAACTTCCCAAGTGATGCAGGAATATTCCCACTGAGGGAATTGCTCGAAATGTCCCTGTAAAATAGGGAGATATATTGTTGAATATGATGTCTGAATGACTGTAACACCAAAACTAAAGAATTTGAATTTGTTTAAAAAAGGACGAACTAGAAAATTCACTAAATAACTAAAAATAGATAATCATCTGAAGTACTACTTTTTCTTTCCCTTTATTCTTTCAGTGCCCAACTTTTAGGTCATTTATTCTTCGAACGAAAACAGAATGAATGCACAATACAATACACCCAAATAATTAAATACAAACAACCAAGAGAAGCAAGAACTAAAAGAAACTCACAAATTTATGAGCAGCGAAAGGTTTCCTATTTCACTTGGAATGATTCCACTAAGGTAATTACCCTGTAAAAATCTGCATAACCAAAATTAGTAGTTATTACCAAGTAGTAATAGAACAATTGGGTTTAGTAGTTATATAACTTCTATTGGAGAAATTAGTTTAAGAAAAGGAAGTGTGTGAATAAGACAATAACAGCAAATGTCATACTAGAAGTTAAAATGAAAAATATAATAACTCTAGCATAAATGATAAATAGATTGCAAACACACAGAGACACATACACGTATAAGTAAAAAACAATCTGAATAAGTATGTGCATCACCAAATTTAACATAACTGATATGATTTCATAAATTTGCATTATCTTGACATCAACAACTAAGATAAACGCAGATGATTTTCTGAGGTAAACAGCAAAAAAAGAGCATGGAACAGAACTAGGCAAATGAACCGAACTTAATACATACATTCCCTCCAATGCAGTGCAATTTCCCAATTCTGACGGAATTGTCCCATAGAAATTGTTGTTATGCAGAGCACTACAACAGATACATAATCGTTATATAAGCAAATACATAAAAGCGCCAAATAACTTAAAAGAAAATATATCTACAATCAAAATTTTAAAAATACGTACAGAACCCTCAGACTCTCGAGCTTCCCAAGGTCAGGTGATATAGACCCACTTAACTTATGGTGAGATAGACTCCTAGAATATTACCAAGGAAAGTAAAGTTAGATAAAGAATTCATACAAAACTGTCAGCAAGTCTCCTGTCATGTATTGATGAAACTATTTTCTAAAGTTAAGAAGTTCCGGAACCAAAATATCACACAGATGCAATCATTCAAGGAAATTTACACATAAAAACAGTGCATTCTATTCTGATTTAATTAAACCCTACCCCAATGCAAAACCCAGAAAATGAATGGGTGATTAACTCCCTATGTGTAAGAATTTTAGTCTAGCATTGAGCTATGACAAGATCATAGACTAAACAAGTAAGAAACTGAAAGTAGCGTAATGGTTCATGAGAAACATCAATCAGCACTAGCTGCAAGAATTAGGCAATAGTTTTGTGTACAAAATCTATAGTCTAAATCAGATTATAAATGCTCCAGATGTGGTAAAAAATCCAATTAAGCTTGGTATTAGTCTGGTTTTTGGTATTTATGAACGCAAAAACAACATAATACGGTCTATTTACCATTTAAATAATAGATGTGACAAAATACACTGGTCAATCAAACACTTTCATCCCTAATAAAATGTCTTAGAGTAATCTAGACAAGAAATATCTCATAATCATTATAAAAACTCACAGATGTGTTACTCTTTTGGTTTTCGGATCACATTTCACTCCTTTCCATTTACATGGGTCAGGATCCTCTGGCCTCCACTGTAATAGGATACCATCAGAATTAACAACTGCTGTCCTAAAGCTGAGAAGCACCTCACCTACAGATGTCAGAGTATATGATATCAAAATGATCATGCATCAGCCAAATGAAACTAGTAAAATTCTAATTTTGATAAAGTACCATCAGATAACAACTCCACGCAAGAAGGTGGTAAAGATCAATAGTAGATTTCGTAAAATGTGTTTTTAGTCCAATAAAATTATTATGGAATCAAAGTGAAAAATAGCACTAGTTTCAATCAAACTGAGAGACATAACAGATATATGTAAAATTACGACAACAACAAAGTTTTATCTCACTCGATGAAGTCGACTACGTAGATACCGCAACGCAATTTAGAGTGATTAAAAACCAAATATATGTATGGTTGTGTACAGATTGTGAGATGCATGATATAAATGTGATAATATTAGAAGCAGGATTATATCCTAATTAACAATAGCCTCAAAAGCAATAAGTTAAATAGAAGTGTAAGAAATAAATATGATCATACCATCGGGAGTGATAGCATTGCTCTTAATGATTACAACATGTAGCAGCACAATCAAAAGAAGCCACGGCCATTGCCATTTCAAAAGACAAATGCCCATAGCAACACTGCTCAGTAAGAATATAGCTAATAGAAGTCATATGAGAAAAATGTCTCGCTCCACCATGTAGTTATCTAGTTGGCACGAACATCAACACCGCAGACAAACGTAGACACCGCCTGCAACAGGAAAAAAAATTAAATGTTATCCGCAAAGAAATTACTAAAGACAGGAATCATAATTGTTATTTATAACAAACTCATCAACGGAAATTAAACCTGACAAGAAAATAAAATAATTCGGCAGTTATGAAAATCAATTGCTCACACTAAAAAACACTTCACAGCCAGAATATATATAACCACAGAAACGAATGAATAAATAACTAAAAAATACTAAATAAGTTTTCTATATTTGAACTTTTGATGCATATGAACAAAAGCAGTAACAAGCACTTGCAGCATAGCAAATGCTTCAACCTGAGTTCAAAAGTTTTCAACTGAAACGCAGCAAAAGAGATGAAAGTGGCAGCGAAGCAGACTAGGTAAACAGCTAGAAAAGCTTAGCAGTTCAGTTACAGTACTAGAGTGAAGAGAAACTCAATTCAGCATTTCAAATCAAAAGCACTGAATGTGCAAGCATCGAATCGAAGCTAATTAACACGCCACAACAGCGATTGCGAATTTGTGGCGTTTTTCAGTTTACAGAAAATCGAGGTAACTGAAGATAGAACGAGAGTGAGAGGTCGCACGCAATGACCTGGATTTCGATCTGAGATGCGCGAGAGTGAGAGAGAAATGCAGGTTGAGCTGTAAAGGAATAACAAACAAAAACGTTAAAATAAAACCCTCTCTCTCTCTCTTTCTTTCTCTCGGTTCGTTGTGTTGTGGTGAGCCTGAGATTTCTGTGATTCCAAAGAGCGAGTGCGAGAGTGCGAGTGTGCGAGTGAAGGTGTGTGTGCGCGTGTGAGTGAGAGTGTGAATAGATGCTGCTTGCTATGTTATGTTATACACGCTCGAGAATTAAAGAGGAACCAATTGGAGCAAGGCTGTTCCGCACGTGACAACATTGACACGCCGCACGTGCGACCGACGCCTTCACATTAGAACCCTGTCACAGCTCATAGCACACAAAAATGACGCCTGTAAGATTTTTCAACACTTATCCCTTATTTTTCTCAGACATTAATTTTCAAACGTGTTCCTTTTATTAATTAATAAATCGCCAGAGTAACTTAATATGTACACAAAAAATTCACATTTAATTTTCTGAAATTAAAAAACATGTCTGTTAGAAAGGAAAAATAGTAATTGAGTATGCCAATAATTTATTCCTTTCTCTTAAAATGTAACAGAAAAAAAAAAGGAATTACGTTTTTTTGTTCTGTTAAGATATTTTAAAATAGATAGGATGTATTAATGTTTAAATCTAAGATGGATGAGAACAATTAAGGTAATATTTAATATTTAGAGTATGTTAGTATATAATGTTTAAATCTAAGATGGATAAGAACAATTAAGGTAATATTTAATATTTAGTTTATGTTAGTATATAAAGTTTTTTCCCATGTAATATGACATAATTTTTCTATTTAATTAAGATTTTAAAATCATTATTTATTACACGTTTTCTAAGGGCAAATTTATATGTATGTCTATATAACTTTGTATATGGTATAAATAAACTAGAATGAAGATAAGTATTGTTATTTGGGTTATATGAAAATGGAAAGAAGATTAAATGGTTGAGACACAAATAAGGGAGGAAACAAAAATGTAATGAATTTCATGCTAAAGTCTATTTCTTTCCGGTTTAGAAAAAAAAGGTTGGATTTAAAATATGAAAGTATTCTTGAAATTTAAAATATTGTTAATCTTTTAATTGGTAATATATAATTTTAATAGATGTTTTCTTGGCTAGTTTTTTTCTTCTTTTATTTAATTTAATTTAATTTTACTTTTATTTTATTTTCTTCTAAGCCTAAAGCATAATATTAATGATATTAATAATATATGTATATAAATATACAAATAAATAAATATTTTTTTTAGTTTGTAGTGTTAATTATATATATATATATATATATATATATATATATATATATATATATATATATATATATATATATATATATATATAATATGGCGGATTTCTCAAGGGAGTGGACAAGTCATGTATTTTTACATTTTTTTGAAATTTTTAATTTTATTTATCGGGAATTTTAAAGTTTTTAAAAATTTTAAATTATGTATGGTATATATCGAGAATAAATGAAAATTAAATTAGGAAATTTTTATTTTTTTATAAACCACAAATGATAATAAATAATAAAAAACAAAATTAAATATAAAAAAATTAATATTTATTAAAATACTTTTTTTTTAAGTTAGACAAAGACTCTCTATTTTTGTTTTAATTTTTTTGTTTTTTCTTTCATTTCTGAAAAAAATAAATTGTTTCATTAGTAAAATATTAATTGAATAGTTAGCATTATTTTTTTTATCTCATAAGTCTTGTATATTAATTCTTTACGAATATAAAAGAAAAAAAATCACTATGTGTTCTATTGTATCCGATTTTTAACTATGGTTGGATTATCATAAATTTTCTTTTTAGTAATTACATCTCTAAATTTTTTATTAGATTATGATACATTATTATTTAATTTTAAACTTAATATATATATATATATATATATATATATATATGGGTATTGATGAAAAATAAAGTAATAAATTTATTCTTTATAAGTGATAAAAGGAAACCAGGGTCCATTCTCCAATTTTTGAATTACTTTTATATTTAGGTAATATATTATAAATTAATAAATTAAATTAAATATTTTTTTCTTTTGTAAAATATAATATTTAATGTTAATAAATGTTTTCTATAACTTATTTATTATTTTTCTCTCATTTTTTATCTGTTTTTTTTCATTCTTGAAAAATAAAATTCTTTATTGTTTTTACTTGATAGTGAAATATTAGTTTATTTTCATGAGCATCTTGTAAAAAATATTAATTTTTTATTTTATGAATATAGAATAAAAATATTGTATTGTGTGTTTTCTATAAATAGATTTTAATTGTGATTTGATTATCATCGATTTTTCTTTTAGTATTTACGTCTCTCAATTTTTTATTAGATTATAATAAATTATTTTTTAGTTTTGTTTTTTTAAAATAGGTATCTTGATGAAGAAAAAATAATGAACTCAATATTTAAAATTGAAACTACTTGTGAAGATGAAAAAAGAAAAATTCAAATTCTTCATATATTCTGAAGCATGATACTTATGATTCAATTCTCAATTGGATGAGTCATTTCTTAAGATTCAAAGAATTATATATGAGAAGTTTTACATTAATTCTTTGGAACATGATCCAGGAAAAGGTCTTCAAATATGGAAATATTCAATGAGTCAAATAGATGAAATTATAATAACTTATTTAAAATGGGGTCCATATCAAATCCAACTTGAAAACTATCATTTTTTTGAAGGAAAAACATTCAAGGAGATCTCAATTTAAATGGTTTAAATATTTTCCTTCTTGACTAGAGTATTCCCTGACTAATTATGAAACTTATTGTTTGACATATTATTTATTTAGTTCAAAGTTAGATGGTTGTTCCATGTTATATGTGTTTACTAAACAAGGTTTTAGATCATGGAAAAAAATTAATGTATGAAAAAAAATATGCATTTCTTAACCACGTTGAAGATAGTCCTTGTTCACCACATAACAAATGAAAGCTTATGAGGACTTGTTAAATCAATCTATGCACATTAATAACATTATAAACTATAGCAATGCAATGAAAACGTGTGTGATTTATGTTTTAGTTATGTTATACTAAATTATATATTTATTTTTTATTGTATTAGCAACGGTAATTAAATATATAAATTCTGTCTCTCCTAACAATGTTAATCAAGATATGCATTACTCTTAAAACGAGTTTTTTACTCACAATACATTAAAAAAGAAATAGAAATTTCTTTTAGTTTTGATTGAATCAATAATAAATTCAATATATATATATATGATTTTTGTTTATTGTTCAATTATACAAAATCGTGTATTAATTATTATTTTATCAGTAAAAATAATTAAATATATAAATTTTAAATGTATTCTCTAACTAAATATATACATACATATTTCATATTCATAATATACATTCTAATTTTTACAATATCATAAATTCAATTACAAATAAAAAATATTTTCCCTTGGGTTCAGAAGAAAGAAACACTATTTTTCCTCATCACAGCTTAAGAAAATGTATAATTGATTTTCAAAATCATATAAGTCCAAAATTTCTTAATTTCTTATTTTCACTCTTATGCATGTTAATTTTAAAAAATATGAGAAATTTGAGGTGAAAAATAAAAAAGAAACGAGAGGTGAGAAATCTACGAAGACATGGAGAGAGAATTGGAAGAAAGAAGACGAGGGTCTTGCGTATGGGATTTACAACAAATTTATTAACTCTTAACATTTATCTTAAATATCATATTTATCATATTTTTAATTGTTTGATAACATATTTTTTATATTGATAATATATAAAATTACAGTCTATTTTTAAGAATATTTGTTTTAAAATCATTTTTATCCATTGCCTGTTTTGACACCTGCATTTGCGGTAATATTTTAAAATTAATTTAAAGCATTTAAACTGACATCAGAAAAACATTATATTTATTTATAACCACTCTTTAAAGATCATCTAACTCTTAACTTCTAAGGAAAAAAAAAGAAGGTAATTTTAAGTGATAAAGTCTAATTGTCCCAACCTTTTAAGAAAAATGAAAATCTTCAAAAAGTTTTGTTAATCGTGAAGATAGTCATAAAAGATGCCTCTTGGTTTTTCTTAAATAGGTGCAATTTCGGATAAAAAGACTAACTTATTCGGTAGAAGAAGTTTGACAGAGAAAAAAAGTCGGTTTTCTTTATAAAGATAAATTATCTATCTTTGAAATGTTAATGTAATTGAATGTCAAAATTAATAATAATATCTAACATATATTTATTTTAAAAGTTATCATCTAAAAACCAAAAAATGTTACGAACTTTAAAACATATATACAAGATAGTACATCACAATTTTAATCATGTACATGAAGCTAAAAATAAAAAGGAGAATAAAATCACCTATAACTTACTAAAAATATTAGGAAAAAGAATTAGGTACGTTCTCATGTGAAAATTTGGTGATACCATTTATTATTGTGTTCAGCGTGTCCTCATTCATGTTTTCTCAAGAATAAAAAGATATTCCATGAATATTTCTTAAGTTTCCTTTAAATGTTGTAAAAGAAGACAAATTACTCGTGTACTTGAAGCGGATACTTATTGTACTTTAATAAAAAGAAAAAATCATTGTATTTTTTGTTCAAAATATAATTAATATATTTTTTATTGTTTATTGTCATTTATATTTTTCAAGAGTTAAATATCTTTTTAGTCGATAAATTTTAATGCGAAATAAAAATCATCTTGTAACATCCTATTTTAGTAGTATAAAACTATTAAAATAAGACATTTTATAATAATAATTAAAGATAGATTAACGGAATAAAAATTATATTAACACATTCATTTAGGAATTCAGACTATGAATATATACTATTTATACAACAACACCAAATCTTTAAAGGTATTCCAATACTTAACGTTCTAATTAAGGATGTCAACGGGACGGGTAGTAGTTTCCTCGTACCCTATCCGCTGAATAAATATTCGTCCCATATCCGTTATATGCGGGTATTCGTCTATTTTTTTCATATCCGCGAGATTTTATATTGGCTAGTTTAGAGTTTTAAACGAAAACAAGGTTTTACACATCCTATTAAGAACTTTGATATATTTTGGTTCAAATGCTTTAAGAATGAATAAATATTTTTAACCCAATTATCTTAAATTTTTTTTAATCTCAAACGTATTTTATTCTAACATGTCGATGTTTACACTTTAATATCAATTAAAAAATATATTTTTAAAAAAAATTTAATTGAATTAAAATAATTATTCATTCTTTTTTTTTTAATTTAGTAACAACAATGTATTAAATTTCAAAGACGAATTTTAATCTTAAATCTAAAAATCCAAAAACTAAAATATATTTAGCCCTATTTTCAATGAATTTAGGCTTTCTTTTTCCATAAAAAATTTACTATTTTGCATGTTTAAAATTAGCCGTGAGATTGTGAACGATATCAAAATTTACTTTTATTCACACCCTTTTATATTTATGTATTTTATCATATTAGTTTTTACATATAAGCAATACAATTATTTAAAAAATCTGCAAGGACAAACAAAGGGTTCACGACAAGTCAACATGGGTTTTATTTTTAATCGATATGCACAAACTTGATTGTTTTAATTGTGCATAAAAAATAAAAATAATTAATAATATTTTTATTCTCTAAATTATAATACTAATTTTATTTTCGTCCATATTCGAACTTTTGTTATTATTAGGTTTTCAAACTTAAAAGTCATGAATCTAATCTTATTGTCTAACTGCGTTAAATTTCTAATCGAGTAAATCTTTCTAACATAATTTTTTTATATCGATCATTTAACCTTTAAACATAAAATAAGATATTTTGCGGATAGTTTAATGATAACTCCAGTATATTATTATGGACGATTATATTTTAACTATTAAATTTTGATAATTTTTTTTATTTATATAATAAAAATTTTAAAAATTTCATAAAATTCACACCTACTTTATATTATTTAATTATATTTCTATTTTATATAGTACCAGTTATTCATGGTAAACAAAATCCAATTAAAAAACTTAGTATAAGTCTGGTTTTCTGTATCCATAAACACAAAACCAACCATTTAAATTCCTTTGTCTCTTAGAAATCTGAAAGATCAACATTCCTCTCTGCAACATTTTAGTATCTCAACACATTCTGAGAAAACTAATATCTACTTGTGTTCAAGTGATTCTTGGAGACACCATTGGCCTCAATGGATTCTTCATCACAATAGTGAAGGCTTGCTTCTCAGTCATGTCAACCTCACACCCATCTTCAAGACTCCATTTGAAATCCCTCACCAAATTGGCTACAAAGTACTCAAGATGAAGAGTTGCCATGCTTATTGCAGGACAAACTCTTCTCCCTGCTCCAAAAGGCATCATTTTAATCTCCATCGTCCCTTTCAAATCAAACTTACCATCATCATCCCTCAAAAACCTTTCTGGTTTAAACTCCATAGGATCCTCCCACACATTCGAATCCCACCCAAACTCAGCCACAAGAAAATTCACCATTGCATTTTTCGGTATCTCATACCCGTCCATAACAGTGTCCTCTGTCACTGCCCTCGGCAATATAAAATGCCCCGGAGGGTGCCTCCTTAGAGTCTCCAACACCACAGCCTTCAAATAAGGCATCCTTTTCAAATGCTCCTCCTCAATCTCTTCACCACCTTCAACAACATCCTTAATTTCATCAAACAGTTTCTCTTGCACCTCCTGGTACTTCACCAGATTCGCCATGCACCATACCCATGTTGTCACTGTTGTATCAGTTCCACCTATCATAAACTCAGCACACATACTCACCAACTCTTCATCCCTCAACTTGCTCCCATTGCTCGGGAGCTTCATATCATAAAGGGTATCCACATAAGCCTTAAACTCTTCCACACCAACCTCGCCCTTTATCTTCTCTTGGCGTGCTTTTATGATAGGGAGGAACACATTCACCTGATCTTCACGGATCTTCAAGATCTCTCTCCACAGCCCTCTGAACACGATCTTAGACAAGAAAGGTGCAAAATTCAGCACGTTGAATTTAATGAAGTTGTGAAGAAAACCATGCTGCACCCTTTGGATATTCCTCACGGTTCTCTCATCAAATTTCTCTCCGAAACATATGTACGAAAATAAAGCATACAACGCATAGTTGAAATGCTCCTCCATTGGTACTGCCTTGTTGCCAGACTCAATTTCCTCTGTGATGTGTCTCTTTAATATGTTCAATGCCCACTTGCGACAACGAGAATATGACTTCAACTGAGAAGGTTGAATCACTTGCATCAAATTCTGGCGCATCATTCTCCAGTTGTGGCCAAACGGAGAAGTGGTGACAGTGTACTGGTTTGGGAAGAAAACCTGTGTGGTTTGAAGAGCCAATGGTCGACCAGCAAAAACTGTGCCATTCTTAACAAGTGCTCTGTGAGCAGCTTCTTGACATGTTATGAAAATGGAAGGGTTGGAGCCTATGTGAATGGTGACTATGTTACCATATTTGGAACGTAAAGAACGAAGAACAGGTTCAAGATCAGCGAAATTTTTGGAGGATTTAAGGAGCCAAAATATGTTACCTAAGATGGGTATGGTTGGAGGGCTTGGTGGTAACCTCTTCTTGTGTTTGATTTTCAGAAATCCTTGAACACATATAACAACAACACATGCAACAAGATAGAACCATATTCCCATTTTTTTTTCCTCTCTTTTTTCTTTTTAGGTAATGATGTATTTATATATTGTAAGTTCTTTTATGTTAAAAGTTCACTTTATAATATTTCTCACGGTTATATATACATCACAATTAATGTTTAAGAGTTTCTAAATTATAATAAACCGGTTATTAATTACTCACTAAAAACGATTTAGTTGTTTTTTTCGTAAATTTCTCCGAATAATGTTTCGGTTTTATCAATGCAAAGATTTAATACAGTGAATTTAGATAAAAAAAATTAGTTTATTTATATTTTATTTTTTGAATAAATGTCTGTGTACCTATTGACCATGTTGGCTAATATGTAATTGAAAATGATAGGCATAAGAATAAGAGTATCTATTTTGCATATAAATTGTTGAGTGGACTAATAATCTCTGTTAACGTTTGCGAGAAGCTTTATCAGATAATAAAAGGCTTTCACATAAAGATAAAATTTAACAATTTTCAACACGTGTATTTCTATATTGGATGAGATATTTTTTGTGAATTTAGTTATTATTTAGAGTAAAATGAGATCTTTAAAAAGTTTTAGAAAATATTTCAAACAATTAAAATAATAGAATTTATATTTAATTTTTTCAAATTTAGATTTTTTTTTAATTTTTTTTTCTAAAATTTAAATTTAAATGTTATATTTTAAAATAAATTTTTATCTTAAAAAGTTGAATTATTATTTTAAATAAAAAAAAATTACAATGCGAAATATTTTGATTTCACATGCCAACAATGCAAAAATATTGTATTTTAAAGATTATGATAAATGATTCAAATATTAAATAGGTTTAAATAAATTCATGTTACGCATTTTGATTTGACATCTTAATTATACTTACTTCAAAGTTTAAATATATAACCACATTAATACATAATAAAAAATTACACTTTATATTATGAGAAAATTTAAATATATAAAAATAGATTGAAATTTAAATTTAAGGTTAAGTTTGAACTTTTAACTATTAGAAAACTTGGATGAAAGCACTTAAATAAATTTTCATAATCCTCTAATCAAGAAACATGTAATTAACTTTGATATTTTAAATAGTTGTAATTAATACTTTAAATTACATTTTGTTAGTAGATACTTTCTTTTATATGTTATAGAAGTAATAATTAAAGCCTGACCCGTCAGACCAGCCCGCAGGTCCGTGTAAAAAACGTGGAATGGACTAAAACAGTGAACTCGCATATCCGCAGTGATTTAGTCTGCAGCGCCCACAAACCAGCCCACATCTATAACTATATATAAAGAGGATTCCCTCTTTTGTGTCCACATTTCATAATTCCAACTTTACCCTTTATAATTTAATTATTTATTAAATTTTTAAAAATTAGCGGTTACTTTTACAAGTTTTTATAAAATTATTTACTTATCTCCTATTAGCGGTTACTTTTACAAGTTTTTATAAAATTATTTACTTATCTCCTTTTTCTTTTTTTCTCTTACTATTCATCAACAGTTATTTTTCTCTTATTTTCTCCGTACATTTTATTTTATTTTTTATAAATATACTTTTATTTTGTTTATTAAATTAATAACATTACAATATCATCAATTATTAATATAATTCAAAAAATGCGTACACACAGGCGCGATAGCGCCTGTGTTTACACTAGTAAAATATAAGAAAAATTGTCACCACTAGTCTGTTACGTTGTTGTTTATATATTTTTTTTAATATTCTTTCATTACGATATTACCTATAATGTTAAGAATAATATAATGGCACTTGTAAGAAGGAATAAAGATATTATATTATTTATATTTGTTATAATGGTACTTTTCAATAAATGGATTTATGTTTAAGTTAATCTTAGAAAATTTGTGGTTTATAATATAAGGTTATATTTTAATCTTAACTAATATGAGATTTCTATAAAAAATTAACAATAAAATAATATCTAGACGGGATTATTTATAGTAGAAATAAAAATTATATATATATATACTATTACTACAAATTTTCATATTACATGAAAATTTTCTTGCAAATTTGTTAAAATAATTTGCAAGAAAAGGCTTTTTCCTGCTATTTTTTCTAAGAATTTTAATTGGCAGATAATTCCTTCGTGGGTAATTATTTCCTACAAAATTATAAAATTCGCAAATATTTCTTATAAAATTTGTTGCGAAAAGTGTTTTATACAAAATATTTTGTAAAAAAATTGGCAGCAATTTTCTACAAATTTCTTTTTCATAACAAAATTTATAAGTATTTCCTAAAAAAAATTCCAAACATAATTTTTACAAAAAATATAAGTTTTTTTTTTTTTTAGTATATAACATTAGTGAAAAAGTTAATTAATGTCTTCATTCATTTTCATTACTGGCATCACATATTACTATTATTATTTATTCTTTTTAGAATTTGTTTTAAACTGAACTCTAATATGAGATATTCTTTATAAATAATTATTTTCATTCAAAACTCTCTTACTCCTCTTTTTTAAATGAAAAAGAAAACTAAAAAAAAATCAATTTATAGTTTTTGTTTTTTTGAAAACTGAATTATTTATTGATTTTTCAGTCAGTTTCCTCTTAATTATAATTTAGAATTCAGCACTTTAAGAATAGATTCTGGACACTAAAGTATGTTTTTTATATAATTAAAAAATAGTATGTTATATGAGGAAAATGTTTTTTTACAGTTTTGAAAACAATTTTTATATTTAAATTTTTTTACTTATTGAATATAACTGAATTGAACTACAGGTTAAATCAAATTAATATAAATTTATTAGGTGGATCAGATTCACATCTCTTCAACCAGTTTCACACCTTTAATTTTAAATAATATTATAAATCACAAATTATCAATTTAGATGCAAATTATCCAGATTTTTAATTCTCTGAATTCCTTTTAGATGCAAATTATCAATTTAAGTAAGAAATGATTGCTGGTTACAATGGTTTGATTATTGTTTTTTCATAATATTTTTTTTTTCATAATTTTATATACATCAACTGAGAGAATCACATAAATTATTATAAATTTAATTTATGAATCCAACGTTTCACATTAAATAAAAATAAAAGAAATGAGTCACGTTAAATAAAAATAAAAAAGATCAAATTATTTATACGTATTTCGTAAACATTAAATTTTAAAATATTATAAACAACTCATATTTTAGTGATGATAAATCTTGTGAGTTTATCTCAAAAAGAAAATTCAAGATATATTTAATTAAATGTTATTTTATTATATATTATTTTTAGTGCATGTATTGGAAACATAAATAAACAACACAATAATATAACTGAATACATATTTATAAATTTATATGATTTATCTACTAACACGCACTTACTTTTTTTAAAAAAGAAAGTACATTAGTAAATTGTATGTTATATTATAGTTATAACATTTAAAAACACATCCAATTCGTAACTTACTCTTTGATTCTTTCTAAAAGAAATGTAGATTAACAAATCACATATATGTCTATATTTATATTTATATATAATCATCGAATATGTTGGTAAAACAGGTTACACACACATTATCCATTTTGATAGGAAAATAAACAAATAAAAAATATAAATTGATGGGATATAATGAATAATAAAATATTAAATCATCATTTACTGTTTTTAGTGTGGTTTAAGAATTTAAAAGAAATTAAGGAATGTAAAAAGTTTTTGTAAGTTCAATAATTTGTTTTCGTTTTTTACGTCATAAAAGTGATATAATATATATATATATATATATATATATATATATATATAAATTAACTAAATATCAGATAAAAGTAATAATAAAATTATTCATATTTTCTTTTAACTTAAAAATAACCACAGAAATATTTGTTTAAAATAAGGTTGCACTTAAAAAAAGAAATAAGAGAATTGTTACGTGGCAAAAGACATATATAATAATGGAAGAGAGGGACCCACGTACGTCTATGCTATTCGTCTTCATCTTTCTGCGTTCGTCGTCAATTTTCTTTTTAATTTTCGCATTCTACACTGAAAAAGAAAAGAGAGGGAGAGGAAGACGAAGATGACGCGGGGAAAGCAGAAGATCGAAGCGCAGAAGCGGAACGCAGAGAAGAATCAGAAGGCAAAGGGCTCGCAGCTCGAGGCCAGAGCCGTTGGGCTCAAAGTCATCTGCCCCATCTGCAAGGTTTCCAATTTCACCTTTTTTTCTTCGAAAAAATTTCCTTTTTCTTCCTCCCATTCATTTTTCTTCTTGTTATTTTCTCAGAGTTACAAAAAAAATTGAATTTTGATTTTTGGGTGCCTTTGAATTACCCTCCGATCACCGGTGTTGTTTTTGTGGTGGCTGAGGTAATTGGCTTTGAGTTCTCTCATCGAATCAGCCGATCTGGGTTGTGCTTGTTACCTTTTATTTATTTTTTATTATTTGTGTTTTCTAATTCGAAAGTAGTCATTGCTTGACTGATATGATTTAATCAGCTTTGAAAAGGAGGTCTTTTTGATGCAAGGGTTGCTTGGATAATTAATCTGGCTTCCACTGATTCAATTATTGGTTTCGTTAATTATTATGAGCTAGTTGTGTCAATTATATAGCAGATGATGTTTTGTTACACTTTGTGCCTAGTTGGATTTTTGTCGGGTTACAAACTAGTGGTTTGTTTTTTAGCAAAAAAATTCGGTGTGATGGAAAGCATGTTACAGCTGCTGCTGCTGTTGAGTGCATGCATTGGTGGGGATGTCAGAGCAAGTTATGCAGTTATGCATTATCTTATTTAGAGGCTCGTCTTAGTCTTCATTTGTTGTGATTTATGATACTCTGGCGTGTCTTTGTTTGATGTGTGGTTGAAATAATGCATATGCTAACTTTATAATATGATTGCTTTTGCAATGGATATTGACATATTGTTGGGTTTCCTATCCAGTGGCGTGGTCCCAACACAAAGTTAGGTGCATGTTACATTTGCATTTTGCTTGGATTAAATGTGGATGAGTAAATGTAGTCTTTTACAAATTAAGGCATTGAAGTTGTTGTTGCTACTATCTACTGTACCTTTTAACTTTGGGTGACAACCAGATATCCAGAGCATAGCATCAGTGTTTTGAGTTGGAACATAGAAAATGTTCTTGGAAATGGTGCTACTTTTTCAGTGATATGCTAATAAAAGAGTTTGAGATGGGTCTTAGGTTCTTTGGCTTCCTATTTGAAGTTAAGAGATAGCTTTATCTATAGCTTTGGCTGGTTATACTTGTGCACTTTTTTTGTGTATTGTTGGACTTATTAGTCTCCTTTTTTTGCACTGATTGCTTTATTCTTTCCAACTTCAGTATCCGTAGTGAAGTGAATTTCATACGTTGATTCTGGTGTTGGTGCAAGTCACATGGTTCATATAAACTGTTGTATTGCAGTTTGTGAGTCTGAACTGTCCTCATTCTTGGGTAGTAATGTGATATTGAGATTGACCTGGTTTTGAGGGATGGTTTATTCACCTCACAGATTACTTTTCTTCCTGTTAGTGCTTCTTCGATCTATGAGTTTGCAAACAAAACTTATCACTAGGAAATAGAAGTAATGCATGAACAGTAGCCTACAAAAAGTAAAAAGAGAAAATTTTTGAGAAAAGAAATTTGTGGGGATGATCATAGTTTCTCCATACATTTTTCAAAACTGAACTGCTGAAGCATCTCCCATGAAGAAGAAAATCATAGGATCTCTTTGTGTAAGTGGTTGGAGGTATACGTATTTAATAATGTGCCTTGTGGAATCCTTATGTTTCTGAACTCTGAAGATCTTTTGCATTCTCAGATATCTTGTATAAAAATGTTTCTTCACACCGTTGAACATTATTTTTCAGGTTCAACTTGCAAATCAAAACCAGCTTGTTGATCACTTTGCCTCCAAACATCCGAAGGAGAAACCCCCTGCAGAGTCAAGCTAGAGATATTTTGAGCACATGGTACGAAAGGTCCAAAAGAAAACATACTCTTTTGTTGTACCTTCGTGCTTTTAATGTAATCCCCTGCTTACGATGCAGGTTGCAACATGTTTTAATTGAATCATGTTAATGTGCATTGTTGTGAGATCCGAAAGGATGATGAAAACTGCTTCTATCATTATAACAATATTATCATGATGTTGCACCAGTGTTCACTAACTTGGGGTGTTCATAGTGTTTGATGCCAACATGGAAGAGATGGAGCTATTAAAAAATTGTACTTTTTTAAATTTTATATTCCATTTTGTTACAGGTGTTTGTAAACTGAACAATCCAAAATAAGCCACTGATGTTACCAAAACAAGACTGAAGTACTTAGTAATGTTCATGTCGATTGGATAACAAGTTAGGATGAGCTGTAAGACTTGGAAATCTACTCAAATTAAAATATAAAAAAGGGTATAAATCTTATTTTACAAGCTCTTAAAGATATTTTGGCATAGCCTGCTTTAATAATGATAGACATTGATACAAGCTCCAGTCCAAATTTTAAGAGTGTATAATTATCATCCTATCAATTATTGTTGGATTATTTGACTGTTAATGATATCAGTAAATTATAAATAAAAGATAAACTTCATCTTACAGATCTGTTTTACAAGGTTAAACTGATATAGAAGCAAATCCTAAGCCCGTACAAGACTATTACCAGAATCATCTCTTAGCTGGGAGGATTAATAGAAAAATTGGCAGAGACAACACATTTTTATGTTTAAATAAAGGATTATATACTGTTCATAGAAATAAATAAAATACTGTGAGATTTACGTTGATCTGTTATTTTTAAAATTATCAATCGGAGGACATTTGTTAAAAATGGAACTGTTGCTCTTTTCTTTCCCTTCAACTTGAAACTTCTAAGCATAACCCCTTTTTTTCTCGTAGACGTGCAAATGTTGATAAAGGTTTGATGGTGTTCTGTGTTTTGAATGAGTTGGTGTTGCAGAATGTTTGGCCAGTTACTGATAATGACTTCATCTATAACAATCAAACTCAGTTTTTTTTGTTAAGTAGTGTCAAATACAAGTTAATAAAATTCAACATAACGATTGAGTTCATTATCTTTCCCTCTCCAAAATATAAAAACACCTATAAATCACACACGCTTTATATTAATTAAAATTTCATCTAAGTTGTTCTAAGTAAAACTAACATCATTATTTTCTTTAAATTGACGGCACTAATAAAGAATCCATCTCGAAGAGTATTTCTTTATCACGGTAAACATACTGATGATCATCTTCCATCACCTTTAATTTACAAATACTCTTAAATAAATTAACAAATATCAACAAAGTCAGCACTCAACTGATACCCTTGCCAGAAATAGCACCTTCTATTCCTTTCACAGCACACTGCAGTGTAAAAAGCAATGATGAACAATACAGATCTAGACAGAACTTAGGATGTATTACTGTTAAACATTGACAGCTAAGAAGATACACATTTTCATGATCATGTTAAAATTTCATAGCAATCACATCGGGATTATTCCAAAGGAAAAAAATATAAAATTTATCAACTATTATACAAACTTGTAAACAATACCTGTTTTTAGTTACATGTCCCAAACGTAATGCCAAACAGAAGTATCCCTAAATAATAGTTCATATAAAAGCTTTCTATATCAATTTTCAAGAGAAAATGTTGATATACTCCTATAAATACTCCTTTCTTCATCCAGATTCTCCTTTCTAAAATTCTTTGTAATCAAAAAGCTACTGTAAAATTTAGTCCATTCTGTGCTATACTTAGAATCATATATAAATGGAAACAACAAAGTAATCAGTTACAAGGAACCCAAACCATTTTGCTTCAGTTAGTTAGATTCATTAATGAGTTTGTTCAAAAGGGTCGTCAATAAAGCATCCCTTTTTTCCGCCCTACTCTCTTCTCTCATTCTCCTCTGTTCTTCTCTCTCCCTCCATGCCTGTTCAATAATTAACCTCTCCCGCTCAAGCTTCTCCATCGACTGCCTCCACTCCTGTTCAAACAACTGTCTTTCATGAGCACGTCTTTCCATCATCTCCCTCCACTGCATCTCCATCCTTAACTGGTGCTGGAAAAATTCCTTTAGCATTTCCTGAATACTACTAGTACTACTGACAGCATGCGATGGATTGTTTGCTCTTGAAGAAGACTTATCCGTTCCAACTTTGTCAACTTTCCTTTTGCGGGTATTGCTTCTAGAAGGTTTTTCCTCTTCGCTATCATATTCAACCTCGTCGTCATCTTCTGAGAGTTCCTCTGAAGATCGATCTCCACTTGGTCTTTTCACTCCTTTCTTGGTTTGAGCTGAGCGAGTTTCAGATTCAAGAAGTAATCGTTGCATATTATGTGCCCTTTGGGTAAATACTGCATGCAATTCTTCAAAAAATGGACATTGCCTGCTATGCTCTGGGTCAGATGTCTCTTTTCCCTGCAAAAATATTGCCACATAATTTACTGAGTAAAGTGAACACCTCCATCTTTGAGATATTTCTTTTTTACATTTTTAAAGAAATTTCTTTTGCACCATTGCAAATCAAAATAAAGTCGCTCAACCATACATACAAACTCCCTATAGGAAATTTTTCCACATGAACATAGTTAGAGGGGGTTTTCTTAAATTTTGGCCTATAGCATATTTGGGTTCGCTTGTATTTCACTGGCTCACATTGCAAACAACTGTTTACCAGGAAGCAATAAATATAAATTGTAGCTTTGAGATGAACACGGACCAGACCAATTCAACCACAAAAACAAACATGCTGCCAGACTCTAGCAAACACATTGCACACCCAATAACCAGATACGTCATAAATTATATGATCAAGTGCGGTTATGACCATACCAAAAGCTTGAACAGTTAGCAAAGACTCAACTCTCGACATATAATGCCCTGCATCAAACACGGTCCATTGTATATGAGCTATTCAGTTGAATATCTAAACCACAAACCCAACATATTCCCTCCCAACCCTTTGAGCATATGAACAAAGCTTCATATAGATGAAGGTTAAACAATTCAATGGATCATACCTAGCTGTCACAAACATCATAGATTTATTGTAATAAACATATATTTACTTTTTCTTCCATTTTCCTTCTTCATGTCAATCTCATGTTTTTCCTATCACAAACTATCGGACACTTTGTGTCTCTCCCACTCCTATCTCTCCCTTCTACCGACGTCCTATCACATTTTATCATGTCTGAAATAATTCAAATGAATGTCACGTACAAAGGTGTATATCACTCATTACTCCAGTTGGTAGAAAAACAGTCAAACTGAACATCAACAAAAAGATTCAACGAGATAACAACAATGCCAAACTCTGCTCCAAAATCATGAACAATGAAAACGCCACAAACAAACAAACGAAATCGGCAACAGACGCTAAATAAAAAATAAATAGAAAGAAAGAAAAACCTTATAGCGATTAACGAGGTTCTTCCACTTGCATTTGCACTGTTCAGGGCTCCTCCTGAACCCTCTCTCCCTCATCTTCGAACTCACCACTTCCCAAAGCGTTTTGTTCCGCTTCGACGCAGTGAAGTCCAGCTCCAGCTCCGCGCGTATCGCTATGAACTCCCGCGTCTCCTGCTGGCTCCACTGCGGCTGCGCCGGTCCCCTCTCCTCCCTCACCGCCGCCGATACCTCCCCGGACATCACCAACGACGTCGCCGGGTTCATCAGCGGCGGCGGCGTCACCATGCCAAGCCGCGCAGCCAACGCGTCCTCCCCTCCGCCACCGAACATTGACCTCTTCACCACCCCGATGTGGTTTCAATGTGAATTCGTGATTAGGGTTTTGGAAATGCGAAAACTCAAAAAACGGAAGTGGTGCACTGGAGCTGGTGGAAGCCTCGGAAAAAAAAAATATCCTTTTAGTTTTTCGCTATTTTTTTCAATTACTTTTCTGTTTTCCGAGTTTGCTTTGTAGACAAGACAGGAATCGTTGACTATAGCTACCTACGTGTGAAAATCTGCCTCCTGAAAACGGTAACGTGTTTACGGTTTTACTTTTTTGCCCCTTCATTTAATTCACGCCGTTTCCCCGTTCTCCGTTGTCGGTGTAAAAGTTACGCCGTCCCTGGGTGGATGCGCCGGAGATTGGAACAAAACCAAATTAAAAATAGTTCTTAAAAAATACCTTATTTTTTTATTTGTTGCTATAAATTAAATCTATTACCCATCTTACTCTAATTTAATATATTATAATTTTTTAGACTATTTTTTTATTAAAGATAAAAATATACTCCCTCCTTTTGCGTGTATTTATTTGCGTATTTAAAGAAGTTTAAATTTTGGAAGTGATGATTTAATGTTCGAAAATAATTTTCCTATTTGGCAGAAATTTGCTATGACCGGCAACTCTTGATTTTCTTTGTTACTAGAATGTTCTCAATCTTCATAGGGGGAGATTAGGTTAGGGTATTAAAATTCCAATCCTGAAGACTATTTACAACGCATTTTATGAAATATTTAAAGCAGCTTATTAATGAATAATCATTAATGGGAATTTCTATCATAAATTTAATTATACAGCTCGTCACAATAAATTAAGAATCTGTTATTTTTTACTTTTATTATAGAATTAATTCGATTTGGGCTTGAGGCCCAAATCATGTGGTGGGCTTCCTTGTTTAAGAATATTCTTGATCCACGATACAAAATATAATTTTAGATTCCCACATATTAGTCAACTTAAAAAGTTTGTATCAGATTAGGTTGGTGTTATTTTTAAATGATTGTACTTTTTTTAATCTTATCCACCTCTGTGTTGTGTTAATGAGACATCCAAGAAATAAAAATATTTAATAATTTATATATTTAAATGACAAACATGCTCACACAGCTAGAGGTAACATGAAAAACATCTTTGAAGTAAATAATTATACGTAAATTTGATTGAAATCTTATTGTGTCTAAGATTAACTTTTAATTTTTTTTTTATGTATTATTTAATAAATTAAGAAAACAGGTGATATCTACTGCATGTGATATCTACTGCATTAGTGCTGTTACCCATTTATTTGAATAATGGAGCTATTTTGGATAAGAGATTAAAGGTGAAGCTGATTATGCTTGTCTTTTTAGTTGATTATTCATATCATTTAAGACTACAAAAACTTGCTGGTATTGCTCTTGAAGTTGGATTGGAACTATCAAGTTGTGTGCTATTGGCACTAAATTTGTGTTGTTTTGATGTAATACAATTTTCACATTTTTATTAGTTGAGTTTCCTTTTATAAAAATCATCTTTACAACTTTTATTTTAAATATTTCTCTATCTTCTGTCCAAGATTCTAACTTTATCATTCATTTCTTTGAAATTATGAGTCTACCTTTAAGGAGATGTCTGAGTGACATTGGATAGTTCAACATAAATTTTTATTTTTTTTGGTCATGAGTTGTGTTCAGAATTAATTTGAGTTTTCTTTGTATAGTTAGAGCTATATGTGAAAGTAAGTTTTGTTGTATAGAGAGGACTAGTGTGTGGAGTATGTCTTTAAGGTAAAGGAAGGTAGTAAAATTTAATGATTTATTAGTAATTCAAATTTGTGATGGTAAGGAGGAAAGTATAATAAATGAGTTATGTATACTTTATTGAATTGTTGTTGGATTTTTTTGGACTAGGTGATTTTGCTACAAGGGGTGAGATATTTATTTGGGTTAAATATGTTTTTGGTCTCTTAACTTTGAGTGAATTTTGGAATTAGTCCATTTCGAAACTTTGGACCAATTTAGTCCTTCATCTTTTAAAATACGTGAATTTAGTTCTTTTAATAAAATTTTGTTAAGTTTATTTGATATTTCAAGTATGTTTCACAATAGTATTTGACTTAAGATTAAAGCAAAAATGTGTCAAATAGTATAAACAATTCAAATACAAATATGAAATGCGAACGAAATATCAAATAAACCTAACAAAATTTGATTAAAAAGACTAAAAATCCACGTATTTCGAAAAATAAATGACTAAATTGGTCCAAAATTTTGAAATTGACTAATTTCAAAATTCACTGAAATTTAAGGGATTAAAAACATATTTAACCCTTGATATTTTCACTTAAGAGAATAATTTATCTTAAGCGAAAATAAAAAAAAAAGACTTGGATCTTATATTTTTCGCTCAAACAAAAATAAAGCTGTAAGTAACATTATTTTTTACCTTGTTTTCACTTAAACGAAGGTTTTTTTTCAGTCAAGTTATGAATAACACTATAACTTAACCAAGTTTCCACCAAATTTTTGTTCAAGCAAACATATTTTCACCTGAGCTAAAATATTTTTGCTTGATCTAAGAAAAAAATTGTTGTTTATGGTTGCTTAATTTAATGTAATTGTTTTTGTAAATACAAATTGAGATAAAATAGTTTCATTTTATTTATATTTAATTTTTCCAAATGAAATGTGTGTTTTGTGTGGATAATGAGGATATAGTGGGTTTAGGGTGTATTGATGGTAATTTGATGAGATTATTTTGACTCTACTAATATCCAACTACTAAGTTAAAGGTTGTGAGAGTTGAGGAAGATTCCTACATGGTGTTTTGGTATGAAACAAGATTGAATGACACAAATATAAGGAATTTACCCAATTATATTTGAGGGGAACATTAGTCATAATTTATTGTTTTTATGGAGAAAAAAATAATATGAGAGGTCCAAAATCTTGAGTCTTCTTAATAGACATGTTTTTTGAAAGTTGAGTCAAATATTTAAAGTTGCGAGAACTGTGTGATCTAAGCTAGTCTAGCTGTGATTTGATTTGGTGCTAAGAAGTGCATGCGTTACATTAAACATTTGTCTATTGTTTGTTTGAGATCGATTGACTAAGATGATGAAATTGCATTTGTAATGAGATATTTTACATTTTAGATAGTTTATTATAACTACACTGACTTACCTTTTGTTGGTTGTTTTTTATTTGTTTATCAACTATAATCATATAAGTAAATAGATAATAATCCATGTGAGTAATGGTGGAACTTAGTATAATCTCAAAGTTCCCTATTTTTTTTTCACACACACATATATATAAATTAATATACAAATAAAAAAATATATTTTATTATGCTTTACATATTTGGATCCTTCAATTTTTTTATAAATCTAGTTTGCCGTACACAGTACTTTTTAAAAATCTGCCATTGTAGATGGGAGTGATGAAAAAAAAGAAAAGTCTGCTTAGGAGTTACATAAAAAGTGTATGTTATATATATATATATATATATATATATATATATATATATATATATATATATATATATATATATATATTGTATGTTCTTTCCAATTTTTGAAAGAGTTTTAATTTTAAAAGATTTTTGTATTTTGTTTGACAGAGTACAATTACAATGTATATATTTATATTCTGTTTATTATTAATATGTAATGTAATCACACTAATAAGGAGTGTTACGTTTTTAATCAAAATTCACCAAATAAAAGAATATATATGAATTATTTATGTATAGTTGTCATTATATTTATAATTTTAACTTTCTTTCATATTTATATAAAAGTTATACTTTTCAAGTTAAAAATTAGAATACAAAATTGATATCTTGTTTTAATATACATAAATATATTAGAAATAAAATCAAATTAAATCTTAAAATATTTTTTAAGAGATATACTCGTGCAAACTTGTTACTCATTAATCAACTCCAAACACATAATATTATATTTTAGTATAATAAGTTATTTTATTCCATTGATTCTTGATTTTCAATTTCAACCGAATCAAACTGTTCGGTTCAGGAAAAAAAAATCCAACTAATTTAAAGAAAAATCAGTTTTAATTTGATTTTTCGATATCGGAATAGATAAAAATTTAGAAAGATAGCGCAGAATACCGGAATATCATGTAAATCAAAATTTTCATATCTTTTTATATAGTTATAAATGACAGTGAATTAACTGATCTGTTATTTAAAAATAAATATTTAACAGTGTCATTTTATTTATTTATTCTGTAATTTTACTATTCTAATGTTTAATTATATAAAATTTTATCTTTAAATACGAAAGCAAGAACAAAGTTTATCCTATTCCGCTAGCGAGAGATTGATTCAACGGTCCCTTTCTTCTGCTAGGGTTTCACCGTCTTCTTCATTAGGTTCACAGCATCTTCTTCAACTTCACCTTCATCATTCCAATGAAACCAGGTTTTATTTGATTCCTATTCTTCCACGCTTTTTCTTCTCCTTCCTCTCCCAATCGTCAACCAGTTATGATAATTATCATGAACTCCATCTTCGCCGCGCATAACCTTCGCGTCTTCGGTCCCGGCTTGAATCCCTTTGCCCCATATTGCATCGCCAATCATTCCCTCCGCTCTCGCTAAACAATTCCCTTCTTTTTCCCGCGCCTTCCCTTGATTCTTCTTTTTCCCAGTTCGAACATGTAAATTTGGAGCGCACTGTCCCAGATTCGCTCTCTCTATTTTGGGGGTTTGGTTAAGCGTCGTCGTTTTCAATTTCTTTGTCGTTTTTTTTTTTGCGTTGTTGGTTGGTTGGTGAGAAAAGAAAAGGTATGCTCGAGGAACAGCCTGTTTTGTTCAGGAGAAGCCCTTCCCGGAGGCGCTTGAGGCCTCGGTTTGATACTGATGATAGGGGTTGGACCTCGCTTCATGTTCTCGCTAGGAAAGGCGATCTCAAATTGGTAATGTGATTTTCATATCCGCTTTATGTTTTTTATTACTGAATTTTGTGGCTAGAATTTTGTGATAGAATGTGAATTTTGTCAGGGAAAGTGTAATTTGAGGCTTTCAATTGGGAAAATGTTATGGTTGCACTCGGGTTATTGGTTTATTGAATTTGATCTAGATTCTTTATGCTTGTATGTGTGTGAAGGGGTTGCATTGGGTGTGAGTAGCTTTGCCGTCAAGATTGCAGCTTTTGTTGTCAAACTTCAAGCGTTTCTTGGTTTGTTTGGAGGTTTCAATTTTTTTATCCTTGTTATGGTCCTGTCATCTGTTTGCTATACCATGCCCAAATCAGCGAAAAAATTACTGTGATAAAACATGCACAATCTTCTTCATCGATGACCTGTTTTAACAGAAGGGTGCTTTTATTTCGAAATTGCCAAAAATAGTGTGGAATTTGAATAATTTCCCATTTGAATTTAGTGTGGAGGGGTAACGACTAACTCTATTTTGGATTATATTCATATTCTACTCCGTTTGGTAATCTTGAAATATTCATATACATTCTTTGCTGAATTTAAGTTTTTTCAAATCTTATGATGCTACCGATTCTTCTTTGTAGTACTTTAATATTTTGCCTCGTTGCAGACCTGTTGGGTTTTTCATGATGTATTGTTCCTAAGAGTTAAATTTGTATCATATTTGTCACAAAAGGGTTGTCAATTGTGTTAATTTAGTCTCACGGGGGCATCTTTTGGCGTGGCTGATCAGGTTAAAAAACTTCTCGATGAAGGAATGAATGTCAATGTGTCTGCATGGGGCCCTAAATCGAAAGGGGTGACCCCTCTCCACCTTGCTGCGGAAGGTGGTCATATTGGAGTGATGGATGTGCTACTTGAGCGTGGTGCTGACATTGATGCCAGAACCAAGGGTGCTTGTGGCTGTAAGTGATTTATTCTTGCCGTTTGTACTTAAGGCCTGCCTTTTTTTATGTTTAAGAACTACTTTGAAGTAAAAAAAAAGGTTTTCAGATTTTATGACATAATTTTCATAATTTTACAATTTTTTAATATTGAAGTATTGTTGTCTTATCAAAATTTCCTGTATAGTGTGTAATGGAAAAGTCTATTATTTATATTTTTACAATGTGTTTGATGGAGAAGAGGAAGTCATGATAATTTGGGTAAAAATTACTGTATAGTACAATGTCTATGCAGATTCAATTTATGAATCTCTTACATTGATCTCTTCTCTCGAACCAGGGACACCGCTCCACATTGCAGCCAAAGAAAGGAGGAGGGATGCTGTGAAATTCTTGATTGAGAATGGAGCCTTTTTGCCACCTGATATGAATGATAGCAGATTTAACCCTCCACTTCATTACTGTCCAGGACTAGAATGGGCCTATGAGGAGATGAAGCGGCATCGACTGCTAGACTTATCTTCTGGAGAGACATCTTACAGCTCTGAAAGCTAATGAACTTTTCAGGGATTTGATTGGTGTTTGATATTGTTTTAGAATGCCCGTCAGTGGAGATCAATGCAATGCGTGTCAGATTTGAAGCTAAGTCCCTTTTATAAATTTGGCATGAAAGTTTGTTAATGTGTGCTTTTAGGAAACGTATCCACACATGCACCGGATCTGTATTGTGGGAATAAATGTAGAATGAAATAAAACAACGCACTGCATGAGTTGCTTAATGTATGGAGATGACCTACTTGCTGTTTTATGTGGTTGGAACAATTGTGTATTATTGTTGATTTGATAATGTTGGGTTTTTGATGCTGTCTTACGTGTTGTAGTTTGAAATCCTTTGTTTCACTGTAATCTCAGTTTAGAAAGTATTACTACTATTGTTTGGTTTTGATGTGTTATTTCGTGAAAAATGAGCTTTCTTTAATAAAAATCGTTCACGACGTGTTTGAAGAATTTAGTTATGTTAGGGAATTGAAAGAACTTATTGTGTTTGGGTTTCAAATGGTTGAATAAAAATTGGGAAAAATGCAGTGTTTTTTAATTTTAGAAATAAAAAATAAAGTGAAACAGTATTTACCTTGAATAAAAATGTTATGACCAAGCTCGTTTCTTGCATGAAGAAAAAAAGTAGCAAAAATACATGAACACTTCGTTTTAATTCTTTATTAACATATTTGGATTTTATTTTAAAATAAAAGGGGTGGGGATAATATTACTTCTATTTTTGGGTTTTCATTTTTGTTTAAACAGTCTTTTAACTTTTTGGATAAAAAAATGAAGAATAATTAAAAAAGATTTGAAAAATCTCCTATTTACAATAAACAAAAGAACTCGTGTTAAATAGAACTTAACTGTTTATTCTATTTTTTTTACTTAATATATAGTATTGAAATTAAAAACTAGTCCCAATTTTCCCCCTAAATCAGACATTTATGGTTTTATTTTTTTTTATGGCTTTATTTGGTCTTTGTCTTAATCTGTAAATTTAATAATAAACATATTGAGTGATTATGATTTATTAAGCACAATTAAAATGATATATATATATATATGAGCAAGCCTCTTAAAAGACAACAACTTAGACATATATTCAGCACGACATGCTTAGTAGCAACAAATAATAAAGTGACATGTATAAAATTTAAAATAAAAAAAATTATTTTATTTTTACCTAAAAGGTGTGGAATGTCAAATGTACCAGTCAATTTGTTGACGTCAATGCACAAAAGTTAAGTTCTTGAGACGAAAACTTGTTATGGAATATCTATTATTGGATAGCCTTAAAAAAATGGTAATTGGATGACATAAAAAAAAGAAGAATATGGTGTTCCTTCTGACCATCATTAAAAAGAAGTCAATTCAAAAGAAACAAATTGCCAAATGTATTTGTCAAGAAAATAAATCCAAGAAATAATGAATCGATGTTGAACATTAAAAAGAGTGGAAGGTTCTATAGCAGGCCTAGTTATATAATAAATAAATACAAGAAAAAAAAAAAAAAAACTCTACCTCAAGATCATAAAGTATTAAACTAACAATGGTAGTGTAAACTCTTGTTCATAATAAGCACAGGTCAAATTCACAAACACAAATATAAGACAATCCCTTGCCCTCAAATTACACAGCAACACAAAAGAAAATTACTGTGAAGCCAAGCATAAAAAATTAATCAGGTATGAGTCATTTTACATTGCAAGAAAAGGTTTTTCTGATTTCACTTAGCTCCCTAGTAACATCAACCATATTCATTCTTTCTTTCGGTGATTCCATTGAACAAACTAGTCCAATTTCAAAGAGTGAAACTACACACTTTTCAACAGTTGGAGTAAGATTCTGACTCTTATGTTCTTGTTCTTGGTTTACTACAATGGATGGGTCCAGAACCTGTAGAAGATTATCAGGAAACGAGCTTTCCACAAAGGTATGCAAATTTTGACCATCTTCAAAGATTTCATCTGTGGGTCTTCTTCCTGTAAGCATCTCCAAAATAAGAATCCCAAAACTGTACATGTCACCAGCTGTAGACACCGCAGAACCCATCCCATACTCTAAGAAAATATAGCAAACACTTTCATACTTTGCTATCAGTGAATATCAAGTTTTTGTTTAAAGATAGAGGAATTCAAATTTCAAAGAAGAACTTGTTCAAGAGTTTAGAACAAACCTGGGGGAGTATAGCCGATAGTCCCTTTTATGCCAATTGTACTTGTTTGCTGCCAACTCGTACCATTAATTGTTGAGAAAACCCTTGCTATGCCAAAATCACTGACATGAGCAATCATGTCATCATCAAGAAGGACATTGCTTGGCTTCAAATCACAATGAATGATCAACTGCTCACATTCATAATGAAGATAATATAAAGCAGAAGCAACATCAATCATGATATTTAATCTTTGGTCAAGGTTTAATGTATATGTTCTTGAATTTTCTGCATTTAATGCACTTGGATGCAACCACTGCTCTAAGCTTCCATTTTTCATGTACTCGAAAATTAGAGCTTTAAATTCCTCACCTTTGTAGTCTATTCCAGAACAACATGTCAAAATTGGAACTACATTTCGATGTTTAATATGTTTTAGTGCATTGCATTCAGCGATGAAACTCTTTTGAGATCCTCTTTTTTGAAGGTTCAGGACTTTTATGGCCACAACTTTCTCTTCTGACCTGAGAATTCCTTTGTAGACAAAGCTAAAACTTCCACAGCCTATCAAATTTGTGATTGAGAACCCATTGGTTGCGTTGTGTAGGCTTTGATACGAAGCTTTTGGCATTTGATATACTGCTGGTGAATCCAAAGATGGTTTCTTGCTCCTCATCCGATAGATAGTTAGAATAATTGACACGATGAGAAGAAAAGTGATTGTGCTAACTGTCGTTGCTACCAACATGAATGGATGAAGTTTTGCTAGTATCTTACCATGGATAGGGCATGGTGGTAGATGCAGTTCTGAAATACCTCCACAAAGATTACTGTTTCCGGTGACCACTAACGCACTAGCATTTTGAAAGACAACTCCCTTTGGTACCTCACCAACCAACTTGTTAAGAGACACATTGAAGTATTGTAAGACAGAAATTTTCTGCAGATCATTAGGAATTGTTCCACCCAAGCTGTTTTGTGAAAGGTCTAAACTTTGAAGTCCTTTGAGTGATGCCAAAGAGGGTGGTATCATTCCCTGTAAGGAATTTCCTTTCAAATTGAGGTACTCCAACGTTATGCATTCTCCTATGGATAGAGGAATGTGATCGGACAGATTATTCTCAGACAAATCTAAGGAATCAAGATTTTTTAGGTTTCCCACTTGTACAGGTATGCTACCATTCAACAAGTTTTGTGATAAATCCAAGGATGTTGTCAAAGATGAAATAGTGAAAAGCTCTAAGGGAATGGTTCCTGTAAAGTTGTTTCGTGAAAGTACTAAGTGTTGCAGGCTTTGGCAGTTTCCTATACTTGGAGGAATCTTTCCTTCTAACATATTTTCTCCGACATCCAAGTGAAACAATTGACTTAGGTTGCCAATGAAGGCTCCTATCCCCCCTGATAACTTGTTTCTACCTAAACGCAACTTTTGCATATTCTGAAGCTTACCAAAAGTTGCAGGAATAATTCCATCTATGAGGTTATCAGTCATGGACAAGAGAACTAACCCAATTAGGTTTCCTATTGAAGAAGGGATTTCTCCTGATATATGATTGCCTCCAACATATAGTCGATTGACTTGCATAGATAAATTCCCCAAAGAATTTGGCAAATGACCTCCAAAATTATTGAAGCCTATATTTATCACCTGCATCTGACTACAGTTTGTCAATGATGTTAAAAACACTAAATCATCAGTTGAATTGTCACCTAGGTTGTTCTCAGATAAAGATAGAAACTGAAGACCCTGTAACCTGCTCAGACTAGGAACTAGTCCTGTTAAATAGTTATGATCAGCATCAAGATATGAAAGGAAAGATGCATTTGTGATGGAAGGTGGGATTGAACCTGTGATTTGGTTGCCAGAAATTAAAAGTTTGTGAAGGTTGGGGAGAGTGTGGAACATGTTGGTGGGAAGAGAGCCCTCAAGTTGATTGTTTGTAGCAGAGACTATAGTAAGAGATGACATGTTATAAAGACAAGTAGGAAATGTGCCTGTTAGTTTGTTGACATGAAATGCTATCCCTGTCAAGTTTTTGAGATGACATATTTCTTGTGGAATAGATCCCTCTAAGTTGTTTTTACCAACAGAAAGGAGTGTTAGAGATGAAAGATTTCCCATGAATGATGGGATTTCTCCAGTGAACTGGTTATTTAAAAGGAACAATTGTTCAAGCTTTCTAAGTGAGCCAATTTCTATAGGTATTTTGTCACTAAAATTGTTCCCACCTAAATGTAAAAGCTTGAGATTAGTGCAACCTGTCAAGTTTGTAGGAATTTCTCCACCCAATGAATTATTTGCTACAGAAAGGTTATGCAGTTGTGACAATCTCCCAAATTCTTGTGGGATTTTGCCATAGAAATTGTTGTCTCCAAGGTTGATGTTTCTCATATAAGATAGATTGCCAATGTAAGGTGATATGAATCCCTTCAACTTGTATCCCTGCAAGTTCAACTCTGAAACTCTTTGCTGCATTGGATTACATATGATTCCATGCCAGTTACAAAAATGAGTAGAAGTATTCCAAGAGAGAAAGATTCCATGTGGATCAGAGAATATGGATTTTCTAAATTCAAGCAATGCCATGAGATCAGTCTCATTTTCTGATGCAGAGGCCACAGGTTTTGGGATAAACCATGGTGAGTTTAATGTAAAGAGAACAAGGAGGTGAACATATTTAGACCAAAATGCAAGTAACATAAGAGAAAAATACTTCATTTTGATGATATTGGAGGCTTCTTGATACTGGTATTGCTACTGTTAGATAGCTTTATATAAATTTGGTAATTGGTGACATAATAGAAGAAGCACATATTTTGCATATCATTAAAATCAAGAAAAGCTCAAGAAAATAACCAATTGCCAAATGCAGATCATTGGTGTACATGCCAGAAAAATAAATCCAAGAAATAATGAGTTATCCACAACAAACATCCAACGATTCCACAAACAAAAGTCTTTCATCATACCATGGCCACTGCATCTGTCACAATGCCACATGTAAGAAGACATTGAACTTTAAAAAGAGTGGAAGGTTCCATGGCAGGCCTAGTTATTATAAATAAATGCAAGAACATTTAAGTTCTAGCAGATACTAAAGTATTAAACCAACAATAGTAGTTTAAACTCTTAATACAATCGCAGGTTATCAGAGGTACTGTGTACATTCCATTTTCTAATCCATCTAACTGCAATGTGTTGGAAAACATTGTCAGAAAATGTTTTCAGTTCTGAGCAGTGGGCTTCTTTATGCCTATCAGGAGTTTCTGTAAGTTAGTGATTAATTAGATTTTTGAAGTATTGTCATCTTTTTTTTCTGCAATCTATATTTCAAGTGATTGGTAGAAATTGCATATATTTCAAAGAAAAAAGATGTTTTGTAAGAAAGCATTTTAAATGCTTGTCTCGAATAAATCAGAGAAAAAATGCATTAGCTTTTGCTTTTTCTTTGGTATTTAAAGGATCAACATTTTCTGGCTCAGACATCAAACCAAGGTAATTCTTGTGGTCAAAAGTCATACATCAAATTTCTGTCTTATTTGAGGTTTCAACAATTTCATGATCTGTGCTTCAAACAACAGACACAGGATTGTTACAGATTAAGAGTCTTCAGTTCTCTGCAAAAGTATTATTGGAGGAACACAATCATTTTTTAAGATGATGTTAAAGTTATCTTAGAAAAAGTTGTTGGATTTATCAAGTAATTTATTGTCGAATATTTTCTTTTTGACAAACTGATGAAGTGCAATACCAAATTATGAAGCACATTCCTATCGGTCTATTAAAATATGTCAAGGCCTGCACACAAAATTAAAAACAAGTTTGTCCTTAGCATGAAATATTAAAGATATATTTGTTCAACTTTCTATTTAAAATCCAATTTCTATTAGAAACTATTATTTTTATCAAAATTAAATTATTTATTTTTAATGTTTTTTAGAATATTTGAACATTGAATTATTTCTTTTTAATAGTTTAAAGTCACAACTAAATACTAGCTCACTTTGTTCATTAGTCTTTATCTTTATTAAATATTACAAAAAAATTAATGTTTAAAATTTTTATTTAAATATCAAACTTTTTTAGTTTAAATCTTTCAAGTTTCCAATGGAATACATGACTGAAAACAACTTTTATAATAATTCATCTCCCACTAGTGCTTTGGATGCGATGGCTAAGACTGATTATAATCAATCAAATTTAATGTAAATTGTAATAATTTTTTTGACTAAATAAACATTTCATTAACATACTTTTTCAGCCCTATATTTAATTTACTATGATTCATGCAATAAATACTCAAAGTCAATTTTCATCTGCCAGCCATAAAATTATTCTAGTTTAATTATTAGTTTTGAATTGAGTTTTAAGTGTACAATAGCATTAAATATTGAAATAACTTATATAACAATTTTACCAAAATCAAATATGACTACTTCTCATATATGACATGATACATGATTTGCTAAAAAAGAAAGTTTTTTTGTTGTAATAATTTTTATGTAAAACAAATAAAACATATATTCATTGTTGTAATAATTTTTTTCTTTTCAAACTCGCTGATTTTTTTTTCCTCACATGAAACAATACTTAATTAAGATGGATATGTTGTAAGTGGAAAATGTTACAGAAGAAAGTCAATTATTATAATAATAAAAGCACATAACAAGTTGAGCTTAAATTTAAGAATCCATGAAAAAATTCCATAACTTAGTTAAAATCAATGAATGAAGGACATTTGCAGTTTATAAAGGTAATAATAATAATAGCCTTAAATGGAGACCTATCAAATTATTGTTTCATACCTAAGAACCTCATTCATTGCTACACCTCTATTCAAATATCACCATAACCTTCTTTGCAATGAAAGTAACATATATTTAATGTTGATTTCTTTTTTAAATGAATTTGTGCCAATAATATTTATTAGAATAGACAAGGTCAGAGTAAATTAAGAATTTGATTTTTAGAAAATCAAATTCGTAATATGAAGTTGTGTCATTGGTATGAAAATATTGGTTGGAGTTTTATTTTTTTATAAGCCGAGTTCTTTTGAATTTTATTTTCTACATTCTTTATCCTTTTTCCCACTAAATTGTGATAAAAAAAAACACTTCACCAAATTTTATAGATAATTTTTAGCTAATGGTGTTTGTGGATTGGATTGGATAAGATTTAGGTAAATCTATTATCTAACTCGCTAAAATAAATATTGGATTGGATTTCTGCATTTTGTATGTGTTTTTTAAAAGGTTTTCAGCATGTTTTGGGGAAAAATAATTTGAAGAAAATTAAAAATATTATTTTAAAGTAATTATAAAATGTTATGTGACATGCTGCCCAATCACTCTTTCTCAAAATTATCTTTGAAATGTTATGCAGTTAGAATAATATTAACCAAAGCTATAAATAAAGATATTCTTTAAAGTATAATTAATAAATATTAAATTTTATAAAAAATCATAATTAATTATAATATTAAATGAATTATGTCTTAATAATTATTAGTAAGTTTTATTTTATATAGAGAACAAAAATATCCATTAATATAATAATTCATTTTGATGCATAAAAAAACTTAAAAACATTATTAAACAATAAAATAGTTATATTTTAATATTACTAAAAATTAAAATATAATTAAACGTAAAAAAGTTAATTAACAGAAAATAAAACACTGCTTATTTTCTTAATACAAAAAATGTTATGTTATTTATTTTTTATTTTCTTTATTGAAAATCAAACAATATTTTTTTTCTTTTAATTTAATTATTTTAATGTTTAATTATATTTTTATTTTTAATAACAATAAAATATAATTATTTTATTATTTAACTTTTTCATAACAAATAAATTATCAATGAGAATTATATAATATTTGTATACAATTTTTTTCTCTAAATAAAATATAATTGTATTCCTATCATAATTAATTATAAATATTTATAAAATTAAATATTTATTGATTACATCTCTAATAGTATCCTTGGAACCTGTCTTCAGGACACATACATTTGTAATTTTACTGTTAATGATTTCATTTTTAGAAGGTTTTCGACATGTTTTGGGGACAAACAACTTGAAAAAAAAATAATTATATAAATGTTTTTTCATAATTTTATTTTGAAAACAATTAGAAAATGTTGTGTGAGATGCAAGGAACCTGTGATACATGGATGGCCTGCTTCATCTGCGATGTCGGAAACACCCTCTCAACTTGGAAATAGGAAAGTCAAAAATGAGAAAACTTGTTGCGTATAATAATTAATGTGAATGATGTAACACTCTGATATTAAAAATTATTTATTATTTAATTAAAAAATAATTTTCTATTTTAATTAAATTTTGAGAGAGTTATTACATTATGGGTTACATAAGTACATGTCTAACGTATAATAACTCTCAAATTATAATTTTATACAGTATTAAAAATAACATATCAGATGTTTTTTTAATGTAAATTAAATAAGAGAATTATATCTATATATTTTGAACCGAACTAAATTATATCAACGTATAGATCATAAACAAATTTTAATTTTATATCAAAATTTAAAACTAAAAATATATTTAATCTTTAACAATGATTCTAATAAACTTCACATCAACATGGGACATGAGGTTCGAACAAAATTCTAAGACTAAAATTAAACATAATTTACTCAAAAGGTAGTTAAACATTTTGTATCAAAATAATACCGGTGTAGTCATATTTATTTTTCTTTAATCTTTTAGTTCATAAAATAAATATATTCACTATCCAAATTTGATGATGTTGAGAAGATATTAAATAATCTTATGTTTGGCTTAAGTAATCCAAATTTTATCTTCATTATCTAAGACTCAGTCTTTTATCTTTTATCAGAAAATTGTGATTTGCTAATCACATAATCCATGCATTAATATGATCATAATTATTCAGAAAATTTAAAAATTTTCCTAAATTCAATTAACCTTCTATAATAACACATGAATACGATTTCAAAGGTTACTAAACTTTATGTGTACAAAAATACATCATACATTGTTTTAATAACTTTAATTCAATTTGTACACCCAAATCAATACATCATTAATATAAATTAAATAGAATAACTATGAATAAGCTAAAAGAGAAAAACAAAGTATATTAGTTAACATAAAGTAAATGAGAAAAAAAAAAAAAAAAAATAAAAAAGCCACTATACAAATGAAATCAAATTAAATAATAAAAAATAAAAATACCAATATATTACTGAAAATAAAATAAATGATGAAAACATAAAAAAAAAATCAGCATATTATAATTAATAAATCAAATAACCTAAAAGAAATTAATATATTATTAAAATCAAATTGAATAATAAAAACATAAATGAAAGGGATTTTACCACTCTGTATTATCATCTAAGAACTTAGTAGTAACTTCATTATTATTTACATATACCTAGGATAAAACACTAACATCATAACATGTAGAAATTTATAACATATTAGTAGTGTAAATATATTTTTCTTGTAGAAATAAATGAAATAGTTAATATAGATAATAAAAAAGAAGTAAGATGTTACAGGTGAAAAAGAATAAAGAAGGAAGAAGAAGAAAGGTAGGGTTGAAAAAAATTAAGAAAAATGCGATACGCACTAACGAATTTCACATCAATCAAGGTATCATATTCTCATTATGTCATATAAAAACATTACAAAGTTTTGGTAAATGGTTTTGCAAATGCCCAAAATGTTGAACATTAAAAGTCCTAAGTCTACTTCAATATCATTTACATGTAAAATCAACACTATTATGGCTTCTCAAACTTAATCAAGGAAAAAAAAATACTATTCCCTTATGAGGTGGTGTTGCTAATCTAGGTACATATTATTTTAAATTAATTTTTGGTTAAAATCTTATATTCGTACTTCAATTCTTATAAGAAAATTAATTAAAACCTTAATTTTTATATGGTTCAATTTAATCTTTTAATTTTAAACAAATATTCAAGTAGGTCATTTTTGTTAGATTTACATTATATTTTTATTAGAATTTATATATCAAATAATTAAAAAAAATAAAATTAATTTTTATATTTAGATTTTATAGGTAGAATAATTTGATGTATACATTCAAATGGAAGTCTAACACGAATCTAACATAAATAACTTAATTGGATATTTTCTTAAAATTAAGTGACTAAATTAAATCAAATAAAAAATAAAAATTTAGTTGAATTTTTTATAAAAATTAGATTATCAAAATAAGATTTCAAATTTAATTTTTTAAAGATTTTTTCTAAATTTGTATATTTTTAATTGATCTTTATTAAATTTTTTTGTTAATTGGCATTCAATTTTTTTATATTTTGCAATTGAATCCTTATTACTTAATTTATATCAACTCTGTAACCTTTTTTATTAAACATAAATCTTAAATCTTACGTATATTAACACATGAAGACATGATAAAGATAAAAAATTACCTCATTTAATTAAGGAAAAAATAGAATAAATGAAAAACCTTAATTGAAAATTATAATTTTGAGTATTTAATAAACAAAAAAATTAATAAAAATATAATTAAAAATATGTTTAATTACTCCGATGGTATCCACTTTGGTAGATGTGTGTTAATCTGGTACCCACTTTTAAAAAAGTGTCAATTGCATCACAACTTTTAAAAAAGTGTTTCAATTAGGTCCTTTTTAGACGGTGTTGACTAACATGGTTAACGATGTGTCACGTGTCAGCATGTGTTTTTTTTAATTTTTTTAATTTATTGTAAAAAAATTAAAAAATAGGTCCCTGTTTGTGACACGTGGCATTATAAGCGTCACGTGGCATTCATTGAAATGCCACGTGTCAGTGTCATGATCATATGTCATTATTGATTTCGATTTAGTCTTCATATATATCTTTTTTATTCAATTTATGTGTATCTGATTCAATTTTGTCCTAATCTTTTTTAATAATTAAAATATTTTTGTAATCATTTTTTTATAAGATTAAAACTAATTAAGTATAAATATTTTTACGAAATTAAATACTAATATTTATATGGTTTCTCTCGATTTCAAACCAAATTTATTATTTGTATAAATATTATACTAATATTTTTTATTAAAAACAACTTTCTAACTTATTCTTTTATTAACTACTTTTTTATTAAGTACTTATGTTTTGTTAATTTTTTTTTTTCAAAATAGAACAATATTGTCTCTAACTAATTTTAAACCAAAATTCTTATTTGTATAAATGTATACTAATCTTTTTTATTAAAAATGACTTTTATCACTAAATTTTAATATAAATATCAAATACTTAATTTTTGTAAAAATTTTATACTTAACTACTTTTAATTTTATAAAAAATAGATTTTAATTATTAAAAAAATTGGGTCAAAATTGAATCAAAGACACCTAAGTAGGGACTAAATTGAATCATTGAAACATATATGAAGAATAAATCGAAATCAACACAATAACATCTAATAATAATACATGACACTGCAATATCACATAACACTAACAATACCACATGTCACAGAACAACCTAACACGTTTCCATTCAAAGTCAAACGAATACAACATAAAATTATTCTCAAGATCGGTCCTATAAACTGGAAACCAGAAATAAATGTTGAAAATCAAATATCCATTAATATTGATTAGACATGAAACTAAACTCACAGTGATTGACTTAAATTCAAGTTATTTATGAATCTCCTCAATTTTATATCTCCTTGGTATTCTTATATGAAAAAATATATTAAAAATCTCAAACCAAGAGATAAGATTATAAGATTAATTTATAAAATGTGTAAGAAGACATAACAACCTCATCAAAACAAAATTGGAATCCGTTCCATGATGACAAAAACAGGTATTGTCACAAAATGTGGTAAATTTAGGATGAGTATTGTGAAATTTTGTGAATTGCATGATATTATTATAGCAATTGGGCACATATCATATATTTCCACTTATTTCTATTTATTTCAGTGTCAAAAGAATTATAATATTTGTGAAATATAAAATATTGAAAAGTCGTTTTTTGGATTTTGGCGTATTTGAATAGTTAATTGGTCTCAAATATTTAAAAAGTCAATTCTTGATTGAAACAACTGTAAAATAAGTCCATTCTTCCATCAAAAATTGATTTGCAATATAATAATAATAATAATGTCCAATCTCTTACACGGTTTTGATCCTAACTGGCTCTTTCATTTCATCCATTACTAGATACCACACAACAAATAAATATCCTTTATTTTCAAACACATCTACCTCTGACTATAATTCAAAAAACCCTATTCAAAAATAATACATTTCAGAGGACCAAAATGTAATTCAACTTCTAATCAATAAAATATCCAAAAGGCAACTTTTGTCCTTTTCCATCTCTTCAATAATTCACTCCTTTTTAATATATTTTTTCTTTTCAGATTTAATAATGCACTTATATTACTTATACACGTGTTATATATTTTTATTTTAAACTACTAATTTTTCATTTTCTAATCTTTTTAATTTTTTTATTGACTAATGTGAAACTCTCAATAACGTTAAAAAAAAGTAAACGAAAATTTATTTTTAGAAATTGATGATTTACTTGAAATAAATAATTAAAGAGGTAGAATAAAAAAAATGCGTAAGTAAATGTGTTGTTCAAAGAAATAAAAGTGATAAAAATAATCATTAATTTTTAATACTAATTACAACTAAACTGAACTAAAAGTGAAATATGTTTATCGCATTATATTTCATGTTTCAAACTTAAAAAATATTATATTTTGACTTCTATTTTATTTTACTCCAATTGTGAATTATTGATTTTTTTCCGAAACAAAAATAAATAATATATTAATCAACAATCCGCGTTAAATTACATTAGAAAATAAAAAATGTGAGAATATGATTGTCCATTCATTTATCTAATATAAGAAAACAAACATTTTTTACTCCTTTGGATCATGAGTTAAAAGGTTGCTTTTTCGCATTTTAGAATTTTTATTATATATATATATATATATAATAAAATTTGTTTTGTATCCTATATCATTTATATTTTTCTTTTATTTATTTATATATATTGTGTATAATGAAAGACAAATCGTATACCCCATTATCTATCCAAAAATTTTAAAAATTTGCTTTAAAATTAAAATCTTAAAATTAAGCAACGAAAAAGATTTTGATGAGAAGAAGATATAGCAGAAGTTGTTGAATGGATTTAGCTTATATGACTGAAACTACTTGCTGACTAGACTCCTTCAAACAATGAGTTTATAAAACACAAGTACTTAAGATGTTTGATGAAAGGTCCACTTGTGAATGTTCACAGTAAATGAACCAACACTTGAAAAACTTTAATCTCACAACCTTTCTGGCTCACTATTATTCCTTCCAATAAATCTCATTCACTAATTTTCACAACAAAATCTAACACTTCCTTCTCAAATCAACCATTTTCAACTCCATCTACAAACACAATCTAAAGAAGAAAAAAAAAAAAACATTTTTATTTCATGCATTCCTCTCATTCAATTTCATATTTTACCTTCTTACAAAAAGAATAACAAAAGGAAACAAAAATTAAAATCATCAACATCGTAAACATGTGAAGTCATTTTGAATCTAAGGAGAAAGATATTGTTTTCCAATCACAAGCGTTAAAAAAAGTACTCTCTCAATCAGTGACCGACCGGCATCCGTGGAAGGACGTGGACCGCCACCGGCTCAAACCCTTCCGGCAGCAGAACCGGTATGATCCGCGGCGGCGATGCGGCGACGTCCACGACGGAGATCCCGGAAGTTGAAACGACACAAAGTTTTCCCTTTTCCGCGACGAGTTGTTCGGCGCCTTTGAGTCTTTCATTCTCGAGAATCTCTTCCCAAGCGTCTTCTTCCGCTAGGTATCTTCTAAGCACCCCCTTGGCTTCGTCCACGACGTACATCACTTCTTCTTCCATGGCGGCCACGGGTCCTCTCCACCCGTACAGCATCCCCTCCGGCATCTCCTTCCAGGCCTCCTCCGCCACGTCGTACACGGCGCCTTCCTTCGCGGCGTCGCCTTTCACGTTGACCATGCAGAGCTTCTGCCGCCATCCCACGGCGTCGATGGCCTCTCTGCTGAAGCGCCCGTCCTTGAGATCCGTCTTCTTCTCCCAGACATCGCCGTCAGGGCTTCGGACGTCCCATTTCTCGAGGGAGCGAGCCACGTGGATGGAGAAGTGCGCGCCGATGCCGCTGGCGACGTAGACGTCGGGCCCGAGCACGCCGAGCGCGCACCAGCGCCGCGGCGTGGCGAGCATGGGCCCGAAGGACCAGGTGCCGGAGAGGGGGTGGAATATGAGGGGCCGCGGCAGGGCGGGGGAGAGATTGTGCGTGGTGGCGGCGAGGAGGATGAGACGGCCGGCGGCGCTGACGGACTGGACGGAGAAACTGCGGGAGAGGAAGGAGGGGTGGCGGAGGAGGAGGTGGCGGAGATGCGGGTGGTGAGGAAGGATGCGCCAGGAGTGGGATATGGGGTCAAAGGTGTGGAATTCGATGAAAGAGTGGGACTTGGGAGGTGAGAGAATCGCGTAGAGAGAGAAGAAGGGTGGAAAAGAAGGTGAATATATCAAACGACGCCATGAGTGAGAAATGGAGAAGAGAAGAGAAGGGTTTACAGAAGAAAGACACAATTGGGCTATGTGGTCGGGGAGACCTGCGATCAGAACATGTTCTTGTTCTTGTTCATGTTGTTGTTGGTTTCTTCGGCGTTTGGAATTGTTGGAAGAAGATTGAGACTGAAGATGGTGTTGTGGCATGCCCATGGAAGAGAAAGGTTTTGGTGAAGAGAAGAGAAGAGAGAGAAAGAGAGAGAGTGAGGTTGGTGTTTGTTTTGGTGAGGAAGACACATAAAGTAATGTTGGATTTGAAATAAAAAGGTAAAGTGTGCCGGTTTCAGCTTTTTTTGCTTCATTAAAACATGTCCCATCTTTCCAACTGTTCTGCTGTCCAATTACTACCCTCACCACAAACACTCTTCATTATTTTATTTTATTTTATTTTATTTTATTTTATTTATTAATTCATCTTTTAGACAAATCAATTATTATATTAAAACACCTTTTATTACTTTATAATTTCTTCAATCATTTCACCTAAATCTTGTTTTTTCAGAAATTAATCTCATCAAGGATTTTCTATTTTTCTTTTTAAAAATATTAGGCGAAAAATTTCTTTTCAATACGTTTTATTCTCTTTCCCGTGTTTGGTTGTTGTGTCCGTGTAAGAAAACTAAAATGATGAAATCATTTTCCTTTAAAATAACATTTGAAAGGAAATAAATTTCGAAATGCTTAACAATATTATTAAAATGTAGTTTCATTGTGTTGAAGTATTACAAAATAATATGTTGTATGTATTGTGTACGTATATGAATAAAAGTTATATCGACTATGTTTTAACTTATTTTATTTTTAAATATTTTGTTTAAATTAAATCATTTAAACTTTAAATGTTAATCTCATTACTTGAAAAAGTATTTTCTTTGATATTAAATAATAATGTTAATAATAATGATATTTATGAATCAATTGTAGTCTGTATTACTTTTTTTAGAATTTATTAAGATCTTTTTAACTAATACTGATGATTTTTTTTCATTAATGTTCATTAATTTTTTTAATACTGGTTTAAAAATTTTATAATTGACATTAATATAAAATAATTTTTATATATCAATAAAATAATAATCACGATAATTATTAATTAAAAATCCTTTTTACATTTGGAACTAAATAATCTTTCCGACATTGAAAAGCAAAATAGTTAGCGTAATAATAATATTTTGGTAGTGATTAGTTAGGTTGACTACACGTAAAATAAATTTGGGCTGAAAAAAAATAAAGAAAAAAACACGTGAATTTTATAAAAAAGACTTTATACTCTTATTTTGTAGAAAAAATTTAAAATTGTTAATTTCAACTAATTTAATTATTCTGATAAAATTGTATAGTTTTAACCTTTTTCTTAATTTCTTATCGAAACAATGTATTTTATGATGAAATATTTTAATTTTTCTATAAATATATATAAATAACCCTCTTCAAAATCTCTATTCAAATCCGTTGCATATAAAATATAACTGAAGTATAGGTTTAAGAAACATATTTCTTTAAGATGGATAATCATTTATGTGATGCAAAAAATTAGAAATAAAAAAATAGACTACAGAAGTTTAAATCTAAAAGGCTTAAACCTAAATAAGGAAATTGAATTGTTTAAAAAACATGTGGTCACTGCTACTTTAAACGGGCACCAAAAGTGAAGTCATTCCATTGACTTTAGTGCTACTCTTTCCGATCTAATGAATTAAGATGTTACGTTCATCAAATCACTAAAATAGAGTTAAAAAGTTAGATACGCACCATTCCAACTTAATATCTTATTATCATGCCGTTAATAAATTGAATCTTCAAAGAGATTAATCTCTCTATATGGTCAATTTTCTTTTCATGTTAATTTAAATACATAGTTTTTCGTAATTAACTTTGTAAAATAAGATTTACAGATATTTGTTTTTCTATAAAAGATATTGATAAGATATTCTTTTTAACTTAATTATGTTAAATTTTTTTGACATGTTAAACATGTCTCATATTAACATTTGAATTATTTATCCCGTTTGATACGTTTTTGCTAAAGTGTTTAGTGGGAGACACATTAAACACTTTAAACAAAATTTTATGTAATTGAGTCAACAAAAATTATATTCATTATTTTTAAGCTTGAGAAAAAAAATATAGACAAATACAAATTTTAAATTTATTTAAGCTTTTATGTAATATGTTTTTGCAACAATGTATGTAAAGTTGGTTAAGAAGTTGTATTTTGTTTTATGTAAAGGAGGGGTGTGATGTTTTGGTGGTATTAGGTATTTTGAAAATTTTTGTGAGGTAATGAGAGTAGGTAGGTTTTGTTGGAATGAAGTTGAGGAATGCCTTTTTGCTTCCTTTTCCAAATATTTTGCAATGTCTTTTCGCAAGAGTCATAGACAACTTCCATGGAAAGTGCACGTGGAAAAAGCTGTCAAAATTTACCAAATCATTTTAAAATTTATATAGCTAAAAAGTATTAATATATTTCACTTTTAACAAAGTCAAGTTTTACACTAAAATTTCAATTTTATTTAATAATCTTTGTTTGGATTTTATTAATGATTAAAATAACTGAGTGTTATTTGATTTTTAATAAAGATTAAAGATTATTTATATATTATAATTATTTTTTTCTTTAATAAACATACAAAATCATCAATAAATATATATAATTTAATTATATGAATCATTAATTAATGTTAAATTAAAAAAAAATCAATGAAATTACCTTTTGAAGTAGGATTTTTTTTACTATATATATGTAAATACTTATTATATTAAGTTATATATATATATATATATATATATATATATATATATATATATATATATATATATATATAATATAAGACAA